>OMGH01001249.1_pt1 | contig 16473 bp, 15 predicted proteins | sample 1645841 | NCBI WGS metagenome assembly OMGH01 (sample SAMN00849584, study PRJEB25192) | human gut metagenome
CACCAACGATAAGTCTCTTAAGATAAAGCTCTAATGAAATACGAAGCTTAACGTCTTCATCTAATGCATTAAAATGAGTTTCAAATGGACGTGCTGCTGCACCACCTGCATTGTGTACAAGCATAGGTGTTTCAACTTCCATAAATCCCTGTCCGTCTAAGTATTTTCTGATTTCACTGATAATCTTTGATCTCTTAATAAATGTTTCCTTAACTTCAGGATTCATAATAAGGTCAAGATATCTCTGACGGTATCTAAGGTCTGTATTTGTAAGGCCATGATGCTTTTCAGGAAGAATCTGAAGACTCTTTGAAAGAAGAGTAACTTCTGTAGCATGAATACTCTTTTCACCTGTCTTTGTTACAAAAGGATATCCCTTAACACCAACGATATCACCGATATCCATCTTCTTGAAATCCTTGTATTCTTCAAAAGGTTCATCACCTAATTCATTTCTTGCAACATAAACCTGAATATTTCCTGTTTTATCCTGAACATTACAGAATGAAGCTTTACCCATTACACGCTTAAGCATAATACGACCTGCAATTGAAACAAGCTTTGCAGGATCTTTAACAAGCTTTCCTTCTTCATCATGTTCACATTCAAACTTTTCAAAGTTATCCTTAATCTCTGTAGTATGGTTTGTTACATCATACTTTGTAATCTGGAAAGGATCCTTTCCTCTTTCCTGTAAATCAGCAAGTTTCTCACGACGCACCTTTAAAAGCTGATTAACGTCAACCTGCTGTTCATTCTTATTCTGCTGTGCCATTTTCTTAAACTCCTTAAAGTAGTATAATTTATTTTTTCTTCTTAATATCAAGAACTTTATATTTTGATACTGTATCGCCCATTTCAACCTCTACAATATCTCCAACTTCGTGTCCAATAAGTGCATGACCTAATGGTGATTCGTTAGAAATCTTTCCACTTAAGCTGTTTGTCTGTGTTGAACCAACAATGCTGAACTCAAGGTCTTCATCATATTCGAAATCATGAATGATGATATGACATCCAACGTTAATCTTTGTATCATCAATATCAGATTCAGCTACAACTTCAACATTTTTAAGAATCTTTTCAATATCTTCGATTCTTGCTTCAATGTCTCTCTGTTCATCTTTAGCTGCATCGTATTCAGCGTTTTCTGATAAGTCCCCCTGCTCTCTGGCTTCCTTAATCTTCTGTGCTACTTCTTTACGTTTATTTACCTTTAAATCTTCTAATTCTGCTTCTAATTCCTGAAGACCTGCATATGTCAATATATTCTTCTTTGCATCTGCCATGTTTACTTCCTCCATCTACATGTTCGTTCATAGTTTTACACTTTATAATAGCCCAACCACCATTTATTGTCAATGTTAAAGCCCCGAAAAAGTGTACAAAAAGCCTATAAAACCTTATAATTTTGATTTAATTAGCTCCTCTAGGGACTGCCAGTCCACAATCTCATTGCATCTGCGTCTAAGCTCTGCAGAATGTGGCAAGCCCTGTGTATACCAGGCTATGTGTTTTCGCATTTCCCTAACTGCCGTATATTCACCTTTGTAATCAATAAGCATTCTTGCGTGTTTCAAAACCATATCGCGTACTTCTGTTGAAGACGGTTTATCTACAATAATTCCATTTTCAAGATACTCTTTTATCTGTTTAAAAATCCATGGATTTCCTCTTGCGGCTCTTCCAACCATTAACCCGTCACATCCGGTATATTCTTTCATTGCCTTTGCATCTTTTGCAGAAAAAATATCACCGTTACCAATTACAGGAATTTTCACAGCCTTTTTTACCTCTTTAATCACGTCCCAGTCTGCTTTTCCGCTGTAATACTGCTCCCTTGTTCTTCCGTGAACGGCAATTGCTGATACGCCGCAGCTTTCCGCAATTCTTGCAATCTCAGGTGCCTGAATTTCACCATCTTTAAAGCCCTTTCTAACCTTTATTGTAACAGGCTTCTTTATTGCCTTAACCATTTTTGTAAGAATCTCTTCCACAAGTTTAGGCTGCGTAAGCAAATAAGAACCTTCATGATTGTTAACAATCTTAGGCACCGGGCACCCCATATTAATATCAATAAAATCACAAGGACCTTCTGCAACCTTTGCACCGATTTCCGCCATAATGTCAGGATCAGAGCCAAAAAGCTGAACAGCTATTGGATGCTCAGCCTTATCAATATTTAATAATATGTTTGTATTTTTATTTTTATACAAAATAGCTTTGGCACTTACCATTTCCGTGTAAAGCATGCCACATCCCTGCTCTTTGCAAAGCAGACGAAATGGCAGGTCCGTTACCCCTGCCATTGGTCCCAATGCCAAACTATTTTCAATTTCAACATTGCCTATTTTCATAATTAATCTCCAAGCTTATTTATTATTCTTGTTCTTCTCGTAAATAATTCTCATTCCCTGAAGAGTTAATTCCTTGTCATATATGTCTATTTTGTCTGTATTCTGCCATATTATTCTTCCAAGGCCACCTGTGGCAACAACCTTAACATCTGTAAGACCGCTTTCCTCTTTCATCTTTTCAATAATATATTCTGTCTGACCGATGTATCCATAAACAATACCTGCCTGCATACATGAAATTGTATCCTTAGCTAAAATGCTTTCAGGCTTTTTGATTTCAATTTCAGGGAGCTTAGCTGTTTCATTCCACAAAGCCTTTGTGCAAATCTTTATTCCCGGCGAAATAACTCCTGCTTCAAAAGTACCGTCAGCTCCAACCAAATCATAAGTTGTAGCTGTGCCAAAATCTATTACAATACAAGGTCCGCCATATAATTCATATGCTGCCACAACATCCACAAGACGGTCTGAGCCAAGTTCCCTCGGATCAGTTCTCTTAACTCTTATTCCTGTCTTTGTCCCCGGACCTACAATTATAGGCTTTATTCCAAAATACTTAATAATACCATTATTTAAGGAATACATGACTTTAGGAACTACCGATGAAATAATAACATTCTCAATCTCGTTAATATTAATATTCTTTCTCGCTATTAATTCGGCTATTGTTGAACCATATTCATCAGATGTTTTCACCATCTGGGTATTCATTCTAAATGTGGCAAATACCTTATCCTCCTTAAATAGTCCAAGTGTTATATTAGTATTTCCAACATCAACAGTAAGTAACATTATATTTCTTCTCCCAATACAAAAACTTTATAGTACATTTCTAAAGATTCCAGTAAATCTCTTTTTTCCATTTGCATCTGTCTTATCTTTAGTCCACAGCCAATATCATCATATAACAAATCCCCTTCATCAGCTTCTGTTATAATCTGAAGATTGCCTTCCTCATCATATTCTAGAACAAGTATTCCTCCAACTTCCTCCGTAAAAAGAACACACATAATCTGCAATTCCTGTTTAATCTGTTCCGGCAGGTTGGAAAACTGCTCATTTAAATAATATTTTTTGTCGTATGCGTTAGCACCACACAATACCATTTTCTCGTTAAACATATTTCTTCCTTATTAGTAAAAATTAAATTAAGTCTTAATCCTTAATAACTTCAGCCAAAGCCTTTACTGAACCGGCAATTCCCTGAATTTCAGATGGAATAATAATCTTTGTAGCCTGACCGTCTGCTGCTGCTGCAAAAGCTTCAAGACTCTTAAGTGTAAGAACTGCCTCATCAGCTCCTGCTTCCTTAATAGCTTTGATACCATCTGCTGTAGCTTTCTGGACACTAAGAATAGCCTGTGCCTCACCTTCAGCTTCAAGGATTCTCTTCTTCTTTTCTGCGTCGGCCTTAAGAACTGCTGCCTGATTGTCAGCTTCAGCATTAAGAATAGCTGCTTCTTTCTTACCTTCTGCAATAAGAACTGCTGATTTCTTCTCACCTTCGGCTCTAAGAATCTGTTCACGCTTTTCACGTTCAGCTCTCATCTGTTTCTCCATTGCTTCCTGAATATCTCTTGGTGGAATAATGTTCTTAAGCTCAACTCTGTTAACCTTAATTCCCCAAGGATCCGTTGCAACGTCTAATTCTGTACGCATCTTAGCATTGATTGTCTCTCTTGAAGTAAGAGTTTCATCAAGTTCAAGATCACCTACAATATTTCTAAGTGTTGTAGCTGTTAAAGACTTAATAGCCACAATTGGATTTTCAACACCATAAGCATAAAGCTTTGGATCTGTAATCTGATAGAAAATAATTGTATCTATCTGCATTGTAACATTATCTCTTGTAATAACAGGCTGTGGTTCAAAGTCTGCAACCTGTTCCTTCAAATTAACTTTTCTTGATACTCTATCCAAAAATGGAATTTTGAAATGAAGTCCCACTGACCATGTTTCTTTGTAAACACCTAATCTTTCAATAACAAATGAATGCGCCTGTGGCACAATCTTTACACATGTTGAAACCAATACGATTGCCAACACGATTAAAATAATAAAAAATATCATATTCTACCTCCTGGTATACTAGGCCTTTCTGACCATAGCTTTTACCCCTTCTACGGACACAACTGTAACTAATGAATCTTTAGGAATAATCTCTCCATCTACACTTCTGGCTGTCCACTCCATACCGTCTACCTTAATCATTCCTTTTGCGTTAATGTTATCAATTTCCACAACAACTTTTCCCTGTTTACCTGCCATTGATTCAACATTAGTCTTTTCAGCTTTGTTGTTTACATACTTAATGGCAAATGGTCTTATAAATATTAATACCACCATGGTAACTACCAGAAAAACAACTGCCTGAACAACCCAGTTTGCTCCAAGCAATGCTGCCACACATCCGGCTAAAGCTCCAATGGCAAACCATATACAGGTAAGACCAAGTGATACCAACTCAAGTGCTGCAAAAACAACAAACACTACAAGCCAAGCAATATAGCTCATACTCATCTTCCTTTCATTTCATTTTATGCAATTTTATCATCTAAACGCAAAAAAATAAACCCTAAGTATATTTTATTTTATACATTATACTCAAGATTTATTATCCTACATAAATATTAATCTGCTGATTGGGCAAACTCTGCTTTGATATAACCATCATTACCCTGATAGTTGACTAAAACCCAGTCCCCTTCTTTTCCAAGAACGTAGAACTCATCGCCTGTTGATGCCATTCCAAGCACTGAACTGTCTGCTGAAGCTTCCTCTCTTACATACAACGTATCTGCCGTAATCTTAATTCTTCCGCCTAATTCAAGGTTATTTTCCCCTGTTGTAGTGGTTTCAGGCTCTGTTGTTGTCTCAGCTTCGACTGATGTTGTACTCTCAACTGCCTCTTCTGTTGTAACTACCTTCTTCTTTGATTTCTTGGTTGTTTCCTCAGCCTTAGCTGCAACCTTGTCTGTATTGCTATTGTTAACTCTGATTGACTCTGTTGATGCCATCTGAGCTGTATCTACATATTCAATCTTATTATTTCTGCTAACTGCTGCAGCTATTGTAATAATTGCTGCCATAACAAAAATGCCGGCGTACATAAGATTATTAACATTTCTGTATAATCTTCTCTTTCTGTTTCTCTCTATTCTCTTTTTTCTCTCTAATCTATTGCTATCCATTAATGGTTCCTTCTCTGATTTTTCGAATTTTCCTGTCAAATTTCGTCATCGTATTTAAAAATTGTAACAAATATTACAGTCTATGTCAATTTTTTGTCATATATTTTATACCTAAAATGCTTAATTTTTTTCAGCTAATTTTTTTCTTTTATTGTTAGATTTTAACATTTAACTTTTTAATTAAATTTTTATTAACCAATTCCTTATTAAAAGCATATATTAGTTAATATATCTTGTAATATTTTCATAAACTTTTTCCCAAAGATTGCATATTTTTCACAAAAGTTGTATTATTGTGAGGTATGCATTTATTATTTTGGTTGATAAATTTCTTAACTTGACATTACGGACTTAGTATCGACCTACCATTATAATTAACAAATATATAAGTTAATTGTAAATTCGGGATCTGTATTAAATATGGAAGATACGGAAATTAGTTTTCCCGAAAGTTTGTTAAGGAGGAATTTTGTTATGGCAAACACAAAGAAAAAAACAACACCTGTTGCTACTAAGAAAGACAATACAGTAGAGATTCCTGTAGTAGCAGCAATGACTAAAGCTGAACCTAAGAAAGAAGCTAAGGTTGAAGCTGAAGTAAAAAAAGCTGAACCTAAAAAAGTTGAAAAGGCTGTAGAAGTTAAGACTGTAGCTAAGAAAGAAGATAAGGCACCTGCTAAGGCTGCTACAAAAGCTGCTGAAAAGAAACCGGCTGCCAAGAAAGCTACAACTACTAAGAAAGCAGCTACAACTGCTAAAAAGGCACCTGCTAAGGCTGCTAAAGTTGAAAACAACATTTATGTTCAGTTCTCAGGTATGGAATTTGATACTGCTGCAATCGAAAAGGCTGTAAAGGCTGATTACACAGCAAAGAATGGTAAGAAGGATATGAAGTCAGTTTCTATCTACATTAAGCCTGAAGACATGAAAGCTTATTACGTAATCGACGGAATTATTGGTGACGTAGCTTTATAATTCCTACATATACTAAAGATATCAGGAGAGTCGCATTTGTGCGGCTCTTTTTTTCACTAATTCATGCACCGCTTGTAGTAACGCGTAAAATGATAAAATCAATGTGTTTGAAGGTGTTTTTTCTCTGCCGACACAATATAAATCAAATAAAAAGAGAGCACAACTTGTATGCTCCCTTCGATGTTCTTTAGATATGTTTCTATTATTCGCCGTCTACGCTTACTACGAAATCATTTAATTTCTTTGCAAGTACATCTGCATCCAGTCCGTGTACAATACATGCTTCTTCCAATGTTTCTCCCTGTGATGCAGGGCATCCTACGCAGTGCATTCCTTCATTTAAGAGGATTGGAATACAGCCCATGTTTATGTTTATGATATCTTTGATTATCATGTCTTTTGTTATCTTTGCCATATTTTTTACTTCCTTATTTTAATTTTGTTCTGATTTTTGCCTTTCTATAATTATTTTTCAATAATTATGTTTTTTAGCATTTTTCAGGTTCCGGATAGTCTACTCCAAATGTTTCTACTGTTACTTTTTTCATTACCTGTGGTTCTAATGGTTTGTCCATTCTGTCTGTTGCCACGTCTGCAATTTTGTTTACTACCTCTATTCCTTCGATTACCTTGCCAAATGCAGCATACTGACCATCAAGGTGAGGTGATGTCTGGTGCATTATGAAAAACTGTGATCCGGCTGAATTTGGCATCATTGTACGTGCCATTGAAAGTACGCCCGGTTCATGCTTTAAGTCGTTCTTGAAGCCGTTCTGTGTAAATTCGCCCTTAATTGAGTATCCCGGTCCGCCAATACCTGTTCCTTCAGGATCTCCACCCTGAATCATAAAGCCTCTGATTACTCTGTGGAAAATAATTCCATCATAGTATCCTCTGTTTACAAGGCTGATAAAGTTGTTAACTGTGTTAGGCGCAACTTCAGGATAAAGTTCAGCTTTCATAACATCTCCGTTGTTCATTTCAATTGTTACTATTGGATTTTTTTCTGCCATTTTAATATCTCCTTTAACTTTTACATTTTGTTCATATTTCTTTTACACGTAAAACACTCTTTTTTCACGTTTTAAAATTATAATACAAACATAAACAAAAGAAATTAATCATTTGTTTATGTTTTTTCATAATTTTTTTGAATCGGATTTAATCCGATTCCCTCCCTTTTTTATTATTAGAATATATTTGCGGAAAGGATGCGTGCGTTGCATCCTTTTTGCACGGAAAGAGTTTCACGAAAAGTGAAGCTCTTTTTTCATTTTTATCCATAAATCTGTCTGCAAATAATGTATGCCATATAGAATGCATAAATTATTACAAGAAAGATTCCTTCTTTCTTCTTAATTGTTCTCTGTGTTGATGCAACAATAAACACGATAATTGTGGCAGCCAATGAAACTATTATGTCCACGAAGTTCATTGCCGTAACTCCAACTGATGAAATTGCCGCTGATAGTCCAAGTACTAAAAGAATGTTTGAAATGTTTGAACCTACAACATTTCCTATTGCAAGGTCTGCCTCTCCCTTGGAAGCTGCAACTGCTGATGTTACAAGTTCAGGAAGTGATGTTCCCATTGCTACAATTGTAAGTCCTACCAATGTTTCAGACATTCCTGCTGCAAGAGCCAGACTCTTTGCGCTGTCTACAACAACCTGTCCTCCTACCGCTATGGCAATTGCACCACCAACTATGAAAATTGCACTTTTTCTTTTTGAAAGCATTATAACTTCATCGGTACCATCTTCTTCTGTTCTTTCTTTTAAAGCATAACTTACAGTCCAGGCTATAAATCCTACGAAAAGTACAAGCAATAATATACCATCAATTCTGTTAACATTTCCTACCATTGTTGATCCATTTTCAAATAAGAAAATGTTGTTTTTCTTAATTATTCCTCCAAACCATAAAATATCTCCTGCCAAAAATATTAACAGTACTGATATTATAAGCAAAAGTGGCATTTCTCTTTTTAGTATGGATTTTTTTACTAACATATCTTTAAATAATGCAGTAATACCAATTACCATCAAAAGATTAAATATGTTAGAACCTACCACGTTTCCAAGTGCTATGGCATTAGAATGCTTAACTGCTGCAAATGTACTTACTGCAAGTTCTGGCAGGGAAGTTCCAACTGCCACAATTGTAAGTCCGATTACTATTGATGGTACTCTAAGTCTCTTCGCCACTGCACAACTTCCGTCTACAAAATAGTCTGCTCCTTTTATAAGAAGCACAAATCCTACTAATAATAAAATAATATCTAATATTGTTTTCATTTATTCACCTTTTCTTTTTAATCGCATAGATATTATTTTATACAATTATTGGCATTTATGCAACATATATAGCTCATTATTTCACCTTTACCAATCACAGGTGAAATAAGATTTTTTAACATTATAGCACAAAAAATAGGGATACCGTCTTTACTCAAAAACAGTATCCCTACTTTATTTGTATTGCTTTAACAAAATTATTCTATTGTTATTGCCTTTTATTTATCGATTTCATATACTAAATCACCGTATGTAGGCATTGGCCATACTTCCTTAGGCATAATTACTTCAAGCTCATCTACAGGCTTTCTTAAAGCTGCCATAGCTGCCATTACGTCGTCCTTGTATGATATTGCAATTGCCTTGCTGTCATCCTTAGCTTTTGCTTCTTCTACAATTTCAGCAAGTGCTGTTGTAGCTTTCTTTGTTTCAGCTAACTTAGCTGAGATTTCTCCTAATAATCCAGCCTGAACTGATGCGTCAGCTCCTGCTTCCTTAACAGCGATAACTGTATCAGCAAGATCCTTTGTATATTTTGTAACTGCCGGCATAATGATTCTGTTTGACATTTCAACCATTGTTAATGCTTCAATGTTACGTACGCCTGCATACTGTTCAAAAAGAATTTCTTTTCTTGCTTCCAATTCAGCCTTTGATAAAATGTTGAATTTCTCGTACATTGCAACTGTTGTATCGTCTACTAATGCAGGGATTGCATCAACGATTGATCTGCAGTTAGGAAGTCCTCTCTTTTCAGCTTCAATTGGCCATTCTTCTGAATATCCGTTACCGTTAAATACGATTCTTGCATGTTCTTTCATTAACTTAGCTGTATATTCTTCAACTGCCTTATCGAAATCTGCTGCTCCTTCAAGGGCATCGCAAGCTTCGCTAAATGCTTCTGCCATCATTGCGTTAAGCACTGTATTTGTATCACCAATTGAGTTAGATGAAGCAACCATTCTAAATTCAAATCTGTTACCTGTGAATGCAAAAGGTGATGTTCTATTTCTATCTGTAGGATCTTTTTCAAGTACAGGAAGTTTCTTAATACCAAATTCAAGTGTTCCTGATGAAAGACTTGAAGTAGCCTTACCGTTCTTAAGAATCTGCTCTACAATATCTCCAACCTGATCACCAAGATACATTGAAATAATTGCTGGAGGTGCTTCGTTAGCTCCTAATCTGTGATCGTTACCTGTATTTGATGCTGCAAGTCTTAATAATACTGCATGTCTGTCAACTGCTGCCATTGTGCAGGCAAGTACTAACTGGAATAATTTATTTTCTTCAGGTTTCTTACCTGGCTTAAACAAGTTAATTCCGTCATCAGTTGTAAGTGACCAGTTATTATGTTTACCTGAACCATTGATTCCATCAAATGGTTTTTCATGTAATAAACATACAAGACCATGCTTTGTAGCTGTTTTCTTTAATACGTCCATTACTAAAAGGTTATTGTCTAATGCTACATTTGAAATTGAAAAAATTGGTGCAATTTCATGCTGAGCAGGTGCAACCTCGTTATGTTCTGTTTTTGCTGTAATACCTAATTTCCATAACTGAACGTTAATATCTTCCATAAAAGCTTTTACTCTAGGCTTAATTGCTCCAAAGTAATGGTCGTCCATTTCCTGTCCCTTAGGAGGCATTGCTCCGAAAAGTGTACGTCCTGAATACATAAGGTCAGGTCTCTTTAAATATTTTTCTCTGTCTACTAAAAAGTATTCCTGTTCAGGTCCTACATAAGAGAAAATTCTCTTAGTATCCTGATCACCGAATAATCTCATAAGTCTTACACCCTGCTTACTTACTGCATGCATTGCTTTAAGTAATGGTGTCTTTGTATCAAGTGATTCCCCTGTATATGAGCAAAACGCCGTTGGAATACAAAGGGTATCTTCTTTAACATAAACAGGTGATGTAATATCCCATGCTGTATATCCTCTTGCTCCGCAAGTAGCTCTTAAACCACCTGAAGGGAAAGATGAAGCATCAGGTTCACCCATTAATAAATCTTTTCCTGTAAATGTGTTTTCGATTTTTCCATCTATTGGAACAGAAGCAAATGAATCATGTTTTTCAGCTCCTACTGAAATTACATATGGCTGGAACACATGTGTAAAGTGTGTAGCACCTTTTTCCAACGCCCATTCCTTCATTGCCTGTGCAACCACATCTGCTAAATCTTCTGTGATTTCACCGCCTTCGTACATAAGTTTCTTAACTGTTTCGTAATCGCTCTTTGGTAAACGAACTTTCATTACTGCATCGTCAAATACGTTTTCCCCAAAAACTTTTTCAATGTTTACTCCCATAGTTCTGTTCCTTTCCTATACAACAAATTTTTCGTCCGCTATAATAAATATAATTAACAATTTCATCTTAAAGTTTTATAAATGGCATTTATGATAGTAAATACACTAATGAACGTCACTTATAAAAAAAGGACACTTCTCCAAACTTCATTTTTGAAGAACGTCCTTGTCCTTAATCTCATTTAGCGGTTGAGCTTTTTTGCTCTGTACGTGTCATAACTTACATCATTTCTTTACAAAAATCAATAGCATATGAGTATTTATCTAATTTTTTAAACCTTTTTCTTAATAAAATTAAGTGAAAGTCCCTAATCCACAACTTCTTCCCCTCTGTACATACAAACAAGCTGTCTGTTTCCATAGTCGTCCACACATGTTGAACACATAATAATCTTGTCATCCGTCGTTGGCTTTCTTGTATCAAACTTGTATGTACTCTTGCTGTAAACTCTGTCAATCCAGCTCTGGAAATCGCTTTTATTTTCAAAACCATACTGGTAAATCTTCTCATCAACGTCTTTTCCCGAAAAAACAGAGAAAACATAATAAATGTAATGCTTACGACCAATATAAATATCAAAAGTCGGATGTTTCTTGCAGAAATCCTTATCTCTAAAATTCATAATTTCTTTAAACATAGAACCGTCAAGCATATTGTGACCATACAAAATACACATGTCTCCTTCAAGACCTGCTGTTCTATAGTCAATAAAAATCGCACCTGCTCCATTATAAATCTTGTCTGCACCATGCTTTAAATAATACTTGTTATCACTATGTTCAAAAATCGGATACTGTATTCTTGTACCGTCTAACTTAATATACCCCTTTGCCTCATCATTATACTTAAGCATGGCATCATAGTTCCAAACCCACTTCTTGCTATCAGCACTGTAGTTTAAGATGTCTGAACTTGAACTGTTTGAACTTGTGGTGCTTGAGCCTGTGTTTGAAGTATTGGAATTTGTGCTGTTGGCAGTTGAATTGCTGTCTGAACCCTTGCTATTATTTAAATCTGTGTTTCCATTTAAACCGGCACTACTATCTGAGCCTGTATTCCCATTAGCATCCTGTACAAACATATCATTTAGACTTGCATACTTCTTCTCATCATCCTTGTAATTCAAATAAGATTCTGTCAGGCTGTAAGACGCATAAATCAAGGCTACTCCTGCCGCAATAATCACAAGAAATCTTACAGCATTATAAATCTTTGCAAACTTCTTAGACTTAGGTGATAAGTCATCCAAGCTTGGTTTTTTCCCTTCAATTGTTGTAGAATTTTTTTCATCTGTTTCAATTGATTTATTATTTTCTGTTTTTTCAGATTCTATTTTTGTATTCTGTTCTTTTCCTAATTCTTTTTTGTTAGTTTTCATATCATAACCTTTCTTAGTAAAGTATAAATACTTTTTAAACTTTAATCAAGAATTATATAAGTGATTTTTGATTATATTATCTAACATAGCAAAATAATCAATTATATCATTATGTATAGGAATCTCCTCATGCCAAAAGAAAAACCCCGGCTTTTGCCGGGGCATGTATTCTTGCTTTATTTTTGTATGGATTATTCAGCTTTTCCAACTGAACCGAAAAGTTCCATTTTTTCTTTTACTGTTGCTTTGATTGCTTCAGCACCTGGTGCAAGTAACTTACGAGGATCGAATCCCTTTCCTTCTAAGTCCTTACCAGCTTCGATGTATTTTCTTGTAGCTTCAGCAAATGAAAGCTGACATTCTGTATTAACGTTAATCTTTGAAACGCCAAGTGAGATAGCTTTCTTAATCTGGTCTGCAGGAATTCCTGTACCACCATGAAGAACTAATGGCATATTACCAACTTTTTCACTAACTGCTGCTAATGTTTCAAAGCTTAATCCTTCCCAGTTTGCTGGATATTTACCATGAATGTTACCAATACCTGCTGCTAACATAGTTACTCCTAAATCAGCAATAGCCTTACATTCATCAGGATCTGCACATTCACCTCTACCGATAACACCGTCTTCTTCACCACCGATTGAACCAACTTCTGCTTCAAGTGACATACCATGTTCGTTAGCGATTTTAACTAATTCTTTAGTCTTTTCGATGTTTTCTTCGATTGGATAATGTGAACCGTCGAACATGATTGATGAAAATCCTGCTTCAACACACTTTAAACATCCTTCATATGAACCATGATCTAAGTGAAGAGCAACTGGAACTGTAATTCCAAGTTCTTCCATCATTCCGTTAACCATTCCTACTACTGTCTTGTATCCTGTCATGTACTTTCCAGCACCTTCAGATACACCTAAAATAACAGGACTCTTTAATTCTTCTGCTGTTAAAAGAATTGACTTTGTCCATTCAAGGTTGTTGATATTAAACTGACCTACTGCATAGTGGCCTGCTTTAGCTTTTTCTAACATTTCTTTAGCTGATACTAACATAATGTACCTCCGTAAAATTCATTCATTGTTAATTTTTAAACAACTGCTTATATTATAACCCATTTCGGTAGTATTGCAACACTAATATTCGCTAATATAACTATGTTTTTGCACTTTTATAAAATTATTGTGAAGTTTGTTCTCTACTTTAGTTATTAGGATACAAATGAGAAACATCCAAATAATCAGGAATTCCTCTCTCATACTTAACAACCGGTTCCCCAAGAATAAGCGGATATGCGTAATCAACAAAATCCTGTGTTACATCATTTCCTCTTTCGTTAATCCATTCTCTTGGAACATGTTTTACAAGGCCTGCCACATTTTTAACATCTGTGTCTCCCATTTTAACACTATATGGTTCGTTAGCTTTTCTGATTGCTGTAACCATAACGCCTGACTTGCCTTCAAGTGCAGTTTCAACTGCGTGACGCCCAAGTCTGAATGCTTCGCCAATATCTGTAATAGAAGACATATGTGCAGCACATCTTTGCAAAATATTAATTTCAACAGAACGGACCTTTACCTGAAGATTCTGCTTAATAATATATTCTAAGCACTTTCCTGTTCCGCTTAACTGGCTGTGTCCAAAAGTATCTTCCACTGCAGATGTGGCACTAATGTACTTCCCTTCTGCATTTTTGATTCCCTCTGAAACAGCAATTACAACGTTATTGTATTTCTTAATTGCCTCTCTTACATCTTCAATAAACTGAGCCTCATCGAAAGCAACTTCCGGCAAATAAATAAGATGAGGTGCATGATTATATTTATTTCTTGCAAGGACTGAAGCCCCTGTAAGCCACCCTGCATCACGTCCCATAATTTCTACAATAGTTACGCTGTTAATTGGATAAATTGATGTGTCGTGACCTATTTCCAGTAAAGTAGATGCCACATATTTTGCTGCTGAACCATAGCCCGGTGTATGGTCTGTAATACACAAATCATTATCAATAGTCTTAGGAATACCAACTATCTTAACATCCTTTCCAACAGCTTTTGCATATGTGTTAAGCTTGTCTACCGTGTCCATAGAATCATTTCCGCCAATATAGAAAAATGCATCTATTTCATATGTTTCAAACTTATTAAAAATATATGCATATGGTGCATCGTCTTCTGTATAATCAGGTAACTGATATCTACATGAACCTAAATACATAGAAGGTGACTTTTTTAACAATTCAATAAACATAGGCACCTGTTCAACTTTTTCAGTCAAATCCATAAGGCATCCATTTAAAAGTCCCTGTACACCATTAAGAGAGCCGTAAACCTTGTCAAACTTTTTGCTGTCGATTGCTCCCTGAATTACTCCCGCCAAGCTTGAGTTAATAGCCACAGTCGGTCCACCAGACTGTGCAACTAAACAATTTCTCATAATTACCTCCAAAACTTTATTCCACGAAACCTAGTATACCCCAGTTTCTGACAAAAACCAACAGTTATATTTCTTCTATACAAAATATAATACCCGGGAAATCTTGTTTGTTACCTTTCTGATTTCCCGGGTTATTACCATAGTATTGAGTTTTTCTGGGTTTTGTTGCTGTTAAGCCATTATAATCTTAGTTTATTTCATTAAGTCTGTTTGTGATTTTCCATACACTTTTTTTCCATTAACATATGTGTATGGAGTTACCTTAACATAGACTCTCTTTATATTGTAAACATTTTTAACTTTCTGCTTAACTGTTACAGTTGTTTTTGTTTCATTTACTTTTACATTTTTAACATTCTTTTTGAACTTCTTGTCTGTTGCAACTTTTACTTCATAACCGCTTATGCCTTTAACCTTAGCCCATGAAGCCTTTACTTTAAGATAATTTTTCTTGTCTCTTTTAAAATTATTTATCTGTACACTTGTTTTGTTATACTGTGCTCCTAATCTGTAATCCAAAACTACATTAGAAGTGTTATCAAATACGCCATTGGCAATATCTGTCTTTCCTTCAATTACAAACTTTTCCAAAGAATCGCAGCCCAAAAATGCATTAAAATCTATTTTTTGTACATTTGACGGAATTGTAATTGTTGTCAATTTTGTATTTTGAAATGCATACTTTCCAATACTCTTTACATTTTTTCCTATTGTTACACTTTCAAGGTTTCTGCAATCCCAAAAAGCACCCTCATTTATTTTTTCGATATTATCAGGAATCACAATATTTTTTAATTTATAACATGCATCAAACATTCCCTCTGGGATTTCTTTTATATTTGTTGGAATTGTAACTTTTTCAAGTGCACAACTTGAGAAAACATTTTTGCCCCATTTTGTAATAGTATTAGGTATTTCAATTTCCTTTATATTACATTCGAAAAATGCATAATCACCTATTTCTGTAAGATTCTTTGGCAATGTAACTTTTTCAAGGTTATATCTGCTAAAGAACGCTCTGTCTTCTATTACTTTTACAGTATCAGGAATAACAATCTCCTTTGCAATCTTGCTGTCAGGATTGTATCCTTCGCCTTTTATAACATTGTTGGCAATTGTTGTAATTCCTTCAGGAACAACAAGTTTTTCACTTTTTCCTTCATAGCCTATTAAAACGTTGTCCTTTGAAATATACATTCCATTCTCAACTTTGATACTTGGAACCTGCTTTGCAATATTTTCCCATGTAGAAAGGTTTGTACGGTTGCAAAGGTTCACAACACTTTCTCCATCTAAGTCTGCGCCTGAAATTACTATATCCTTTCCAATATCAAATCTTTTATGATAATCTCCTGCCTGATATGCATTATAATCAATCTTCTTAACTGATGCCGGAATCCTTATCTTTTCAAGTTTGTCACAAACTACATAATCATCTCCATCAAAATGTCTTGCATAGAGAATTGACTGTAATGCAAATGTTTCACAACCTTCATCTATTGAAAGTTCCTTTGT
>OMGH01001255.1_pt1 | contig 16401 bp, 18 predicted proteins | sample 1645841 | NCBI WGS metagenome assembly OMGH01 (sample SAMN00849584, study PRJEB25192) | human gut metagenome
GATGCAGGAATGGCAGGAAAAAAGGCGGTTACTCCACCAAAAAGCACTGTATCTGCAAAAGCCGGAGGAGAAAAGGAGCTTGTAAAGAAAGCTGCAAGTGCAAAGGGAAAAAAGATTCCGGCAACTGCGGGAAAAGAAGCGTCTCTTTCTAAAACAGTGGAAAAAAAGCAGGATAAATCAGAAAGTAAATCCATATTGAAGCAGCCGGCTGCAAAGAAAAAACCAAAGAATGCGAAGAAACAGGAAATTAAAACAGCGGATCGTGTTATTCCTGAAACTGCTCTTGGAGATCTTTCATCAATGAACAAGACTCAGCTTACGCAGATTTGCAGGGAAATGGATATATCCCGTTATGAGAATGGAAATCTGATCACAAAGGATGTCATGATTTCAAGGATCAAGGCAGAGGTTCGTAAAATCAAAAGTGCGCAGACCAGAAGAGCAAAAAAAGAAGAAAAGCTTAAAGAGGAAAATAAAAAAATTATTGTATCAGGTGAGGGATTGGGAGATTCAGAATTGCCCGTAAAGACACAGGTAAAAGAAGTTTCCCAGACAGAGCCGGAAAATAAGGAATTGGGAAGTGAAGTAGATACAAGCTTATCAGATCTTTTGAGCCGTGGTGAAATTGCAAAGATGATGGAAGAAGTCGAGGAAGAGTCAAACAGGGAAGAAAAGGCTTTAGAGAAAAAAGAAAATTTCCATGAGATTGATGATGTCAGAGAAAAAAAGGAAGTTAATAAGGAAAAACCGAAGAAAGAAGGATTTTTTGCGAGACTGAGAAGAGAACGGGCAAAAAAAAAGAAGCAGGTTTCTGAGAGAGAAGGAGAGGTTGTGGCTGTTTCAACCGGGAACAAACTGGAAGTAGAAGATCTTGGTGAAATGGCAGATGAGCCTGTTAATATAAGCTCGACTCCAGCCAGCACAGAAAACTATGTACCTAAAGGTCGGGAGATAATTGATAAAAGAGGTACGGATGAAAACTCTGTGGTAAATGATGAGCATACGCAGGCAAAGATGACTCAGACTGATGTAAATCGAATTTCAGGTGAAACAGCAAGTGGAGAAGGAATAGAAGACACCTTAAAACGTGTGCTTGCAATTGCTGATATTGAAGTAGATGGAGCAAAAGAATTTCATCCGGGGGAAATAGGAACAAACAGTATTGTTGTCGGGGGATATACGGAAGAAATGGTGTTTGATCTTGCATACCGGATGCTCCGTAAAAGAAATAAAGATACAAAAGTGATGGAAAGAGAGGAATTCAGGGAAAAATACTGGCTTGATGCAACCTATATCCATAATTTGTTAGGGGAAAATTCATATGCGATTTATGAAAATGTAATGAGAGGAAAAATGGTTAATATCCCTAAGAAAAAAAGATTACCATATATTCCGGCTGATAATCCGGATGCCTCAGATGAACAGTATGAGATCAAAGAAGCAGGTCGAAAGGAATAAGAAGGGGATTGCACTGTGAAAAAAGAAGTTAAGAATCTTGTAAAAAAGAAAAATTTTTGGATCACTCTGGTTAATAATTCAATAGGTATTCAAATTATGATATGTGTTACAGTAATACTTCTGTTTATTGTAGGAAACTATATTCTGAGCAGATTTGAATATGAATACCTGGGATGGTCCGCATGTACTTTGGGGAGACTTGTAAGAATAAGTATACTGATGATAGGAAACCTGATTGCTGAGCTATTTGTTATTTTGTTTTTTTCAAGCATTCCGGATTGGGTTCATAAGTTGATCGCAATTCGTAAATATTGTTATCTGCCAATGACTGAGTATGAAGCAAGAGAGAACCATTTCGAGAATGCGGGCGAATATTTTCAATATGTACAAAACTCTATATGTACGGATAAGAAACAATGGGTAATATTATCAGCTAAGGATTTTTATCAGATGATAATGGTCTGTTTAAAGCTCTTTCCGGATAAAGGGACTCTGTTTGAATTACAAAGCGATGATTGTAGAGCGTGTCCCCTTTCTTTTTATGAGTTTATTGAAAATTATACTAAGGAGAAGGTTACTTTAAATGAATGTGTGCAGATTAGTGAAGAGGGAGAAGTGCAGCTCAGTTACGCGTATGTGGAATGCGACAATGGTGGCATACAGAAAATGAGAAGTTTGAGCGTGAATGAAAAACGAGTAATTGAAATGCCAGAAACATGTAACATGTAGGGTCAGCTGTATGTATGAAGCGTAAGAAAATATAGGAAAAGTATTAAAAGTTAAATAAAGATTAAACAAAATATTGAGAACGCAAATTGATTGTGATATGATGTAATTGTATTATTTTATATTTATATAGATTTACATCTGGCAGCAGTCAGATGGTTTTCAGGATTTGATGGATTCAAATGCTCCTGCATTATTGCAGGAGCATTTTTATTGCCATAAATCCTATGTTTTTATACGGCATAGACATAGATGTCTGTCGGGAATGGAGGTTTATATGTTAAAAAACAAACAAAAGAATGGCTTAGATCTTAATATGAATTTCTATGAGCTGTTCGAGATCTTTAACGGAGGTAGTGTACCTTCGGAAAAACCGGCTCCGGCCAGTATGGAGGATTACCTTCATAAAGGAGAAAGGATACTTTCCCTTTTAAGGGAAAGAAAAAGAAAAGAGTTTCATGCAGTTCCTTTTCTGGATGCGCTGGTACCGAAAACTTATTTTTCCAAAAACACATATGACAGACAGGCTTATGTTCTGCAGTGCATGAGAAATAAGGTACTTCGTCCGATCACAGACAAGATTGTGGATGGGCAGACAGATCTTGGAGAAATCTTGAGACAGCTTCCGGGAATGGAGAACTGTATGCAGCCGGCAAAGCCTGAAAAAAATGCAATTTTAATACTGAAAGGGCTTTGTAAGGATGATTATAAGGGCTGCATTGCGGTGGAAGTGAAAGGATTTGAAAAGATCTATGCGCCTACCGGTGGGACAAAGTTGCCTGCAAAAACGCATGGTGCAGGATTCTGGATTCTAAAAAAAGATCGCAATCATCGTTATGCAATGGCAGATATGTCAGCGGTGTTTTCATCAATGGCACTATTTTGTCAGTTGCGGAGAGAAATCCGTATGCGGTGGGAAAATCTGTCACCACAGGAACTGGAAGATGATATTTTACATAAAACTCTTGAAGATGCTTTGTGTGATGCTATTGCGGCACATGAGGTATATACGGGAAAGGGTGGAAAGTCAATTGTTCTGTTTGAGAATGAGGATTTTCCTTATGTAAGGAAGTATTTTCAGGATCTTGGTTATGAAGTTGAAAAATATGAAAATGTCCCAAAACAGGAGAAAGAGATCCTTTTCCCATTTGAAAAAAGAGAGGCTATGAAAAATTCTTCCTATTTTGGTGCGATTCTGTTTCTTGCGGATGAATTACCGGTATCAGACATGGAATTAAAATTCCGGCACTTAAGAACCGGCAAAAGAAGCTACCAGCAGTTTTTGGATGCAGGAATTTCCACGGAACTCATGGTGATGCTTATTGATAAGATGATCTATGAGTATGAGGAAGATAAGCAGGAGGAGAAGATCCGGAAGGCAAATAGGGAAAGCTATGCCGCGTCTTTTGAGACCAAGCACAACATTCCGCAGAAAATCCTCAGAGCAATGGAAGCATCAGAATTTAATAACTATTTTGGTTATGTGGAATTTGATGAGGAAGTTGATCTTTCGCTCATGAAGAGTGTTTATGAGGAATTTCATGCGTTGGCCAAATTTATGGGATTAAATATGCATGAAGAGGTAAGCCTGAGATTTCGAAAGCTTGGAAATCATAAGGCTACTGGGTTGTATTACCCATACCTAAAATGTTTATGTGTGGATGTGCGCCATCCTGCTTCATTTGCACATGAGTGCATGCACATGCTTGATTATGAGCATGGCCATGTATCCAGAGGTGCAGCATTTTATCCGGTGCTTGCATTGTACCGCGAAGAGGTAAAAAGATCCGTAGAAAACTTAGGATATTCTCTTAAGGGAAAATACGATCTGGATTATTATATGGAATCTTCTGAGGCATTTGCAAGATGTGGAGAGATTTACTTAACACGTATTTGCGGAATCAGGAATTCTGTTGTTGAGCCAGATCCGAAAAATGACTTCGCATATCCGGACAACATTGCTATCAATGACAGGATAAGAAGTTATTTTAACAGTTTTTTTAATAAGTGATTTTTACAGGAGAAGACATTGTTTCTTCTTCCGGAAAGGAGATTTATGAAACTTGCAGAGTTTTTTGAAAAAAACAAATGGAACGTGGAATGTGATGTGAAAGATGACCATCAGTTTGTTATTGTACTTGTCACATTCATAAATGAGAGGAAAATGGAGGATCAGGTAAGCTTTGATATTCCATCTCCGTTTTTGCAGAAGGAAGAAAGTTTTAAAGAACTTTCAGAATGTTTCAGAGATTTTTTAGGAGATCTGGATGAGCGAGAGGTTACTGAGATAGCCATAGTTGCCTCGGCGGAAACCATGGAAAAACTTGAAGAGACAAATATGTAGGTTTATGACGGAAAACCGTCAGAAGGGAGCAGTATATGAAAACATTAAAAGGATACGCGTATGATGCGCGTACTGTTGAGGCATTGCAGGCAGTTGACGAGCCGGGTGTATATCAGTTTTTTGGTATGCGGGGCATCGGAAAACGGACTGCTGCAGAAATTGTGGCAGAAAAAATGCTTGGAAGCAGATTATCAGCGAATCCGGATTATCTTATGATATCGTCGAAAGAAAAAAATAAGGTGATTGGAATAGATGATATTGAGGACCTGTTTGTGTTTACCGGGCAGATGGCTGCGAATGCAAGCTATAAAGTATGCGTTATTGATGATGCTGATTTGCTTACAGAATCTGCACAAAATGCACTTTTAAAGCTTTTGGAAGAGCAGGCAGGGCAGGTGGTTATCATACTTGTGGCGCATCGTCATCTTATTGATACGGTGGAGAGCCGGGCGAAACTTATCCCATTTTATTCTCTGCAAAGGGAAGAAATGAAGGAAGTCATAGATGATTTTGATCCTCTTGTGGCAGAGTTGTCCGGTGGGAGAATCGGATTTTATAAATCAATGGTTGCATCCGATGGGTATGTCGGGACGGTCAAAAATGCTTTAAAATTCATTGAAAATGGAAATAAAGCGGATCTTTTTGATTGCCTTCATGTGATCAGGGAAAAGGATAAAGCATCCTTTTATGAAACCTATGATCCATCACTTATCCGGGCTTTTGTTGCTTATCTCCGGCAGGTTTTTTATAAAATCCTGCTTGGAGCTTCCGGCATAGAGTTCGGGTTTACCCCGGGTATTGATGTTTCAAAAGCATCAGAGCACTACAGTATCCTGTCAATTCAGGCTGCAGTGTCCGTACTCTCAAATGCGGAGCGAATGATTTCAGCTGGTCGATTTAATAAAAACGACTGGTTTGATATGCTCCGGTTTATAGCGGAGTAGGGAGTTAGATAAGGTTTAAGGCGGAAATTTATTCCGCCAGGAAGGGAGATTTATATGTTTAATTTTAATTGTGTAAGAATTATTACAGAAGCTGAGAGAATTCAGCTTTGTGAAAGGATTGCAGAAAAAATTTCAGCAGATTATGGTTGTGAGAAAGCACCTGTCTTGGAATGGCTGGTTACATCCGGCTATGGGCGTGGGAAAAATGTTATTTCTGCCTGTAATTGTGTAGATTATAAAAAAATTTACATAAATGCCGGCATTCATCGGACTGCACAGACAGATGGCATCTTACAGACCAGAAAGATCAAGGAGGTATAGGGTTATGGCTAAGAATATTAATATTTGCAATGCAGAACGCCCTATGAACTTTGATCAGATGGTAGGGCAGAAGACGGTTGTGGAAAACCTGCGTCAGCAGGCTATTCGCAAAGAGTTTTTTCAGTGTTACATTCTGGAAGGACAATTTGGATCTGGAAAAACAACAATGGCGCGCATTATTTCGCGTGCTATCAATTGCGAGCACCCAGATGAACACGGTAATCCATGTGGATGCTGTGAATCTTGTAAGGCGGTTTCTTCAGGTTCTTCAGATATTGTAGAACTGGACGCTGCCAGCAATACAGGAGTAGACAGTATCCGGGCAATCAAGGAATCCGTTGATTTTCTGCCATCACAGCTGAAAAAGAAAGTCTATATTATTGATGAGGTTCAGAAGCTTTCGGGCAGTGCATTTGATGCACTGCTTAAGGTGCTGGAGGAGCCGCCGGAACATGTGGTATTTATCATGTGTACCACAGAATTAAAAAAAATACCGGCAACTGTAAGAAGCAGGGCTGCCTGTTATCAGTTTGGACAGATTTCAGAAGCAGAAATTGCAGGAAGACTTATAGAGATTGCTGTGAAATATGGGTTTTCATATGAGGAAAATGGTATTTTCCTTATTGCAAAAAATTCCTGCGGAAGTATGCGGAATGCGATTAAGCTGCTGGAACAGTCTGGCACTACCGGGTATGGAGTTACAGAAGAAAATGTGACAAAAATGCTTGGACTTACATCGCCGGATGCTTTGTTTGCTGTCATGGAAACCATCGTAGGAAATGATATGCCGGAAATGGTAAAAAGAATCAGAACACTTTTAAATGAAGGTGCAAATCCTGTGTCTATGGTGGGAGATATGTTGTCAGTGCTTGCAGATGGTATTGTCTGTAGTACGTCAGAGAAATTCGACCGTGGAACAGAACATTATAGAAGTTTACTTAAAGCTTTGTGTATGATCACAGATTTAACAACTCTTGGTGTTCTTGCAAAGGGACTGAAAGAAGTGTATTCAGATTTGCAGTATACCCCGGATGAGGCAACTCTCATTTGTGGATTGATTGCAATGATGAGTAAACCGGAGAGTAAAGAACGGTATCTGGAACAGAGGATTACTAACTTAGAGCAAAGAGTTGAGGAGCTGCTTTCAGGCTGCGCCGAAAGTGAAAAATTGTCAGGAATGAGCTGTGGAAAAGAAGTGAAAGAGACAATGGACGTTTCTGGTGTGTCAAAGGATGTTCCTGGAAATGTTTGTGAGGAAAACTCTGAAAATAAAAATGTTGCAACTATTCCAGAAGCACTTGAGGGAGAACCAGAGGAAAGCAGGTTGGAAACAAAAAATAATTGCGAAAGTAAATCATCTTCTAATGTAGGAGATGCAGTAAAGGATTCTGAGTCGAAATCTGAAAAAACAGATGAAAATCAGGAGCAAAAATCTGCATCTGATGATTTGGATGTATTCGATCTGTTGGGGCTTTTTTCGGTTGAAGAGGAATCTGCAGAGGAAATCAATGCGGAAAATGTAGTTTCAGAAAGAAATGAACGTTCTGAAAATCTGAATTCGGACAAAGAACAGACTGCGGAGGAAGCTGACGTACCAGAAAAAGAATATCTCGAAAAAACCCAGGAGGTTCCTGTTTCAGCGTTTACAGAAAACGATTTTATTGAAACCGAAGAAGAAGCCTGGCAGGAAAGACAGCGAGAGGAAGAACTGGCAAATATGTATTTTAGCCAGATGCAGGAATCACAGGGAGCAAACGTCCCGAAAGAGGAAGATAAGAGCGAATCTGAAAATGAGGAGTTCAAAATGGATGTTCCGCAATTTCAGGAATCCCGGCCGATTAAGGTAGAGGATAATGATCTTCCGGATGTGCTGCCTCCAAATGATGAAGGGAAGGAAGAAAATTTTCTTCCAGAACTGTATCGGCAGTTTCCCCTCATGGAGTCCGTGCTTGAACTTGGGTTTCGCAAGGAAACAAATGGCTGGTGGGTCACCGATCAGGAAGATCTATACAGAATTGCAGCCGGATACAGAAATGCAATCGGGTTTCCATTTGGGATTCGTATTGAAAGAAAAGCTGCAAGGGCTTAAACAAAAGATTTTTAAGGGGAAGAAGTAATTCTTCCCCAGAAAGGAGATTTTATGAATATAAGAACCTATGAATATATTTCGCACTATTCAGGAAATATTTTTCAGCTGGCAGACAAAAAAGGGAGGATTATCTGTATGGAAGGAAAGAAAAAGGATATGGCATATATTGATCTGTTGTATGTCGTTTTTGGTGAAAGGATATGCCGTGACATATATTTTTCCAACATAGCAGGATTTTCAGTAACATGGGATGGAAACCCGCTTTTAACCTTGGACCTTGAAATTCCACGCGAATATAACACCCAAATGGAGGATTTCTGGTGGGAAGCGGAAGATAAAACCGAACATGAGAAAAAAAATCCTAATTTTTGCAAAATGCTGGATTCATTAAAAAATTCGCTATGTAGAGAAGCTCAAATGCTTGAATGCAATTCGTTTTTGCACAAGGAGGCATGTTAATGAGAAAAATATGGACGAATTGATAAAGTTCAGACCGGATTATGGGTTCCGTATGAGCATATATGTACCAATGATGGAAAAATAATTCATAAGTCTTATTATAAGAGACTTTTGAGATAGGTCGGTACATAAGGAAAGGGGCTTTATATGTCACAGTTTGGGAGATTTATATTAAAAAGATATGCTTCGGCAGTAGCTGGGGTATGCAAAATTGTAAAAAAAAGAAAGGAGTAATACCGAATCCTAGTAGACTAGGTTGGCTGCATGTCTGTTGTAATGCAGTTCGTAAAAGTAAAAGATAATAGCGTAAAAGCTGGATAGGATGGACTCCATTTTAACCGGTGAGTAGCATGGGAAGGAACTTTTACTTGCCACGATCAGATTTGGTCAGTGGCTGGTATGAAATATTCAAACTACAAAAAGGCGATCCTTACAATGCGTCAAAGTTATCCGTTGGATGTGAAGATAACAATGGCAGAAATGAGGATTTCGAAGTTTGTAGAATATTATGGAGAAAGTGGAGTATATATCTCTTTCTCCGGAGGAAAAGATTCACTTGTCGTGTTGGATATTGCGCGAAGGTTGTATCCAAACATTAAGGCAGTATTTTGTGATACATGGATGGAGTACCCATCCTTGAGAGGCTATGTTAACACATTTCCAAATGTGGACCGGGTTAAGCCGGATATGCTTTTAAAAGATATCATAGACAGATTTGGATGGTGTTTTCCATCCAAGGATGTGTCGGAAATGATCTGGGCTGCAAGAAATGGAAAACAGTGGGCGATCAATAAACTCAACGGTCTTGATAAAAACGGGAAACCGTCGGAGTACCGGAAACAGTACATAAAATGGAACAAGCTCTGCTGGGATTCCGACATTTTGATCTCTCCATATTGCTGTATTGAGCAAAAGGAGAAACCCGTAAGGAGATATGAAAGGGAAACCGGAAGACATCCGATTCTGGGGCTGCTTGCACAGGAAAGTGCCAGACGCACAGAAGCGTGGATAAGAACAGGATGTAACTCCTTTGATGGGAACAGACCAGTGTCGAAACCAATTTCATTTTTTACGGAGCAGGATGTACTTAGGTATATCTGGTATCGAGGGCTTGTTGTGGCACCGCCTTATGGAGAAATATGTCCATGTGGCAGCTGTTGTGGTCAGACTTACCTATTTCCAGCAGATGAGATGGATATTGATCACACAAGATTATGTTGTACAGGTGAAAAGAGGACAGGATGCATATTCTGTCTTGTCGGTGCCCACCTTGATCGTGGAGCGAAGATCAAACGACTGAAACAGTACAACAAGCGTTTATACGAATACTGCATGGAAGAACTTGGTATGGAGAAAGTCTTAAAGTGGATACTTAGAAATTATTAACATTTTTTAAGAGGAGAATGTGCAGCAGTACAGACATTCTCCAAGAAAGGAGATTTTTATGTTTGAAATCAGACAGGTTCCAGCAATTGAAGCATTGGGGAAAATAAAAGAGGGGGATGTTGTATATATCGGTCCGCACGCTGTTGATATATTTGACGATCAGAATATCAGGGGAAAATTAACAGGATATGATTGTAATGACGGAGAAGAAATCCAGTTTACCCGGACAGACATTGAAGCTGTTACGAGAAATGGAATTGAGATTGCAAGAGATCCTGAAGAAACTCCACAGCCATTTAAAGCGGAAGATGCTATAAATGCAATTGTTGACAGCTTAAAGAAAGATGGTCGTTGGCCGGTAATTCTTGATTATATCATTCCTTGTTCGGAAGATTATACTTTCAAATCTGGAGATATTTGCGCAAGTTATGATATCTCTTATGGGGGAAGTGAAGGAATCTACACGGAATTGTATCTTATTGATTTCAGTGGGGATGAGGAAATAAAGATTAAAATTGCGACCGCAAAGACACTAGAGGACGATGCAGGAGCATACCGGACTATGGCGATGCTTGGAGCAAATCTCGTTCTTGCCTTTAATGAATGGGTAAGAAAAAACAGGGATCTGTTTATCAGGGAAGGATATGGTTTGATGTTTTATACAAAAACAGGAGATAGGAAATACATACGTTTTCTGAAAGAAACAAAAAACAGGGATAATGCTATAAGAGAGGCGATTGGGATTATAAAAAATGGAGATATTCATGCGGATCTTGTAGAATTTAAAACTTTACACATTATCAAACGTTTTGATTAGTATTCAGGAAGTTTTATGAAAAGAGGGCAGCAGTTAGTGCTGCTCTTTGGAAAGGAGTATTATGAAGGCAGTATTATTGGATGTCATGAATGACAAAGTGGAAGTTGTGGATGCGGAAGAATTGGAGGATTATTATAAACTCATCGGATGCAGGACAATTGAAATTGTGAATTGGGAAATCATGGATAGAAGATTTGATATTGTTTGTGATGAAGAGGGACTATTTTTTGAAAATCCGAAAATTTCATCTATTGATGATAAATGCAATGTGATGAGTGTTGGAAATCTGGTTGTATGTGGAGAGGCTGACGACAATGGAAGGTTGACGTCTCTTTCTGACGAGGATGTTCGGCACATAATGGGAAATATTAAAATTGTTCCTACCAAATTCTATCCGGATGGATATCGGATGATCTGTCATGTGAATCCTTGATCTTATGAATTTAGTCAATTTAAAGAGGGGGATTGCACTATATGTTGAAAGATTTATTTATTCTTCTGGAGAATGGCACTTGTGTCAGTTTTATGGAGTCATCTGCCCAACCAGAAGATCCGGAGTGCATAGGCTGTATTGAAATATATGCCTATGATAAAAACGGAAATGAGACAGGAGATTGTGGAGAATTTGAATACCATGAGGGTGTATATGAGTGTATGCAGGACGCGGTTAAAGATGGTCTGCAGTTTTCCAACTTTCCGATGAATATTCCTTATAAGGAAATTTCAGAAGAAGAGTTTTATAAAAGAATTGGATGAATGATATGAAAGGAGTCGTTGCGAATAATGCAACGGCTCTTTTTACAATAAATTCAAATGGCTGAAAAATTTTATTATAGCTATTGACTTTTTCTATGGGTTTATGGGTATTATTTGTCCGGACTTTAAATGGAAATATATTTACCAGGCAGACGATGATTACAAATGGTTTTGACCTGGGATTATCTGTGTATGGAGTCTTAGAAGGAGAAAAAATAAAATATGGATAAATTAGAATATGCTCTGTATCGGGCTAAAGGAATTGGAAAAACAGATTGTTCAAAATGGTATGAGGGGTTTTATTCTATGCAGACAGATTTCCCTTATGGGAAAAGTATGAATGCAGCAGAAAAGGAAAAAATGCAAAAGCATTTTCTTTCGTATGATGAAGTGATGGATTTTGGGATGCCAAGTCTGCATATGCGAGTAGAAATAAACCCTGAAACACTTGGTAAATGCAGCGGATGTTCTGTTGATGGAAAATGGATTTTTTGTGGGGATATTGTCAAAACACCAGAGATAGAGGGAGAAGGTATTGTGTGTTTTGGAAGATTTAGAAATCCGGAGGATTCAGAAGGAGTTTATCATTTGGGATTTTATGTTGACTGGAAAAAGGATAAAAACAGTGTAAAAGATCTGTGCTATTGGAGTAGAAAGCATGGGCTTTGTATCGTGGGAAACATTTATGATGATGCCAGATATGAGAATAAAAAATAATATTTTGTTTTATTTTCGTTGGAGATTTTAAGAAATAGCCATATAATATCGAAAATGACAGTACGGACGGTCTTTGTGTATCTGTAATGAAAATTAAGCAAAACATAATTTAAGGAGGAGAATATTAGGATGAGTGAAAAGATTAAACATGAAATTCTTGCTGTTGTTATTCTGATTTTGGCTATAGGTCTGTTGGTGGCTCAATATATGAATTCAATAGAAAAAATAGGGATCAAGCCATTGCTGAATATGGATCTGATGGTGGTATCTGCTATGTGGATGGTGTAAAGCAGGACGACTCTTTTGATATTTATGGCATTGACTTGGATAGTTACACTGTATCTTATGAGGAGGGAAAGTTATATCTTAAAAATAAAAAAATGAGAAAGAATCTTTCCCTGTGTTTGTACCAGTAAGATAACAATATCGACTCTTCGGGGTTAGAAAATCAAAAATGATTGGACTTTGTTCTTGTTTGATTCGAGGAGAAGACGATAATTTATGGAGAAATTTTCAGCAATCGGAAAAAGTAAAATTAAAATATCAACGTTAAAAGCGAAGGAGATATGAAAAAAGATGAGTATTACAATGACAAAGTTGATGTTTGCAGTCCCGATGGCTTTTTTGCATTGAGATTAATTGTGCAATATATAGTCGGACATCACGAGGAAGACCCGGAAATGTTACAAAAAGCTCTTAGAAGCATGATTTGTTTTTTCATGACGGCATGTGCAACCACATTTTATAAAGGAAAAGGTGATTTCACCCCTTTTACATTAAATGCAAGAGGAGTGGTTTCGCTCATCATGCTGATTAAGACGTTTAAATTTGATTTTATATCGATGTGGGTTGACTGGAAGGAGAAAATGTAATGGGAAACCTCTCAGTAATCGGAAAAGTACATATCAAAGATATCAATGCTCTTAGGGAATGGCATACATCCGGGGAATTCAAGAAGTGGGATAAAGGAAACTGGTCACCATCCTGCGCTGCCTCGAACCGTATCAAATGGGAAGATACCGATCAGATCGGATTCTATCAGATGCAGGAGAGAATTCCGGGACTTTCCAAAAGTCTTGATCGGACAGACTCATGGATTGGGGAACTGCTTGAAATGGCAGAGTACCTGCAGTCCATTGGCCAGTCCCTTAATCTTCTTTATCTGGATGATCAGCACCGGTTTGCGATTATCTCCGGCGCGGACACGGAAGAAGCATATACACTTCCATGCCGGTTTCTTGAAATTGAGGAATATAAGGATTACTCCGACTACGCGCCGGATCAGATGTGCTCCATCGCTGGGGAAACACTGTCTTCCATCATCCCCGCCGGTCAGGGATTTTCTTCCGTCACAGACGTTAAGAAAGACATATACAGTAAGGAAGAGGAGTTAAAGGAGCAGGAAACTGCCCTGAAAAAATTACAGCAGGAACAGGAAGAAAAACTTGAAGAATTAAAGCGTCAGCTTATGGAACAGTACCGCCCGCTCCGGGAAATGATCGAGAAAAAGCAGGCAGAACTGGAAGAGGAGAAGAAAAAACTGGAAAACCAGCTTACGGTGCTGGATACGCAGATTTACGCCATAAGATGTATCACAGGAGAGGTTGTGGATTTCACACAGCTTGTCACCGGTAGGCATGCGGATACAGACTCTCCGGTTGTGATTTACCAAAAAGTCCGTTACATGGATGAGGAACTTGGAAAATACCTGGCATTGTATGACGTAGACGGGGATGATACCGGGTTGTTTGAGGATATTCTCAAGAACCGTGAGGATCTGCGCGACCTGTTCTGTCCGGGTGAAAAAGCAGTCTCCTTTGTCAAAGTGAGCCGGAGCGGTATCGGATATAAGAACCACGAAAAATTTGCCAACATGCTTCAGAAATACGAGAAATACCATGGACATACCATCGGTATCCTTGCCAAAGACGGAGAAAACCTGTACATGGGGTGGACGGATGAAGACCGCATTAACATCCAGGATGAAAATATCTTCTTTGCACCACAGGAAGAAACCATATCACAGAAAACGGAAGAAACTTATAAGTCAACTTCTAGGGAAGAGAAGATTTCTCGTTTCTTCATTTTTGCACTGCTACAGGGAATCATCAATGATGGGAAGCTGATCCGACTTCCGGAAAAAGTAAGCGTTACGAAACCGAATCCGTATGTGGTATTTTCCATGGCTGATGGGTGGATTGAGGATAATACCTATGGTTCGTGGAAGGATATTCTGGACTCTTCCAACGGAGAGATCAAAAAAGGTGACATGGTGTTGACCATGCAGCGGATCACAAGGGATGATGCCGGTGATTTTAAACGGAGATATGAAAAGTACAACAATGACAGAGGACGCGGCGGGAAAAACCGGACGCACGATGTAAGCATCAGTGACTGCAAAGTATACCCGGTCAACCTTATTGACCGTGACGAAGTATGGAAGTTTTCGTATCTGGATTACCCGTGCATGGTGATCGAGCACAGGGAGGATGAGAAAACCACAGAACACGGAACTTCCTGCTACATCCGTAAGGAGTATAAAGAGCTGCAGGGACCACCTACACTCTCCACGCATACGGAAGTCCTTAAAAACGACATGGGGCTGTGTGGTTACGGCAAAGTAACCGAAGAGAATGCCATGGAATATGCCAAGTGGAATGTGGAATATTATGGAAAGGATGGATTTTATTGCGAGTATAAATCATTCAGTCCGGAGAAGAAAGTTTACCGACGGGAAGTGTATTCCGCAGAGCATGTCGGAACAGAACGGCATTACTTCATTTCCGAAGTCAAAGAAGACAGTGGGTATGACTGGAGAACCGATTCGCACAAAAAGAAAGCACGCGCAAACATGGAAGTTTTCAATGGGGAATTTTTAAACCTTACCTACCTTGATTCCGTCCGTCTCCGGTATGTCATTGCAAACCGTAAGGTAACTTCATGGCGGATCGGAGGCTGTGATGTAGATTACGCGGCAGCACTCCGGTATCTTAACAAGGCTCTCGAATGCCTTGACGAAAGAGAAAAGAAAGAAAAAGAGATGCTGCTGAAATATGTGGATGAGTTACCGGAAAACTGGCAGGTAGATCTTACTCTGTGGCGAAAGGAACATGGGTACCATGCATTAACGGAAGCTAGAGCGAAGAAATGGGCGTTGGAAAGAAAATAGAAGGAAAGAAGCGAGCGGAGGTGTCGCAATGGCGAGAGTCAAATCCGATTTAAGGTGCTGCAAATATTGTTCACATCGGAAGGTGGATATAGCCAATCTATCTTATTATTGTTCAAATCGGCAATCTGATCATTATTTAGAAAATATAATAGATGATACACTTATGCATCATTGTAAAGGCGGTAATGCAAAATTGGAAAAAATTAAACTACCTGCAAAAAAGTAGATAAAATATTTACAATGAAAGGAATATTGCAAACATGCGAGTACGAGATCTACATGGGTTTATTTCGGATGATTCCTGTGTTAATGTTTTTATTTTAAAAGATGGGGGTGATTATTGAAAAAATCACGCAGAAAAACGTTGTCAATATTGAGAGGTTTTTAGAAAGTACTGCTAAGCTTATCCGCTATAGTGATACATTGGAAATGTACCACAGAGAAATGGAGGTATAAATGATTCGGATTGAGGTTTGGGGAGACAAAGCCTGTTTTACTCGCCCTGAATTTAAAGTTGAGAGGATATCTTATGATGTGATTACTCCATCAGCTGCAAGAGGCATTTTAGATTGTGTGTACTGGCATCCTGGTCTGAAATGGAAGATTGATCGCATTTATGTTCTTAATCCTATTAAATATGTAGATTTTAAGAGAAATGAGGTAAAAACAAGATTAAATGGAAATAAAGCTATCAAAATGATGAATGGAGGATGTGAAAGCCTCTTTTTAAATGCTGTGGCAGAACGAACCCAGCGAACAACGAAGGCTTTAAAGAATGTACACTACGTCCTGGAAGCGCATTTCCAAATGACAAAGAATGCGAATCCGCAGGATACACCGGGAAAATTCTATGCAATAACGCGTAAGAGACTTGAAAAAGGCCGATGTAGCGCAGAACCTTATTTTGGTTGCAGAGAGTTCCCTGTTGCTTTTCGGGAGTGGAATGGTGGCGACATTATTCCAACAATTGATGATACAAAGGATTTGGGATATATGTTTTTTGACTATGATTATTCAAGACCCGATAATATTCGCCCGACATTTTTTCATGCAGAAATGGTGCACGGTGTAATTTCATTAACTGATATTGAAATAGGGCTACCGCAATCCCACAGGCTTTAGACGGCGGGTTAAGGTAGCCGGAAGCGGAGGTTTGTGCGATACTTGCGTTATGGGAACGTGGAAATCAAAAAACAGACACAAATATTTGTTACA
>OMGH01001291.1_pt1 | contig 16122 bp, 14 predicted proteins | sample 1645841 | NCBI WGS metagenome assembly OMGH01 (sample SAMN00849584, study PRJEB25192) | human gut metagenome
ATCAAATTCCAGGCCCCGTCGCATTTGATAAGCACGATCGCTGCCATATCTGCGGCATGGTTATTCTTAATTATCCCGGTGCCAAAGCCCAGGTTTTTGTAAAGGGAGAAAAAGAGCCGCTGAAGTTTTGCTCAGTCAAGGACGGTTTTGTCTATGTTCTGCAGCCGGAGAATGCAAAACGAACCGTGGCTTTTTGGGTTTCCGACTTCGGCAATAAAAAAGATATTCCGCTGCATGAAAAGATGCTGACGGCAGAGAAAGCTTTCTTTAACGCCGGATCGGACGTTCGCGGAGCGATGGGGAAATCGATTCTCCCTTTTGCTACCAAGGGAGAAGTTGAAGCCTTTACAAAAGAACACGGCGGAAAGATTGTGAACTATTCCGAAGTGAATCTTGAGCTTTTGAAGTCCCTCAAAGGTCACTAAGCATGAGAAAAGTGCCTTTTCTGTTTCTTTTGTTCTTACCGCTCTTCTGCAGCGCGGCGCAATGGGATGTGACGACGTCTCAGGAGCTTCACAATGCACTATTAAGAGCGGCAGCCGGAGACGAAATTGTGATGTCTCCGGGAACCTACGAAGGCACTTTTTCAATCTCAACAAAGCTTTCTCTTCGAGGAAGCAAAGATACGGTTATCGACGCCGGTGGAATGGGCAGCTGCTTGGAAATCAGGGCGTCAGGAGTTAGGGTTTCGGATCTGACGCTTAAAAATTACGGCGCAGATCTCTATGAACGAAACAGCGGCGTTTTAATCAATGAAGGCTCGAAAGATATTGTTCTAAACGGCCTCAAAATCGTAGGTACCGGATTCGGAATTCGAGCCGATAAATCAGAAAAAATTCTCATTGAAGGCTGCGAAATTCGCGGCAACAAAAGAAAACACGTCTTAGACCGCGGGGACGGCGTTTATTTCAATTATGTGAAGGACGCTGTACTGCAAAACAATAAAGTCCTCTACACAAGAGACGGCTTTTATTTTGAAAACACCGATCGAACGCAAAGCAGCGCCAATTACTTTGCGGCACTCCAATACGGCATCCATTACATGTACACGCGCGGAGATTCCGCCTGGAACAATGAAGCAGAGGCTTGTATTGGCGGCTATGCACTGATGAGCTCTGAAAAAATTCGTTTGTTTGACAACCTTTCCAAGCGCACGGTGGAATTCGGTGTCCTGCTCAACGAAACAGATGCATCCGAAGTATCAAACAATCGGATTGAACGCGTAAAAAATCCTCGCGGTAAGCCTTCCTTAGACACGGAAGGGAAGGGCATTTTTATTTACGGCGGCGGCATCAATATCGTTGAAGGCAACAGTTTTGAAGCCTGCGAAATCGGTGCTGGTGTAGCTATGGGCGGTGAAGGGACCGTTCTTCATAACAACCGCTTCATTGGCAATCGTCTTCAGGTCAGATACATCGGCTCCTCGTCTGTAGAGTGGAGCAGGGACGGTGTCGGCAACTTTTGGAGCAATTATCAAGGCTGGGATTTAAATCAAGACGGTGTTGGAGACGTTCCTTACCAGCCGAATGATTCATTGGATCGGTTATTTTGGCTTTATCCGCAAAGCCGCTTTCTGATGGACAGCCCTCTTGTTGTTCTTCTGAGGTTTATCACCGCACAGTTTCAGTTGGATCGAGGCAAAGGCATCGTCGATTCCCATCCAATCATGCATGATCCTGTTTCGACGGAAAAAGGAACAATATGAATGCAGTCGAATGCCTGAATGTCTCTTTTAATCGAGGATCCCGGACGGTCCTTAATAATATTTCTTTTTCTGTTGCACAAGGCGAATTCGTCGCTTTGATAGGACATAACGGTGCCGGGAAATCAACCCTTATCAAGCTCTGCCTTGGACTGATTACCCCTGAAATGGGAAAAGTTAAGATCTTAGGCGGAAAGCCCGGAGCCTCTCCTATCTCAGTCGGTTATTTGCCTGAGAATGTGAGTTTCTACGACGGAATGACGATCCAAGAAAATCTCAATTACTTTGCGGATCTGAAAAACATTTCACGTCAAAGGGCAGACGAATTAATCGAATCTCTCGGCCTTACAGCAGTTGCCGGGCAAAAAGTCGGTCAGTGTTCCAAAGGTCAGCGCCAGAGACTAGGGTTGGCTCAAGCGCTTTTAGCACGGCCCAAGCTTTTGTTTTTAGATGAGCCGACAGTTGGACTGGATCCCACAGCTTCTGACTTTATGTATCAGGAACTTTTAAAGCTTAAAAGCGGTGGGTGTTCGGTCGTCGTTTGTACCCATGAGCTCATGTTAATTGAAGGTTTTGCGGATCGAATCGTCATGCTTGTCGGAGGGCAAAAAGCAATAGACGGCTCGATTCGCAGCTTAAGCGAACAGATGGGGTTGCCTTTTGAGCTTATTTCTCCTGAAGCGGCGAACGCGGCGAAACAGGACGAATTCCTTCGCTCTTCCCTAACTGAAGGACGCCTGTTCTGCAAGGGGTCTGAATTAGCGCAGAAACTGATGTATTTAGAGAAAAAATACGGCATTACCGGGGTAGGAGTTAAGAATCCGTCACTGATGGATATATACAAGGCAGCACTGAAGGAGCTGGAAGAGTGAAAGGTTTTTTATCGAGTGTCCGTATCGTTGCCTTCAAAGAGTTCGAGGACTGCTGGAGAAACTTGTGGCTGATTGTTGGATCAGCGCTTTTTGCTTTTCTCTCTCTGGCTGTGGTCTTCGGAACGGCAGCCATCGGCGGTGATTTTTCTTTTCGTCCGCTGGAAGCCGTGATGACATCGGTTGTCACGCTGGGCGTTTTCTTGATTCCGTTAATTGCAATTTTGATTTCCTATGACGCTTTTGTCGGAGAGCAGGAGCATGGGACGCTAATCCTTCTGTTAACTTACCCGCTGAGCCGAACGGCTCTTTTAACCGGTAAACTCTTCGGACAAAGTGCTGCACTCGGTATCTGTCTTCTCCTAGGTTTTTCCGTTTTGCCGCTTCTGGCGGTATTAAATGTTCTGCCTTACAACCTCGCAAGACTCAGTCTTTTGACAGCGGCCTTGATTTTTTCCGGCTGGCTTTTGGGTTTACTTTTTATCCTGATTTCATTGACTGTTAGCTTGTTGGCAAAGAACAAAGCCCGCGCTTTAGGCGCTTTGCTTTCTATTTGGCTGCTTTCGGTTCTTTTTTACGACTTAGGCCTTTTGATTATTACGATTGCCTTCGAGCATCGGATTACAAACGAATTCCTGAACATCTGCGTGGCGGCTAATCCGGCAAGTGCCTTTCGTATTTTTAACCAACAACTGCTTGAGAATTCGAATATTAACCTTCAAACTGCGTGGCTTGGGGTATATTTGTGCCTGTGGTCATCGGTCTTGTTTGTTCTTGGCCGCTTTATTTTGAATAAAAGAACTTTCTAATCAAAGGTTTTTAACGAAGGGCGCTCTTCCGTGCAGGCAGAAATCAGTCATTTTGTTCTTATTGCCGCTGCGTTATGTGCAGTGTTTTTGTCTATGCCGACTCTGTTGGGGTCTAAAAGCAGAGCACCGCTTTTCGTTAATCTTTGGAAGCCGGCGTTAGGCATTACCTTCGCAGGTCTGACCTTCGCTCTCCTCATGCTGATTTGGGCATTCCTTACGAATGATTTTTCGATTGCCTACGTCGCAAATAATTCCAATACGAAGCTCGACCCGATTTACAAGATCTCTGCGGTGTGGGGGAGCCATGAAGGCTCAATGCTCTTATGGATATGGACGATTACAGTTTGGGCTTCGCTATTTGCGGTTTTCTCCCGAGACGATGAGCTATTTAAATCTCGAGTGCTGGGTATTTTGCTCGGTGTTACAGGACTTATCTGTTTATTTCTAATTTTCACTTCGAATCCTTTTGAACGCCTGCTCCCCTTGGTTCCTCCGGAGGGAAAAGATCTAAATCCGATTCTTCAGGATATCGGGATGATTCTTCATCCGCCGATGCTTTTCTTGGGATATGCAGGCACTGTCTTGTGCTTTGCGTTTGGATTAGGCGCTTTAATAGAAGGAAAGGTGAGACTGGAATCTCTTCGCGGCCTCACGACTATTTCTGTGATTGCGTGGCTTTTCCTTACTGCAGGAAACGTTTTAGGTTCTTGGTGGGCCTATAACGAATTAGGCTGGGGAGGATGGTGGTTCTGGGATCCGGTTGAGAACTCCTCTTTTGTTCCTTGGCTCCTTCTGACAGCGCAGCTTCACGCATTGGTGCTCCTTCGTTTTCGCGCCCATCTTACTAAGACGGTTTTATTCTTCTGCATCGTCTCTTTTGCGGTTTGTTTACTCGGAACATTCATTGTGCGTTCGGGCGTCATTCAGTCGGTGCATGCGTTTGCTTCCGATCCGAACCGCGGTACATTCCTGCTTGTAACTTCTCTGTTAATGGTCGTCCCTGCATTATTTCTATTCATGGTTCGGGCGCCTAAATTTGAGAGTGCAAAACAGATCTCCGGTATTGAAGATATCTCTTTAGTATTGGCTGTACTGCTGCTTGCTGTCACTGCCGTTTGTGTTTTATTCGGGACGCTTTATCCGCTGGTCCATGAGGCCCTTGGGAAAGGATCTCTTTCTGTAGGTGCGCCGTACTTCAATTCAATCTTTGCACCCATGGCGATTTTGGCAGCGCTGATGATCGGTTCCGTCCAGATGAGAAATTCTCCGATGTGGACTTGGGCTGCCGCTTTCTTCGTTTCTGCTCTGGCTGCAATTTATTTCGGCTTTTTCACGGAAGCAAAATCTTCTGTTTACACAACAGCCGGTGTGTTTAGTGCACTGTGGATTATTTGCTCTTTTGCTGCTTCCCTGATTTCCAAGAAAAACAAGAACTTCTTTGCCCTTATCGCCCACTTTGGCATTGCCGTAAGCATTATCGGTGTTGTCGGAGATACGCAATACACACAAGAAGCGGTTGTAAGAATGGGACCGGGACAAGGTCGCCCGCTGGGAGACGTTATCTTCGTGTATGAAGAAACCCGCAAGGTGGATACCAATTCTTTCTTTGCTGACGAAGGCAAGGTTCTTGTGCTTAATAAAAATGAAGCCGTTATCGACGAACTTCATCCCCAGCGTCAAACCTATAAATCCAATGGTATGGAAATGACGGCTGCCGGCATTTCACACGGATTCTTCAGAGACTTTTACGTTTCGATGGGAAACCGATTAAGCAGCGATGAGTTTTTGGTGCGCCTCAGTATTCGTCCTTTGGTAAGCTGGATTTGGATCGGAGGCCTCATCATGCTTATATCTGCGGTCTTTTCTTCCGCTTGGCGCAGACGACAATGGAGTAATTCATGAAATTAGCGCTTAGACTAATTCTGTGTTTTTTTATTGCTTTCAGCACTGCATCGGCAGCATTTGCTGCGCCCTCCATTCGCGATCAAGCGATTGGGATTTCCAAAGAACTGCGGGATCCAGGAGCGGTGAATCAGTCGCTGTATGAATCCAATGCACCTCAGGCGGCAGAACTGAAAGCAAAGATTTATCAATTATTGGAAAACGGCCAAACGCGAGAAGACATTCTGGATTACTTTGCCGCCCGCTACGGAAAGCAAATCCGATACGATCCGCCGGTCGATCCCTGGACCTCTGCGCTTTGGGTGGTTCCCGCCGCACTTTTTTCCGGATTGCTGCTGACAGCATTATTCCTCATCCTCAGACGTAAAAAGGAGAGTCATTAATGAACTTTACGTTCAAAGTTTTAGTTGCCGCTGCCGTTTTTGCAACATCTTTTGCCGTCGGCGCTCAAACTATTTTTTCTACTAACGGCTACAGCACCGGAGAGCCGCTTGAAAAACCGATGGTGATGAAGCCGTTCGTTGAATTTTCTAAGGCTCGTCAGCTGCCGGCACTCAGAATTTTTACGCTGGAAGGCGAAAAGGTAGATTTATCTAAATATCAAGGAAAGCTTCTTATTTTGAATGTTTGGGGAACGTGGTGCACACCCTGCATCAGAGAAATTCCGCAGCTCATCGACCTTCAAAAACAGTTAACGGGCTCAAACATTGAAATCGTCGGCGTTGCTGTCGATAAAAGCGTCGCAGGAATTCCTAAATTCTTGGCCAAGCATAAGATGTCGGAATTTAATACTTGGTCAGACCCGACGGAATCCATGGAAGATGTGATGCCGCTTGAAGTCGTTCCGACAAACTACATTATTGACGGAGCCGGAAATCTCGTCGGTTACCTGCCGGGTTATTTGCCGTGGGACGATAAAGATGTGATGCCGTTCCTGAAAAAACTCGCACAAAAGTACGCTCATCCGAAAACTAATTAATCAGTTGTGTGCCGAAACGAAATGTTGTTTCGGCATCTAAGACAATTATCTTATTTTTGTCTGAATTCCAAAAAATTAGAATTAGACGGTCCGACTCTAAAAAGAGTGATTGATGTGTAAACATGCCGATTTCTAAAAGATCTCCTCGGAAATAGAATTCAGGCTCCCTATCGGACCGGCGACATATAAAAATGACTTTTTGGCCAGAAATATTTAACCGAATCAAAATGAGATGGCTTCTTCTCATTTTGTGCGGGTTAATTTCTGCTTACGGACAAGCCTCCGAACTAAAGAGTCTTTTGCCGCCCGTGCGACTTGCGGTTGTGAATTCTTTTGGTTCAAATCTCTCAGTCCGCTATTTCAACGATACGGTAAATGCGATTGCCCGGGCCGTAGCACCTAGAAGGCTTGTCGTTCAATTTTATGATCAGGAAGTTTTTCTGCAGGCGGCGCAGGTTAAAGGCTTTGACCTCGCGATTGCATCAAGCGGACTGACGGCCCTCATGACCGATGCGAGCAGTGCTTCTGCGCTTCTTACCGTCATTAACAGTCGAACGCCGGATCCTAACCAAGCCAACGGCGGTGTCATCGTTGTGCGGAGTGACAGGGACGACATTAATTGCCTAGCAGACCTAAAAGGCAAGACAGTTGCAGTTTCTAGCACAAAAGCCTTTGCGGGATTCTTGGCCGTCATGGGAGAAATCCAATCCGAAGGTTTAAATCCAAATCGTCTCTTTAAATCGGTGACTGCAACGCACAAACCGATGACAGAGCTGGTCAAACAAGTTGTCAATAAAGAAGTCGAGGTCGCTTTCATTGCAAGCTGTCTGTTGGAAAACATGGAGGCTGACGGAGTAATTCCTAAAGGCTGTCTTAAAGTTGTCAACGAGAAAAAAGACGAAAACTTTTACTGCAAGCACTCTACAAGACTTTATCCGGGTTGGATACTTTCTGCGCAGCCGACGCTTGAATCCAAAACATTAAGAAAAATCATGGAGGCTTTGCTTCAGCTACCTCCCGGTAAGGAAGAGGGCTCTTACTGGACGGTAGCCACCGATTACGACCAAATGAATCTGCTTCTCCAGCGCATGGAAGTCAGATACTTGGAGGATAGAACAATCGGCTGGATGCTGAATTATTACCGCTGGTATTTCATTGTCGGATGCGGTGCGCTCCTGCTTATTATCCTTAATTGGGCTTATCTAGCCTTTGCTGTCAGACGCAAGACAGAACAGTTGCGTAAAAAGGTTGAAGAAAATCGCGAGTACGAACGTGAAAATCGCAAGATTACGGAGCGAATTGAAGCGTTAGAAAAAGCGAAATCTATCGGCATTATTTCCGCTATGGTTGCCCACGAACTCAAACAGCCGCTTGGTGCCATTAACAACTACTCAGAAGCGATTTTGAGGCAGCTTAAACGCGGTAAGAAACCAGCTGAAGAAATTTTGACGGAAGCCTTTTCGGAAATAAAATCCGAAAGCCAGAGAGCCTCGGATATTGTCGAATTTGTGAGAAATATTGGCCGTAAGGAACCTCGGGAGAGGAAATGCTTTGATCTAGAGGCGGCCGTCAGCCGTACGATACGACTCATGAAACGGCTTGGACGCCTCAACAGCAAATGTACACTCAGCGGCGCAAAGAACGTGCTTGTTTTTGCTGATCCGCTAAATGTTGATTTGGTTTTGATGAACTTGCTTAAGAATGCGGAAGAAGCGGTGAGGAATCAATCGAACGCGGAAATCAAAGTTGAAATTAAAAACGCTGGGGCAGATGCGCTCGTGATTATTGATGACAACGGTCCGAAAATGTCGGACGAACAGTTTGCCTCACTGCGTAACCTTGGGCAATCCAGCAAAAAAGACGGATTAGGCCTCGGACTCGCGATTGTTAGAGAGCTTCTTGAAGCTAACGGCGGTTCCCTGAAACTTGTCAGAATACCTGCCGGAGGACTTCGCTGCATTGCTTCCCTTCCCATAGCTTTGGAGGATAAAAATGGGCCTGGATAAGCTGCAAGAAAACGCAGTTGTTAGGATCATTGACGACGATGATTCCATGCGGAAATCATGGCGGTTTCTAATTGAAGGTGAAGGATGGGCGACCAAGTGTTACTCCTCAGCGCTTCGCTTTCTTGAAGAAGATGATCGAAGTGTACTGGGGTGCGCAATTCTTGACGTTCGAATGCCGGATATGAGTGGGATCGAACTGCAACGTGTGATGATGCTGCAAAAGAATGGGCTCCCCATCATTTTTGTGTCTGGACACGGTGATATCGACATGGCCGTGCAAGCCTTGAAAGACGGCGCAATGGATTTTCTTCCGAAACCTGTCAGCGCGGACCGCCTCTTGGCGGCCATTGAAAAGGCTGTGGCTAAGGATGTGGAGCGCCGTCAACAGACTCAGCTCAGGGACGAATACCGGCATGTTTTTGATACGCTAACTGCTCGTGAAAAAATGGTCGCAAAAAAAGTCGCAAGAGGACTGCTAAATAAACAAATTGCCGACGAGCTTCAGATTAGTGAAAAGACGGTTCAAGTTCATCGAGGAGCGGTTTGCCGCAAGCTCGGTGTAAAGAGCGCTGTCGGTGTTGCCAGTATCCTCAGTATTCTTCACGAAGAAGACTCCTCGTCTGAGGACATTCGATAGGTAACATCTAAAAAAATTGCTTCTTTGGCTTTTCATAGCAATGAGAACTTTCGGTTTGGTGGCTCAAAAATTTTGTCGTTTTCGCATCTTTTGAGCTAATCTATTTCGAAGAGTTAGATGGCGGTTTTTGAGAGGAGAAATTATGAAGGATCCATTTGGTTCTTCTTTGCTTATTTCTTCTTCTAATCTGGCAGTTCAGCCGCTTCAGCGTGTATTCCACAAAACGACCGCCTCCTACAAGTTTCTTTGGTTTTTAGCGATCCTGGACCTCGTTCGGGAAGCAGGCCAGGGCGTTGGTCCTATTAAACTTTCGATCGCCAAAATCTGCACAAGGATGGTTGCGAAATCTTGGATTCCGACTGAGAGATTTAAGTTGTCTTTCGGCCGATGGGACCAAATCACGACCATTATCGAAGCGCTAAAAAATCCGGAAAATGAATTTCCTTTTGATTCGCGGTACAAAGAGGCCGAAGCATTGCGCGCTTTAGAAGGTTTCTCTTGCGCGAAGCCGGAAAAATTCAAAAAGATTATTTTTTCTCCATTAGCTCGATACGTTCCTTATCGTTTTTTGAGCGTCTGGTTTCCTAGGGCTGTTGACTCTTTCAAAGAAGCCGTCGCTTTCAATTCAAAGAAGAATCCGTACTATTTCCCCGAAAATAGCTTGAGTTCTATCGAGATATCGGCAGAATGGCGGAAATATTTTTTGGAAAACTACGCGCTTCTCAAAGACTTTACGTATTGGAATTTTGCAGACTTCCTGCAAACACGAAATACAGCAGTCCCAGGCCTCGTTAAGAAGTTCGAGCTTCCCGAGAGCCGAATTAGTCTTGAAACTCAAAGAAAATTCTGGGCTCCTTTCCTAACATCTTCTCATTTGGCGAAAGATATTTTCGGGAATCAGCTCGACCCGAATAATTTTGCTTTGGATCACTTCTTACCGTGGACTTTTGTGGTTCATAACCAGATCTGGAATTTGACGCCAATGGATCGGAGTTTGAACTCATCTAAAAGTGATCAGATACCGCGTGATTCATATATCCGACCGCTTGCGCTGCAGCATAAAAACTTGGTTCGATACCATTTTTCCAAAGACAGAAAACGCTCAGAGGATTTCTTTACAGAGTATGAAAACTTCCTCGGCATAGAAATTGCGGACTTCCTTTCCGCTTCTGATGCTCAGGTGATTGAACTCTACCAAGAGCATCTTGATCCGTTACAACAGACCGCATTGAACATGGGCTTCCCGCTATGGCAGTAAATGTTAATAATCCATGCCTATTCTGCGAATTTCTCAAAAACAAGAAAATCGCTGCCGAAAATGATTTGGCTTTCGCTATTTTTGACGGCTTTCCCGTCAATCCCGGTCACGTGTTAGTCATTCCGAAAAGGCACGTCGCAAACTACTTTGAGCTGACTAGCGCCGAAGTTTTAGCGATCAATGGGCTACTCAACAAAATGAAAGCAGAGGTTGAGGCTAAATTTCATCCTGACGGTTACAACATCGGTGTAAATGTAGGTGCGGACGCAGGTCAGTCAATTTTTCATGTGCATGTGCACCTCATTCCTCGATATAAAGGGGATGTGGAGAGCCCACGGGGCGGTGTACGGGGTGTTATTCCTTCTAAACGGAGCTATTAAGGTCGTCTAGAGATAACTGATTGGAATGGCTGACGCTTCACCGTTAAGAGGAAAATCATCCTGAACGAAGCAGACAAGTGCTCCATTTCCTCTTATTTCTTCCGGAATTACCTCAAAATTTTTGACCATCGAAGGATTAGGTGATGCTGTTTTCTTTATTTCAATTGGGTAGATTTTTTCGTTCTCTTCGATTAAAAGGTCTATCTCTTTTCCGTCTGAGTCTCTGAGGTAATAAAGTTGTGGTTCGACACTCCGGTTTCTATAACTTTTGAGGATTTCGATGATGACAAAGTTTTCGAGCATCAGGTCATTCATCGCGCCGTCCATCAAAGCCTTTTTAGTAGGCCATCCGCTTAAGAAGGCGCAAAGCCCCGTATCTGTGAAATAGACTTTGTGACTTTGAAGTTTACGATTTCGACCATTCTCTGAATGTTCTGGAAGCAGGTAGACAAGGGCTGTTTTTTCAAGAACGGCCAGATAAGTGTTGAGTGTGGTTTCTGGAATCCCTAACTCCTCTGACAAATCCCGAAAATTTAACTGGTGACCGATTCGCGCAGCTACAAGACGCATAAAGTTAAGGAAATCTTGTTCACTGGAAAGATCGGTAAGATTTTGGATATATCGCCTTAGAAAGGATCCATAAAACGTTGTCCATTCGATGTCTGAGGTCCATAACTCTGGAGAGGATCCTTTCCAAATATGGAGAAAAACATCATTAAAACCGATGTTTTCCCCTCTGGCGGCATCCAGCAACGTACTCTTGAGTCGGAAGGAACGCTTTTTGTCCCAACCAGCCATTGAGCTCTCTCTGAGATAAACCACATGAATTCAAGGCTCCGTCGACCGAGTCTCTTGGAATGGATCTTTTTGACAGTACAGGAAAGGGAGCGGTAAACATTAGATCGGCGTTGAAGTCGGGAATGAGAGGAAGGCCATCAGAGTCAAAGAATAGACCTAAACCTTGTCCTGAAGCTAGTCGGATTCGGATTGTTGTCCTCTTAAATTGCATCGAGCTCTTTGTTTTTCATAATAAATTGTGGAAAACGATAAGTTCATAAAGTGAGTGCTGTGAAAATCGTATCCGCATTTCCGTTTTAACTTCTTTTTGTCCATAGAATGAAACCATTCGATCTTCGTTGAAACTTTGAAAATGAACAGCACACTGAAACACACCGTTAAAGCTTCGCTTCACAGCGAATGCTTTGTGCTGTTCAATCGAATGTGCCGAATGTGAGTCTGACTTTCCGCTAAGGAATGTCTTACTGACTTCTCTATTTGTCTTTCCCAAAATCCATCTCTAACTCGGGATAAGAATAAGCAGAGTGAAGGTACATCCAAAAATCGCCCGCTTTTCAAGTCCCGACAAAATTTAACAACTAACTTTGTAATAGGTGAAAAGCATGCAACGATTCCAATTTCTAAAACTGGCTGCCGCAGCAGTGATTGCCGTTCCGCTTCTTCTTTCCGGATGCGGCGATAAAAAAACCGCCGAACTTAAAGTCGGTGCGACCGCAGGCCCTCACGCAGCGAATGTTCAAAAGGCCGCAGAAGTAGCTAAGAAACAAGGCTTAAACGTTAAGGTCATTGAATTTACGGACTACATTTCCCCGAACAAGAGCTTGGAAGAGGGTTCTTTAGATATCGTAATTTATCAGCACGAGCCGTTCCTCAACAATTTCAACAAGCAGCAGGGTACACACCTCAAAAATATCGGTGTAGCTGTTGTTCAGCCGATGGGTTTTTATTCAAAAAATATTCACAGTCTGAAGGACATTCCTGACGGCGCAACGTTTGCGATCCCGAATGACCCGAGCAACGAAGGCCGCGGACTTCAGTTAATTGAAAAAGCCGGTTTAATTAAATTGCAGCCTGGAAAAGACGGCTCTGCAATTACGGTTGCCGACATCATCGACAATCCGAAGCATCTGAAATTTAAAGAACTCGAAGCCGCTCAGCTGCCGAGGAGTTTGTCCGACGTCGACATTGCTACGATTCCGATGAATTACGTTATCAGCGCAGGTCTTTCTCCGGAAAAAGACGGCTTCTACTACGAATCTAAGGAAGCACCTTATGCGCTGATCATTATTGCTGCAAGAGAAAACAATGCTAATAATGCAGACGTCCAGAAGTTTGTGAAGGCATTCCAATCTCCGGAAGTAGCTAAATTCATTAAGGAAGAATTTAAAGGTGCAGTAGTTCCGGCTTGGGAATGATACATAATAGGTAATTTCTTGAATAAAAACGAATTCCGCCGAATCAGCAGTGGTACGGCGGAATTTTTTCTAACACGCTTTTCTAACAAATTTCCATCTAATCTAACAAATCGAATGTTAGATAAATGTTAGAAAAATGCACTTGAGGAGTCGTTTTCATTTGTCAGACTGCTCATTAACGAAAGTCGATTCTCGGGAAAACGATAAGGTGCTTTGTATCTAAATGTATGTCAAGAGAGCACCTGAAGTTCTAAGATTAAAGGATCAGGTAGAGGTGCAGACTTTATAAGTAGTTGCTTCCTTTAAAGGAGAATCAGGAGGCAGCAAAAGGAAAGCTTGCCGAAGGCCGATCGATCTCTCCTAAATTGATCGGACCTGGGCCGTCGAAGAACATTCGGCGGACTGTCACTGAATAGTGGAGCGCTACCCGAGGTCTCGAACCTTATTCCTTTTGATATTACCCTTAAGGTCCGGATGCTCGAGGAGCTCCGGAATGAAACATAACAATATCAAGAGGACGAAATGTCTCAAACCAACTCAAGTTCCCGCTTAGCGCCGTGGCAGGCTATGACCATGCTTGCCGTAGGTATTGCCATAATCTTTTTCGGATTGATGGCTTTAAAGGTTAATGCCCGTATCGTTCTTGCCGTTGACGGCGCCATTATGTGCTTAATGGCTTGTGCCTTCGGTATTTCTTATGACAGCGTTCAAAAAGGCATCAAAGATACCATCGCTTCGATGCTTGTTGCAATGCTGATTCTTTTGTCAATCTTTTCACGTTCCTTCTTGTCTGCTTCTGCATTAGAGGGAAGCATGAAAATGAGCCTGATGAAAGAACGATGGCAAGCCTGAATTTGTAAAATGAGTCCGCGGGCGGTCAATGACTGCCCCTACAACCACAACATTACCTGTTTTACAAATAAAGGAGAATTTATCATGAAAAAGTTTGTTGCTGTTCTGTCCGCTGCCGCTATGATGACCACCCTGGCCGCCTGGTGCGCGGCTCTGCCGGCGGCACACATTGCCCTGCCGGTGCGGTCTGCGTGGGTGCTTTCTTCGGCGATAAGATTTCTCCCTTAAGCGACTCTCCCGTGATCACTGCCACCGTGACGGATACACCGTTAATGGAAGGCATTAAACATGCTCTGATTTCCACAGGTCCGGCTTATCTGATCAGTTTAGTTTTCTTCTTTGTTTACGGTCTGGAATTCAGCGGCGGCTCTGCAGCTGAAAGCGCAACTTACGTTGAAATTTTAAGAACGATTGAGAAGAGCTTTAATCTCAATCCGATCTGTCTGCTTCCGGTGTTTGTCGTAATCGGCCTGATCGCTTGGAAGAAACCGACCATTCCGACATTCGTTGCTGGTATTGCTGTTGCTGCATTCTTAGGTATGTTCCTTCAGGATGTCAGCCTCAAGAACATGATGAATTACATGTACAGTGGCTTTAGCATCCACACGGATTCTGCTTTCGTTGACAAGATGCTCAACCGTGGCGGTTTTACCAGCATGTTAAGTACGATCGGCTTATTAATGACAGCGGCTATTTTCGGTGCTCCTTTGAGAACCGCGGGCGTTGCAGATGTTTTACTGGACTACGTCAGAAAATTTGCCCGCAACAGCCGCGTCATGGCCTTCTGCGTCATGTGTCTGCACACACTCTTCTTCATGATCACCGGCGCTTACTACGTCAGCTATCCGGTTGTCGGTTCCATGACAAAGGACATGTTCCCCAAATACGGTCTGCAGCGTAAGAACCTGATGCGTATGATGCTCGATACCGGCACCGGTCTTGCACCGTTGGTTCCGTGGTCTACTACGGGCTCTTACACAGCTTCCACGTTAGGTGTTGCCAACATTGCTTTCTTTGCATTTGCTCCGATGCTTTGGCTCTCCATCATCCTGTCCGCGGTTTATGCACTGACCGGCATCGGTATGGCAAAACTCGAAGAAGAAACGGTTGAACAGGAAGAAGGCGGCCGCTTTAACGGCCAGCTTGCCAAGGAGTAAATCATGGAAAAACTTTTTCAGCGCTGGTATGACTTGATTTCCATTGATTCCGTATCCGGTCACGAAGTCGGAGCAGCAGACTATGTTGCCGAAGTTCTGCGCTCCATGGGGCTGGAGCCTCACTACAGCTATTTCCCGGAAGATACCGACAGACAGCGTCCTTCTGTTTGGACAGTACTCGATAGCGGCAAGCCCGGCAAAACCATGCTTCTTATCGGCCACATTGACACTGTTGACGTGAACTTAAAGAACTGGAAAACCAATCCCTTTATGCCAACCGAAATTGACGGAAAAGTCTACGGCCGCGGCTCGATGGACATGAAAGGCGGAGACGCCGTAATCCTTTCGACAGTTGAGTACTTTGCTCAGCACAAAGATGAGTTTTCCGGAAAGATCTTGGTTTGCTTTGTCGCCGATGAAGAAGGATTAAGCAAAGGAACCTATCAGCTCGTTGACGAAGACGTGGTTCATGCGGATTACGCCATCATGGCGGAGTGCCGCTACAACAATGTGGCTGTGGGCTTCCGAGGTCGTTTCAGCTTCGAAATCACGGTTAAAGGCAAGGCAGGGCACGCCAGTCGTTACCCGGAAGTCGGAGAAAACGCTCTGATTTCTGCCGGTCGCTTGGCCGCTGCGATTGAAGCACTCCCGACACTCCCGCATCCCAAACTTCATCACGGCACATGGTGCGTCCGTTACTTAGCAGGCGGCAATTCCGGTGCTCTGGTTGTTCCAGACAGCTGCTACATGTTTGTGGACCGCTATGTTGTTCTGGGAGAAGATGAAGCGATGTGCATCCGTCAGATGCAGGAGGCTGCAGAAAAACTCGGCTTGGCAGACAAAGTTAATATCCATTTGAAACCGCGCAACAGCCCCTACATGAAGTCTTTTGCTGTTCCTGAAGATCATGAACTTGTTGTCAAACTTCAGGAAAGTTTCAAGGAAGTCACCGGCGAAGATCTTCCGATTGATTATGACCCGTCGGTTTGCGACTCTAATATTCTGGCAGTTTCCTGCGGAATTCCTGTTGTCACGTTCGGACCTTCCGGCGGAAATATGCACGGAGACAATGAGTACGGATATCCGTATCAGGTCAAGAACTGTTATGAGATCTACAAGAAGACCGTTAAAAAACTTCTTCCTGCATAAAAACCAACCGACAGATGCCGCTTAAGAGAGCGGCCTCAAACCACACCTGCGTCGAGAGCTTCAATTATTGGGGCTCTCGACGTTTTCTTAGTGGGCGGATTAAAAGGAGGCCGGCATCCTTTGAGATATGTGGGGGCTTGGGAATGCGAGCCGTAGGACTTTTGCTGTATGGAAATTTGCGTTTTGGGCGCAATAAAGAATTTCGGCGG
>OMGH01001301.1_pt1 | contig 16019 bp, 10 predicted proteins | sample 1645841 | NCBI WGS metagenome assembly OMGH01 (sample SAMN00849584, study PRJEB25192) | human gut metagenome
GATTCTCAAAATCTTTCAAGGTTTCTCACTGTTCAGTTATCAATGTTCTTTGTTTTGCTCTCTTGCGACAGCTTGTTTATTCTATCAAATCGCTGTTCGTTTGTCAAGCACTTTTTTATTTTTTGAACTCTGTTTTAAGTTCTCTGTCTTGCGACAGCTTGTTTATTCTATCAAAATGTTTTTCATTTGTCAAGAACTTTTTTCATAACTTATTTAATCAGCTTATTTCAAAGCAATATTTGTAAAGTCATGTATGTAAATTGTAACTCACAAGCTCTACAACTCAATGTGTCCCGCGAGTCAGCTTTGATATAATATCATCCCGGCACACATATGTCAACGGATTTACTGCAATTAATTAAAGTAGTAAAACTATCTTAAAAAACACAAATTTTCTAAATTGTCTGTTTATTATATGCAATTCTCACAATTACTATCTGACAGCCTCTATCGCTTCCTTGATATTTGCCACACCAACAATCTCAATTCCACTAATATGCGACACTCCTGCAAGACACACTTTGGGAACAATACACTTTTTAAAGCCAAGCTTCTTTGCCTCAGCAACCCGCTGCTCGGACATGGTAACTCCGCGCACCTCTCCGCTTAAGCCCACCTCTCCAAAGCATATGGTATCCTCACGCACTATAATATCCTTTTTGCTTGATGCGATTGCAAGCACTATCCCAAGGTCTATCGCCGGTTCGTTCATCCTTATACCGCCTGCTATATTCACATAAGCGTCACAGTCTGACAGTGACAGGTTGGCTCTTTTTTCAAGGACCGCCATGAGTAGATTTACTTTATTATAATCTGTACCATTTGCTGTACGCCTTGGATTATTAAAAAAACTGTGACATACAAGAGCCTGTATCTCGAGAAGTATCGGGCGGCTTCCCTCTATGGAACATGTGACAATTGATCCTGATGCTCCCTCGGGCTTACCGCTAAGCATATACTCCGACGGATTTTCCACCTCAACAAGTCCCTCCGCCTTCATTTCAAATACGCCTATCTCATTGGTCGAACCAAATCTGTTCTTAACACCTCTAAGTATCCTGTACGACTCATACCTGTCACCCTCAAAATAAAGCACAGTATCAACCATATGCTCTAACGTCCTCGGCCCCGCAACCGCACCATCCTTTGTCACATGTCCTACTATAAAAACAGAAATACCCAGAGTCTTTGCAAGCTGCATAAGCACTCCGGTTGTCTCCCTGACCTGTGAGACACTGCCCGGTGCCGACGCTATCTCCTCATTGTACATAGTCTGGATGGAATCTATTACAACAACCTCCGGTTTTTTTCGTTGAATCACGTCCTTTGCTATATCAAGACTTGTCTCACATAAAAGCTCCAGTGAATCCGTAAAATCACCAAGTCTGTCGGCACGCATCTTTATCTGATGCAGGGATTCCTCACCTGACACATAAAGTAATGGCACCTTTTTTTGTGAAAGTTCCCTGCATACCTGAAGTAGTAGCGTGGATTTTCCTATACCCGGATCTCCTCCCACAAGCACAAGCGACCCCCTCACAATTCCTCCACCAAGCACTCTGTCAAACTCGGCTATACCTGTCACTATACGCTCCTCTTTCTCGCTTTTTACTGCCGAAAGAGGCAGAACCTGTGCCGCCTTTGATTCTTTTTTTACTTTTCCCGACGAGCTTATCGACTTTTTATCTACGGTTTCCTCTACAAATGTATTCCATTCCTTACAGGCCGGGCACTGTCCCATCCATTTTGCCGATTCATAACCACATTCCTGGCAGAAAAATACAGAGGTCTTTCCTTTTGCCATATTGTTCTCCTTTATAAAATACAAAAAGCCCGGCTTTCACCGGGCTAAAAATATGCTCTATTTTCTTGATACTTTGATATCGACTGAATCAACACCCTCAAGCTCTACGCTTAAGCTGAGCTTGCCGCCGAGATTTGTCTTCATAGTACCTGCAACAGCTCCAGCTATATCAATTTCGTACTCTGTCTCCTCTTCAAGGCCAAGAGTAATCTGAGCATCCTCAGGTCCCTCCACAGTAAATGTCACTGTATCAGCAGTCTCCTCGAAATCCATAACCGCTGTTCCCGGAACAGACTCGTATACAAAGAGTCCGTTTCTTTCGAGCTTTGTAATCTCCTTAAATGTCTTTACCTTGTAGATATCTCCATCCTTCTCAAAATTGTCAAGCTTTGCCTTTGCAGCCAATGTATAATCTCCGAAGCTGAGCTTTCCGTTTTCCTCAGTACGGATTAATTCACTTATTACAGCCATTTTTATCCTCCCGTAGCTATATTGATATATTAATTATAAATCCAATTCTACTCAACAGTCAATGAAATTTGTTTGTTTTTCGTAGAAATTATTACCTTATTGCCGCGCTTAATTTTGCCGGTAATAATATCCTCTGACATACGGTCTTCAATCTCCTCCTGAAGTTTTCGTTTAAGAGGTCTTGCGCCATATTTTCTGTCATAGGCTTTGTCCACGATAAAGGATTTTGCACTGTCACGCACTGTGAGCTCTATATCAAGCTGTTCTTTACAGCGTTTCTTAAGCTCCTTTACAAGAAGTGTCACTATATGCTTCATGTCATCCTTGTTGAGAGCTCTAAATACAATAGTCTCGTCGATTCGGTTCAAAAACTCAGGTTTAAATATACGGCGGACCTCCTCCATGACACTGTTCTTCATACGCTCGTGATCCTGCTTTTCATCCTCACCAGCGCCAAAGCCAAGGCGCTTTGGTTCTATAATAGAAGAAGCTCCTGCATTTGATGTCATGATGATTATTGTATTCTTGAAATCAACCGTGCGCCCCTGTGAATCAGTGATTCTACCATCATCAAGCACCTGTAAAAGTATATTGAACACATCAGGATGTGCTTTTTCTATCTCATCAAACAGTATAACAGAAAAAGGATTGCGTCTGACCTTCTCTGAGAGCTGTCCGCCCTCCTCATGGCCCACATATCCCGGTGGTGAACCAATCATCTTTGAAACACTATGCTTTTCCATGTACTCTGACATGTCAACACGTATCATGGCATCTTCTTTGCCAAAGACAGCCTCAGCAAGCGCCTTTGATACCTCCGTCTTACCTACTCCTGTCGGTCCCAAAAACAGGAATGAGCCAATCGGCTTCTTAGGATCCTTTAAACCAACACGGCCTCGTCTGACTGCCTTTGCGACAGCAGAAACAGCCTCCTCCTGTCCTATTACACGCTTGTGAAGTATCTGTTCAAGCTTTGCAAGTCGTCCTGCCTCTGACTCTGTAAGCTTATTTACAGGTATTTTGGTCCATCCCGATACTACATCCGCTATCTCATTTTCGCCGACTACAGGCTGATTTTTGGCTCCTGTGCGACAGTTCTTTCTCATAAGCTTCTGCTGTTTATTTTCAAGTACTTCCTTTTCTGACATAAGCGCGCCGGCAGCTGCGAGATCTCCATTCGATAAAGCATTTTCCACCTGGTTCTGCTTATCTGTTATCTCTTTTTTCAGAGCAAGCAGCTCGTCAGATGATGTCAGATTCTTAAGCCTTATCCTGGCTGCCGCTTCATCCATCAGGTCTATCGCCTTATCAGGTAAAAATCTGTCATTTATATATCGTGCAGAAAGGTTTACTGCTGCTTTCACACCCTCATCTGTTATGATGACACCATGATGCTTTTCATAGATTCCCTTTAATCCTGTGAGTATCTCTATTGTCTCATCCGCACCCGGCTCCTCAACCATCACCGGCTGGAAACGGCGCTCAAGCGCAGCATCCTTTTCCACGTATTTGCGATACTCTTCTATGGTAGTGGCGCCGATTACCTGTACCTCGCCTCTGGCAAGCGCAGGCTTTAATATGTTAGATGCATCTAACGAACCTTCTGCTCCTCCTGCACCTATTATAGTGTGAAGCTCATCAATGAAAAGCAGTACATTTTTGGCATTTGAAACCTCGCTTATCACCTTCTTGATACGCTCCTCAAACTCACCACGATACTTTGATTTGGCTACAAGCCCGGACATATCAAGGGAAACCAGTCTCTTTCCCAAAAGAATATCCGGAACATTGCCACTGACTATATCCTGCGCAAGTCCTTCTACTATAGCGGTCTTGCCCACTCCCGGCTCTCCAATCAGACATGGATTGTTTTTGCCACGACGGCAAAGTATCTGGATAACGTGCTCCATCTCCTTTTTTCTGCCTATAACAGGGTCAAGAAGCCCTGCCTCTGCCATATCTGTCAAATCTCTGGAATACTGATCTAATACAGGAGTCGCAGAATTGTATGATGTACCATAGCTTTTCATCAGATCCCTGTATGCAGACGGATCCTCACCCATCGCACCAAGAATATCTATAAACATCTTCTGACTGTTAACACCCATGGTGTTTAAAAGTCTTGCAGCTGCACAGTCTCCCTGCAGTACTATAGCCATCAGCAAGTGTTCTGTACCTATCTCATTGCACTCAAATCTATCGGCTTCCTCCGATGCACGCTCCAATACTCTCTGTGTCCTTGGTGAATAGCCATCCCTGTCCATCACTTCGATGTTATCCCCCGGTGAAATCAGGTCTTCAATCATCGAAATAAGCTTATCATATTCCACATTGCAGGCTGTTAGAACCTCAGCTGCCACACCGGTGCCCTCTTTTATAAGGCCAGCCAGTATGTGCTCTGTTCCAACATAGCTGTAATTCATTTTCTTTGATATACGTGCAGCCAAATCTATTGCTTTTTTAGCCTTACTTGTATATGGTTTCAAGTCATATCCTCCAGTCATATTCACTAATTTAAGTCGATGAACTGCAAATCATCATCCTCGCTGTCATCTTCATTGTCATCCTTTGCACTGCGGTCTATAGTCTCAGACAGCTTATTTCCCTCATTGACAAAGCCATCAAGTGCGATTTGAAGCTGATTCTTTAAAGCATCCTCATCAGCATCGTTTTCTGTGTCAGAAACGTTTTCCTGCCTTGAATCGTCTTTTAAATCAAACTCAGAGTTTTCATTCTCAACAGCTTTCTTAAAATCAGGTGTAATTTCTACGGTTCTTCCGACATAGGATGCATTTGATATATTTTCATCCGTAGCCATCTTTTGCTCATCTGCAGCACCTTCCGCTGTTTCTTCTGCGACTTCATCTGCCGGCTCTTCTACAGCTTCATCTGCTGTTTCTTCTGCGGCTTCATCCACCGACTCTTCTGCAGCTTCTTCTTCCACTTCATCTAACGACTCTTCTGTAACCTCTTCTTCCGGCTCATCTGCTATCTCGTCCGCAGTTTCATCAGTTGTTTCTTCCAAAGCTTCATTTGATACATCTTCTGCTGCATCATCTACATCATCATCGTCATCATGATAGTCCATTGCCTTATATTTTCTGTTTTTCACAGCTGATACAATAAGCAACAGTAACAGAATAATGATAATAAGAACCAGTATTGCAGCTAAAACAAGATATTTATTGGCAATTCCCGGGACAAGCTCACTCTTTACCGCATCGTTTTCCTCCTGTGCCACTGTAGGTGTGCTGAGCTCGGTCCTCATATATGTGCCATCTACGCTATCATATGTGTACCAGCCACTCTCACCATTGTCATTCATAGCGTATACGAGGTAAAAATCCTTTGTCTGATCATCGGTTTTTTCGACTTTGGTCTGGTAGGCTGTTGCCACACCCTTGCCCTCTATGGAGAGCGATATCTCATTATATCCCTCAGGTACATCATCCACCTTAGGCAGTAAAACCACTATAAAATGCGACTCTGAATTGATACGGACAAACTCATATGCTGCATTCTGTGCTGCATCATATACAAAAAGTCCATTGCCGCTTTCCGACTGTAAATACACAAGCGTGATATCACCAAAGGTGCCATGAAGGGTATTGTATTCAAGTCCGTCAATCACTGTCTTTGAGTGCTCAAAGCCTTCAGGAACAACATCCTCCGGAATGTCATTGACCATAGTCCACTCTGTGCCATTTATATCGAACTTCTTCCAGTTATCCTGCTTATCTGCATTCTCCGGATCATCCTCGGCTCTTCTGGTAACAACTATATTGTATGTGCTTGTGCTGCCGTCCTCTGCTGTCACAACAACGCTGACTGTGTTCCCTCCAACCTCAAGTGAATCATTGCCTGTGACGGATGTCACACTCGCCTTGGAATCAGCCGGATTTGCTGTAACCGCAAGGCTTGAACAGCTGTAATCTACTGTAGCTGTGTAATCCTTTGTCGCAGCAGAAAACTCAGGGGAAAGCGTACCTGCTGAGATAACAAGTGAACCAAGAGATGCGTTTGAGGATTTCTTTTCCTCTTTGTTTTCATTATCTTTATTCGAATTGTTGTCATTGCCGGTATTGCTGCCGGAATTGTCCTTGTTATCCTTGTTGCTGTTTGAATCGTTGTTTGATGAAGCACTTGTTACCGTCACCTTCGTGCTGGCACCGGTAATTGTACCTCCGGCATCGTTGCCCTCTGCATCTCCTACAACTGTACAATATGCCTTTATAGTGCAGCTTCCTGCAGCCTTCGCCGTAAATGAAAATGACTGCGATGTGGGATATCCTGCGGCGTCACCAATATTCGCCACACCATCTCCTCCGTTACTCAGTACTCCCTCGTCAGAGCTTGAGATAACTACTGTACCAAAATATCCAGACGGCATAGAAACAGTCACCTTGACTGTTTTTCCAACAGCTACAGAGCTTGAGCTGACACTTAATCCAAGTCCCTGCGCATATACATGCTCGGCAGGTGCGAAAACAAGCATCACCGCCATAACAAGTGATAATATACATCCAAATAATTTCTTCATATTTTTCCTCACATTTCTAATTCTGCGATATCTTTGATTTGCCCAGTATGTGTCTGTTCATGATTATCATATCAAGAGCATTTCCACCATCACGCTTTCTGTTAGCATCAGCTGCCTCCAGATAAGCACCTGTGAGTGTTCCCTTTCCTAAAATATGTCTGTTGAGCTTAATCATATCAAGAGCATTTACAGCACCATCACCATTGATATCTCCATATATAACAATATCGTATGTCTTTTTCAGATTACCTGAAGCGTCATAAACAGCCACCTTATTGCCTGTTGCAACCTTCCCGCTGTTTTCTGAGCCCGAGCTTGTCAGAAGCTTTACAGTACCTGATGCTGATACTGCTATATTCTTCACAAAATCAGCCGCACCGGTTCCAGGCTCAATGCCTGTAATATAAGTGCCTATACTGTATTTACCTGATGTAATATTTACATCTGTATTATTTTGGTTATTATTGCCACCTGCATTATTTGCAGATGCCGCCTGCCTGTTTATATTGATAGTGTATGTTCTTGTATCACCGCTTTGCGACTTGCAATTTACCCTAATTGTATTATTTCCGACAGCAAGAGAATAGCTTCCTGTGCCTGAAACGCCACTGTTTCCTGAAACTGCATCTGCCGAAACAGTCACTGAGCTTATAGCATTTGAAACAACTGCTGAATAGCTTGTTGTCGCTCCATTGAAGGCCGGTGTGAGTGTTACACCGCTTATCGCAAGCGACTGCAGATAGTTATTGGTATCGCCAGCTTTATCGAAGCCCACTGCTGACGATGGCATATTGTTGTATACTGGTATTTTAAATACAAAAGCCTGATTCTTGTCTGAATATCCTTTAGCCAGACTCTGTCCCTCAGTAAGAGCCGCTGTGGCATTGCCCATGTACTGATGGAAATACAGCGAGCTTGTATTTACTACATTAAACTTCTCAAAATACAGTGTATTTTGACCCTTATTTATATAATTGCTGCCCACCTTTACAGCTCCGCCGCTTATGGACTTTACTCTTGTATTCCAGCCCTGCTTCTTGGCAAAAGACAGACCATTTTTATAAATCTTATCCTTCGTGCTTCCGGTTGCACTAAAATTAAAATAATTATAATATCCTTCGTATCCGGAATATGTACCCGAAATAAGAGGGCTCGTTCCCTTTTGTCCCTGCTCCTGCTTTATACGCGATGCTATATGGTATGCACTTACTCCACTGCTCTTTGCCACATCCATGAATGTGCTTGCATAATTGATTTTCTCACCATTGTTGGAATATGTCTTTGTTCCCTCCATAAATGTGCCTTTTACTATGGACTTGACACCTTCAAGTGCCTCATTCGGACTGTATGCCAGACTCTGAAACTGAAAAATATTGGTCTCATCAAGAAAATTCCTTGGATCCATGAGGTAAGCAATATAGGCACTGCTTGCTGACACCCATCCCGGTTCATACTCAACCCACGTATTTGTTGACCAGTTATATGCTCCGGAAGCTGTGGATTTCTTGGCATTGTCTGCTGATTTGGATACCAGATTAAGTCCGTTTACACTCTCATTTTCAATCACCGTATCCCAATTCAAACCTGTATTTACAGCTTCAAATGTCCAGCTTGGATACTTATTGTGAAGAGCTGTAAGGTTTGGAATATAGCTGTCAGGAAAGCCTGCATTCTTCATAGCCGTGACAAAATCAGTGTTGTCTCCGCTATTATTGTATGTCACCTTTATGTATTTGCTGATAGTCCAGCCCGTAAATTCCTTGCCGTTTAATGTACCCTTGACATTGTACCATACCCAACCATTTACCTTGGTCTCTCCTATTATGTCAACCTGATGGTTCCAGTCGAGCGAGACAACCTTTGTAGTGCCGGATGTGCCTGCTGCATTACGGACATACACATTTTTACCTGTAATCATGCCGGTAGCATATGCTCCAGATGCGGTTGCAAGGGCAAGCTGCTCCTCATTATTCTGCTGTATGGCATCCACATTGCCGGTATCTGCCGGAGCATCCCCTGTCTGTGCATTGTCTGATGTTTCTGTGCCGGTACCTGCTGATACAAAATCAGACCTGATATAGCTGACACACTCCTCGTTATTTGCTGCCAGATTGTACTTCGCCTTGTACCACACCTTGCCGTCTGCACCTGTGGTCTGCTCAAGAATAGTAATATCCTTGCCGTTTGAAAGCTTGTGCTCCAGCTCATACTCTGTGCCCGGTCCGCTTCTCGCCGCTACCCAGTATCTCTCATCACACACAACCTTAGCCGCCTGATTTGCATAGACTGCTATGCTGCTGTATGGTGCCAGGTCACATGCGGCTAATGACAATGTAACGACAGAGGCTGCCAGAAATTTATTTATCTTTATCATCAAATCCCATCTTTCTTATGTGCATTGTTTACATTAATCCATTATCCATTTAATTATAATAGAATATGGCCTTTGTATCAATGTATTCGGCAGAAATTTATTATTTTTTTATTAATAATATAAAAAACTCCCTTCATCGTGCAGCTCATGCTTACGTTTCAGGGAGTTGTCTGATTCATATTCTGCTTATTCTTACTGTCTTCTGTCGCTTTTTCTAGCTGAACAGGGATTTTATCTTATCCCATAAATCCATGAAAAAGTTACCAAGCTTTTCCCAGAAGCCCGGGTCATTTATCTTATCGCCAAGCTTTGATGCCCAGTCCTGTGCCTGGTCGATGACTGAATCCCAGTCGATATTGGCATCCTTAAGCTTCATAAGAAGCGATGTCAGCTTTGCAATATCATCATCAGAAAGCTTCAGGTCGTAATCCTTTGCAGCCTCCTTTATCGCATCCTTTATCTGGCTCTCATCCTTGAGCCCTCCATCAGCAAGCTGCTTCTTTAGGTCTGCAATCATTGCCTCGATATCCTGCGAATCGCCGTCAATGCTCTTGTTGAGCTCTCCTGTTGTGACAAGCTCATCCATCGCTGCGTCTGTCACCTTGTCGTCAAGCTTCTTGCCTGTCATCTCCTCGTATGCCTTTAGTGTGCCTACAAGTGCTGCCGTTCCGGAAATAGGGAAAGGGCCTGCAACTATGATTTTAGCATCAGCTATGCCTGCTGTGGCAAGCGCATTCTTGTACATTCCTACCGTACAGTAATTGATATTGTGCGTGGAAACACTAAGACCCGCACCCTTTTTATCCTCTGTAATGAGTACTGAGGAAAGTGACCTTGTGCCAATCTCGCTCTTGCTGATGTATGAATCGAGGTACTTGTGCTCCTCATCATTATTTACATAGACCACATCGTATTTGTCCAGATCAGTGAGCTCGATTCCCATAAATCCAAGCACTGTCGCTCTCTGCTCCGGTGTGAGGTCTGCTCCAAGACTTAAGTATGGCTTATCATTTTTGCTGATGGTCACCTTGTCGTTTGCCTCACTGCCGGCTGTCGTTGTGCTGTCTGCAGTACTGTCTGCAGTACTGTCTGTGTTACTCTTATCAGCTGCGTCACTGCTGTCACTGCCTGATACATCAACGCTTGAAACTGTATCAGTCTGCGTAGCTGTCTCTGTTGCAAATACAGCCGGATTCATTGTAAACAGTGTCACCGCAGCAAGCACGCTACATACAATACTCTTTGCTTTTTTCTTTATTAATCTAATCATTTTTCCTCCAATCTACTGCTCTATATCATACGAAATTGTAAAGTTACTTCCGTCGAAGCTGACATCTGCCATGCTTCCGCATACCACAGGCATCATCGGCGACATATGACCTATATCCAGATCCATGATGATTGGCACATTAAACTCTCTAAGCAGTGATGAAAGCGCCTGTCTGTGGTCTATGCCAAACATTTCCTCTCCGAAGTGCGCCGGGCGTCCGATAAGAAAGCCCTTTACATTTGAAAACCATCCTGCATTTTTCATCTGCCACATAGCCCTTCTCATGCCCATCACATTAAGGTCACAAGCCTCAAGGAACCATATGATACCATCATCACTGTAGCGCTCATTAAATTCCCTTACATGGTCAAACGATGTACCAAGCAGATTGATAAGACAATCCATGCAGCCACCAAGCAGCCTGCCTCTCATGGTAATCCTGCTTCCCTTTGCCACCGCAGGAATAGAGCTAATGCACGACTTTTCAGTCAGGTTGTAGCCCACAAACGGAGCATTCTCATCCTTTATCGATTCCTTCTCCCACATAGGGTAATTGGTAAATGAAAGCTTCCTTCCACAAAGCAGATTAAATGCATCGGTAAGTGACTCATGCCACACCTCCATGCCAAAGCTGCCCGCACACGGCCCGTAAATACCTGCTGTATCTGCAATAGTAGCCTCCAAAAATGTGAAATTCGTATTGTCGGAATAGCCCATGTACCATTTCGGCTTTGACTGCTTCACGCGCTCAAAATCAATATAAGGCACTACCTCGCACATCAGCTCGCCACCACCACAGGATATAAGCACATCACTGTCAACAGAAGCATAGCTCTCGTTCAGCTCTTCTGCGCACTTCTTAGGTGTATTGCTGATACCTATGCCACTGTCGCACCTGCAGTTAGGTCCCTCTATCGTCTTATAACCCATGCTGTGAAACTTTTTAATTGCATTGTCAAAGGCACTCCTGTACGGCTCTGTTGTACAGCCCATCGAGGGCGCTACAAAGCCTATTGTCCCTCTATCCTTTAGAAATTCAGGGTATCTCATGTTTCTATCATCCTATCACTATTATTTACATATCTAAGCTTCTGTCTGAAGTAAAATATGTAGGATTTTATCATTTCTGTCAAGGTCATTTTACTGTCATAATTAAATGTCGTCGTGTACTGCACATGCTGTCTGTTGCACCAGTTGTATATATCATGCAGACTTATCGAATCAACATGCTTCATATTGTTCATAAACACCTTAACCTTTGAAAGCTCATCCTCACTGTCAATGTATAGATGAAAGATAGTATTCGGACATTCAATTATTATCTGCTGTTCTTCTATATTTTTCATCACTGTATCCTCTATTGAATAATGTATCCTGTGTGATTAAAAATATTATCGTCTGTCACACCGGGATGTGAGTAATAACAAAATATCGTAACTGTTCAGTACCTTCACAGTTAAAAAATATCACATAACCATAGTACTACACCGGCGTCACAAAATCCAGTCATTTTTGCCTGCCAATTCTTACTATTTTATTAAGAAAAACGGTAAATATTATACTCCCTCACAGTCAAATGCCGGAATGAAGCTGTCCTTTGCCACGTCACCCTCCTGTATAAATGCATTCGTGATTCCTATTTCGAGGGCATAGTCAACAAGCCTTTCATACTCTCTCCTTGTCACTGTGCGGTTTATCTCAGGATAATCCTTTAGTGCAATCGGCGTAAACTGGCTCATCATGCTTATATATACGTGATCATGATATGTATCATACAGGTACTTAAGTACAGCCTTTGCATCATTCACATGTCCCGGCAGTAGAAGCTGTCGCACAATAACTCCCTTTTGTATGAATCCTGTCGCATCGTCAATCACGACATCCGGCTGCTGCCTGACCATCTCTGAAAGCGCCTGCTTTGCGACAGACGGATAATCTTTTGCCCTTGAATACCTTGCCGAAAGCGTACTGTCCATATATTTAAAATCCGGAAGATACACATCCACTATGCCCTCAAGCAGCTTTAGCTCTGTCACATTTTCATATCCGCTCGTATTGTATATAATAGGAAGCTTCATGCCGCGGCTTTTTGCATCGTTTACCGCCCACACTATATCAGGGATATACTGCCCCGGTGTGACCAGATTGATATTATTTGCGCCTTTGCCCGCCAGTTCCATAAAGATATCACTCAGCCTCTCTTTACTGATTACCTTTCCCTCTTTTCCGTCAGAAATCTCCCTGTTCTGGCAGAACACGCAGTGCAGGCTGCAACCTGAGAAAAAAACTGCCCCACTTCCTCTTTTTCCTGATATGCATGGCTCCTCCCAATAATGAAGTGCTGCTCGCGCCACCTTTATTTCAGATGAAACGCCACATACGCCTGTTTGTCCGGTTCTTCTGTTTGTGCCACATTTTCTGGGACACAATAAGCAATTTTCGTATTTATTCATATTTTTCATTTTAACCCTTGCTAAAAATAATGTTTGATACTACAATCTATATGATTATGCGCAGCATATGTCATGCGCCTTTAATAATCATTTAAAATTATATCATAACTATTCTTACAGAAGAGAATAGTTAAAATACACAATAAGGAGATTACAATGAATCAGTCAAACTGTATCGTCGCCCAGTCAGGCGGCCCAACTGTTGCAATCAACGCAAGCCTTGCAGGAGTCATCGCAGGAGTAAAAAGCTCTGAGAAATACGATATCTGCTATGGCGCTGTAAACGGAATACTCGGCATTTTAAATGAGAATTATCTCAATCTGTCAGATATTTTTGCAGATGATGCTAATCTTGAAAAGCTTAAGACCACACCTGCCATGTATCTTGGCTCATGCCGCCACAAGCTCCCTGATTACAAGGATGATGATTCACCATATGTATACATCTTCCACCAGTTCGATAAGCTTTCTATAAAAGCTTTCTTTTACATCGGTGGAAATGATTCGATGGATACCGTATTAAAGTTATCCGATTATGCAAAAAAAATCAACAGTGATGTGAAAATTATAGGTATTCCAAAAACCATCGACAATGATCTGTGCATGACAGACCACACTCCTGGCTTTGGCTCTGCCGCCAAATATATCGCATCAAGCATGCTTGAGATAGCCCATGACACCTTTATCTATGCTGTTAAGAGTGTGACAATCGTTGAAATCATGGGACGTGACGCAGGATGGCTCACTGCCGCTTCCGCTCTCGCACGTAATGAGTACAATACAGCGCCTCAGTTCATCTATCTGCCTGAGGTGAATTTCGACAAGGACAAATTTGTTGCCGATATAAAAGAAGCCCTCGAGCACACTAACAATGTGATAGTTGCCGTATCCGAAGGAATACATGACGCAGACGGCTCATACATTACATCATCAAATGCCGCATGTGACCAGTTCGGACACCAGCAGCTAAGCGGTGCCGGAAAAGCTCTTGAGTTCATCGTAAAGGAAAACATCGGTGTCAAGGTGCGCTCTGTAGAGGTAAATGTGCTCCAGCGCTGTGCCTCACACCTTGCATCATTAACCGATATCGAGGAATCTTTTGCTCAGGGTAAAAAGGGTGTCATGATTGCAGCGGAGGGTGTGACCGCATCAATGGTATGCTTGAAGCGCATCTCAAATGATCCTTATCAGGTGGAATACACATATTCTGCTATCAAGGATATCGCAAACGAGGCCAAGTCTGTGCCAAGAGAGTGGATCAATGATGCGGGCAATGATGTGAAGCCTGAGCTTATCGAATACTTAAAACCACTTATTCAGGGAGAAACCGCTGTAGCCTACAAGGATGGTCTGCCTGACTATATGGATGTGTCACATCTTCACAAATGTAACTGATTTTAGCTGCCGCCTACACCCCGGTGTGGGCAGCAACAGCATATCTCCAAGGAGGTCGATTTACATGAAGAAAAAAGTGCTTATAGCCTGCGCCGTTGTGCTTGGTGTGCTTTTGGCTGTTTATCTTGGCTTTGCCTTTTATTTTAGCAGCCACTATCTGTTCAACACAAAGATTAACTCTGTAAAATACGCAGGGAAAACTGCAAAAGAGGCATTAGAAAAAAATACAGCCCTAAGCCGCGACTATCTGCTCACAATCACTGATAGAAAAGGCAACAGCTTTTCACTTAAGGGACCTGATTTTTCCTATGAATATGTCTCAAACGGTGACGAGGAGCAAATCCTAAAAAGTCAGAATGCTTTTACATGGCCTGTCAGTCTTTTCAAAGCTCAAAACTATACTCTAAAGGGTTCGTCCAAATATGACGATGCCGCTTTGGCGGAAAAGCTCAAGGCTCTTGATATTTTCAGTGATGACTACATTGAAAATCCGGAGGATGCCCACATCGAGATAAAAGACGGCAAATACGATGTGATTGAAGAGAAAAAAGGCTGCAAGCCGATATATGACAGCATCCTTGCCGAAGTAAAGGATGCCCTGGACAATGAGCTTCCAAAGCTTAGCTTAAACGATGACTGTTATGAAGCTCCCGAAATCACAAAGGAAAGCGATACAATCAAAAATGAAAAAGAAGCCCTCGACAAATACACTGCTTCAACCGTCACTTACAAAATTGAAGGTGCCGACGAGAAGCTTGACTCAGCCAAAATCCTTGATATGCTAAGCATCTCAGATGACGGCAGCGTGAGCATAGATGATGCCAAGGTCACTAAATATGTCCAGCAGCTTGCTTCCAAGTACAATACCTTCGGCCGCAAACGCTCATTCAAGACATCGTCCGGTGACACTATTGAAATAGGTGGTGGAGACTACGGATGGGTAGTCAGCAAGAAAAATGAAAAGGCTGAACTTCTTTCTGATTTAGAGGGAGGCAAGCCCGTGGAAAGAGAGCCTGTTTACGAGCAGACAGCACTCCATCGCGGTGCTGACGACATAGGTAATACATACATAGAGATTGACTACACAAAGCAGCACATGTGGTATTACAAGGATAGTGCTCTCCAGATGGAGTCTGATTTCGTATCAGGTAACCTCGCCCGTCAGAATGGTTCCGTAGATGGTGTATACAAGATTGTTTACAAGCAGAGAAATGCTACTCTTGTCGGCGAGGGATACTCTTCTCCTGTCAGCTATTTCATGCCGTTTGCCTACAATATAGGTATCCATGATGCCAGCTGGCGTGATACCTTCGGAGGAACAATTTACAAAACCTCAGGCTCACACGGATGTATCAATGTGCCACCTGCTTTTGCAGAGCAGCTGTTCAACGCTGTGGATAAGGGCACTCCTGTTGTTGCCTACTACAGAGAGGCTGTCACTCTGACAAACAATGCTGCAAAGATGTCCAATGCATACTCGTATGTGGCTCCTGATGTTGCGCAGTAAATGTGGATTTCTTCATATTTCATAATACGTGAAGACGACCGGCGCACGGGGAATTTGCCCCCGGCAGAGGTGCTCCCGACGAGCTAACGCTACGCAGCTAAGATACTGTACAAATTATGCTTTTTAGGGTTTCTATGCTTGACGAAACCGTCGAAACGCGCCGTCCATGGCGCGGTTTCTCCTTGCCCCGGCGTCCATGCCGGGG
>OMGH01001329.1_pt1 | contig 15809 bp, 14 predicted proteins | sample 1645841 | NCBI WGS metagenome assembly OMGH01 (sample SAMN00849584, study PRJEB25192) | human gut metagenome
CGGCGATTTTGTCAATGTGCGGGTGACGGAAGCCAGTTCGGCTACGCTGAAAGGCGAAGAAGTCTAGTATATTATTCTCGATGTCGGGACTGATTAAAAATCGATAGTATCATAAATTCCCCTCCTTCCCGAAGGAGGAGATTTGAGATACTGCCGACTTTTTAGTCAGCCCATGCAATATATTAAAGAAGGTATTTCAAAATGAAATGAACCCCGAAAGTCAGACAATAAACTTTCGGGGTTCACTTCGTTTAAACTTTGCCCTTTTCCTCTTTCCGGAGCAAAAGAAGCGTCATTCAAATTACATCATCATGTGCCTGCGGATGGAGAATTTCACGATTGCCATTGCATTGATGGTGCTGAAAGGGATATCCATTGGGTCGTGATGAGCGTTGTAGCTTACCAGCTTGAGACATCCTTCCTTTTCCGAGCGGTTCACATACTTCACCGCCAGGTACTCGTCTCCTTCGATAGTAAACGAAACCAGATACATCTCACCGTAGATGAGGTTGCTGAAACTGTTAATCTCTTTAAAGCCTACGATGTCTCCCGATTTCAGTATCGGATACATGCTGTCGCCACTGATGTAGACGGCTCCGTCACATAAGGGAATGCTTGGAATCTGTATCTTTCCTACCATATACTGTCGCTTGTTGGTGAGCAACGTTTTCAGATTGGCGGCAGCTGTAATATCATATAGGGCAACGCTGCGGTCGTCCAACGCCTCTACTGTTTTAGGGTTGTGAATCATCTGGACCTCACCGCTTGCTAAATCGCTTTCGCAGAACTTGGCTTGATGTCTGGGCGTACCCTTTCCCACCAGCAGCCAATTGAGGTCTACATCTCTCATTTTGTTGAGCAGCAGATGAAAGTCAATCCGGTTTCTGGCGCACCAGTTGGATAATGTTGCACGTGAAACACCTAAGTAACTGGCCAGTTCACTGTCCTTTTTAAAGTTGAGCGCCTGCTTGGCGCGCTTTACTATTCCCGAAACATCTAGAAATGTATCCATTTTATTCTTGTTTTAAATTAGTGTAAAGATATTGGAACTTCTTATTCGTTCATTGATAGTCAGTTATGTAATTTTTTAGCGTTAATTTCTAAAACCATTTGTTTTATGTAAGAAAACTGCTTTATCTTTGTAGCAGCAAACTTAGAAATATGTTTCAAAAATATAAATTAAAAATAGAATAACCATGAAAAACGGCAAAAAGTTTATGAAAGGTTGTAAAATGCCTCATCCACCCCCTTCCGGAAGATTCTGTATCGGATGAATACCAGTGATATTGAGCCGGTTTACAGTATCTATATATCCTGCATACAGGAGCTATAGATCCAATACGCTGGCCATATATCCCCAATATGCAGGAACTATATGTCCGATAATCACATAAACAAATATTTAAGCATGAAAACTTTAAAACGCAAAATCAATATGGAACCTTTAATGAATCAATCTCTGCACATTTGCGGGTGCTGCAAACGGGAGCTACCGCATGAGGCCTTTTATACAAACAAACGCACCGGGACCCTTGACAATTATTGCAAGGAATGTCGCAAGGCAAACACCCGCAAGCGTCGTGATTTGAGACGATGTACATCATTTGAAAACAAACCTGTTTCTTATCCGGTGATAACCGAGGTGAAAGATCCCGCTTTGCGGATGCTTCTTATTCTTCATGCCCGTCAGGTTGTGGCAGAAAGTATCTCACGGAAACAAGAAAAAGAAAAACTGAATACGCTATGGGAAGAATAAAACGGGGACTGGATTATTTCCCCATGAGCACCAGCTTTATGCACGATCGGATGGTGCGCCGAATTATGAGACGTGAAGGTGATTCTGCCTTTGCTACACTGGTGGAAACGCTGTCGTATATCTATGCCGGGAAAGGGTATTATATCTCTGTCGGTGACGAATTTTACGAGGAGCTTGTGGACAGCCTTTACAGTACGGAACTGGATGATGTGAAGCGTATCATCAGTCTGTCCGTGGAATATGGCTTGTTTGATGCCGGACTTTTCCGGCAATACAACATCCTGACTTCCGCCGACATCCAGCGGCAGTATCTTTTCATCACCAAGCGGCGTAGCAGTGCGCTGATAGAGCCGGACTACTGCCTGCTGGAATCGGAAGAAATCACCTCATACCGTTCGTCTCAGAGCGGTAAAAGTAGTACGGACGATTCTTTGGATAGCGAATGTGCGGAAGCGGTAAACGGTGATGCTGATCACAAGACCGCCTGTACGGTAACATCAAGCTCCGATTCTGTAACAATGGAGGATGAAATTGTAACATCGGGTACACAAAACAAAAGAAAACAAACAAAAATAAATCAAAACAAAGTAAACCACCTCCCTAACCCTCCTCAAGGAGGAGATGAAGGAGGAAAATATTTGAAAAGTAGAACGGCTATGACACAGGAAGATATTGACTGTCTGCAACCGCCATGCGATGGTGTGCAGCGTAACTTCCGGGGACTGACAGATAACCTGCGGCTTTACAAAGTTCCGCCTTCCGAGCAATATGCCATTATTCTTAAAAGTAACTTCGGAGCTATTGGAAACCCTGTTTGGAAGGGATTTAACACCATCCGGGGGAGCAATGGAAAGATCAGATTGCCCGGGCGCTACCTGCTGAGTATAATTAATTAATTTATGAACGCACTTTGAAAAAATGATTAGGTCAGTCTGAATAATGCTTCTATCTTTGCAATGTCATTAAGCTTGAGGACAAAACTAAACGAAATTATTAACACAAAAAAAACTATTACGATTATGGCAGTATTGTACAAGTCATTCCAGTCTGTTCTGGAAGACAAAAATCACAAAAAAATGTTTCATCCCCGTGTGATATACACGGCTAATATCAGCACTTCGCAGATCGCTAAAGAGATTGCCGCTTACTCGTCTCTCTCCTCGGGTGATGTGAAGAATACGCTTGATAACCTGGTGACTGTGATGGGGCAGCATCTACAAGCATCGGAAAGCGTGTCGCTTGACGGTTTCGGGACTTTCCGCATGGTGATGAAATCCAACGGTAAAGGGGTGGAGACTTCGGAAGAAGTGTCGGCTGCGCAAGCTTCTCTTACGGTCCGTTTCCTTCCCAACTTCACCAAGAACCCCGATCGGACTACCGCTACCCGCTCTTTGGTGACCGGTGCGAAGTGTGTGCGCTTCGACCGTACAGACACTCCGGCTTCCGGCAGTGGAAATACAAATAAGCCGGGTGGCGGCGATGGTGGCGAAGGAGATGGTGAGGAAGCACCGGACCCGACAGTATAACCTTTCGTCACAACACAAAATGTAAGAACGAACGACTAAACTAAATCGGAAACTTAACTAACTAGTAATCACTTATTCACATGAGAATTATCAATTTGATCGTGGTGCATTGTACCGCCACGCAGGGGAATCGTACGCTTTCTCCGGAGGAAAATACGGTAGGAACACAGAGTAAACTAAACTATTTAAAGAACGAGAAAGGAGGTAAATGATGGCAATGAAGAAATCAGTATGGGATATGATCCTGAAGGTGGTTATCGCAGTGGCGTCGGCTGTAGCAGGCGTTTTGGGGGCTAATGCGATGAGTTTGTAAGGCAGCTACTATCCGTTTGCCGGTATCGATTAGCGATTCGGCAAACGGAAAAACTAAACTATGCATATTTATATTAAACACAAATGATTATGAAAGAAAAACTATATACATTATTATTATTTTTATTGGTGACTATATCCGGAAAGGCACAGGATTTCAATCCTGGTCCGGAAGCCCAGAACCTGACCGAAAGAAAGAACGTAACGGTGGATTATGCAACAGGATTGTTCCACTACACCGTACCTCTGTATCAATTAAAGTCAGGTGATTATGAATTACCTATTTCATTGGATTATATTGCAAAGGGAGTGAAGGTGAGTGATCCTGAAGGTTTAATAGGTCAAAATTGGGCACTTAATATTGGGGGTGTTGTTACTAGAACAATGCGTGGTGGATTTGTTGACGAGACACCTGGGCTTGGTTATTTATGGACAGAAAATGCTGTTACTCCATTGGAGCAGGATGCGAGGAGTGTGGGGCTTCGTAGACGGGACGGAGAGAGTGATATTTTTACTGCCGTATTCAATGGGAAGAAGGTGGATTTTATCATTCGCATGAATGAAAACAAACAGATATATGCTTTGCCGTTGGGACAGACTGATGTTCGTATTGAGTGCGAAGGGACTTCCACAGAGATCACAGGCTGGGCTATTACGGATAATAATGGTGACTGTTATATCTATCGGCAAAGAGAAATATGTAAGGATGTCGAGTATGTGGATGTTTCTACTTCCAATGCTATTTCAGATTCCGGTTATACCTCAGCGTGGCATCTTACCTGTATTCTTCCATACAATGGGGCAGCGATTGGTTTCCACTATAATGGCGATGCAATGTTGTCTACTAATAATCCAGTATCAGATAACATAAATACTATGAGAATATATGATTCATACAAGATGACCTATCACTATGATAGACCTATGAAAGAACAGCCATTTGATTTTGATCAGTATCGATCGGATTTTAACTCTGCAATTGAATCAGCGCGGCATTATTTAGATATGTGTTCTTTAGGAATGCATTTTAAAGTAACAAGTTCGTTAATATCGAATTATGTGCAAATCAGTCAAATAAATCCCCAGCCACTTTTGAGTAAATACATAAAGACAAATAATCGAATTGTCGGTGTGTTGTCGAATATCTCGAAAATGGCTAGTGTATCCACAGAATTGGAAGAAAATCTTCGAGGTTTGGCTAAATATTGTAGAAGTATAAATAATTTTAACGCTGATATGGCCGGTATGTATTTGGATGCAGCGGCAGACTATATAAATGCCTGTTTGTCTGAAGTTAGAACTATAAAAACGAAAGAAATATCGGGTGGAAGCAGCTATAAGGTTCTTTCTCCTTTGCCTAGCATGATTGTTTTTCCTGAATATATTGTGAAATTTACCTATTTATCTTCTTCTTGCTTATCTGCTGCTAGTTTGTACAACCGAGATATGGAGCTACTTTCGTCTGTTTCGTTTATAGGGAGATTAAATGAAGTGGCTTTCTTCGATAAAAACGGTATAAAGACATCCAATATGAAGTTCAGTTATTATGAGAAGTCTGATTTTCCGACCTGGAAGGAGGCGGGGAAAGACCTTTGGGGATATCCTCTTGCGAAAAGTGAAGAGGGGGAATACGACGAGTGTGGTATGTATGCTGTTTTAAAGTCTCTGAAAGATGTTGTATTATCTGATGGTGGAAAGATAGAGATTGGATATGAGAATAACAATGCGAGAAATATTATGGTTGGAGGAATTCGTTTGAAGTCATTGGTTTTTAGTGATAAGTTGAATGAACGAAGCGATACTATTTCTTATGGTTATCCTCAAACAGGCGTGAGTGTGTATAAGTCTTTTTCTAATGTCGTCAGAGTTTCTTATCCAGAATGTATGGATAAGATTGAGTATGGCAGAATACACTTGGAAGGACATCCGATAGTGAACGTGGGTAATAATGGCTTCTACTATCCATGTGTGACAGAGACTGTTTCAGGCAAGGGTACTACTGTCTATCGTTATCGGGTGACTTCTCCTTCGTCGACAACTGAACTTGACTATCCATATTGGCAGAATGGTTTATTGACTGAAAAATCGATGTATGACACTAATGGAAAAATGCTCAAGAAGATTCAATACATTTATGAAATAGATACTAGTGGTGAAAATAAGCTTCCCCAAATGCAGCCGTCTAATTTTTATTTAGATGGAGAAGCTTTAGAACGTTTTTATAATGCTCAAAGAACTCCATACCTCACAGGAGAAGAATTTTATCAGTGGAACATCAAGCCGCGTTTATCTCCCACGAACACTGACAAGTTCTATAATTTGCACTATGGTTGGAAAACAACTTTAAAAGAAGAAGTGGAGTATAGGGGTGACGAAGTTATTCTGTATTGTAGGACAAGATATTGTTATGATAATCCGCTTTCTGTATATCCGAATCGCATTATTCGTACCGGTGCGGATGGGGTTGAACGTACTAAGGTTCTGAAACGGGTAATGGATATGGCGGATAGTGCGGATCCTGTTTTTATCAAGATGAGAGAGGTCAATTTACTTTCGCCTGTTGTGAAATCGCTTACTCTTATTGATGGTAAATTGATAGATGAGACTGTGTATTGTTATCAAGATGACAAAGGGGCAAAGGTCGGTTCCATAGCTCCGGTTGAGGTGCTGATTTATATTCCAGATACACCAGAAACTTATATTTTGAATGCCGTTGATGCACAGCTATTTACTTATGGAGAAAGTAACTATATTACTGACTCTTCTTATCAATATACTAGTCAGAAGGTTTCAAGGAAGTGGGTAGAAACCAATGGAAGAACAGAACGGAAAGGCCGTACTTATGATAATTATGGGAAATTATTATTAGAATGTGATGCAATAGGAGCTACGGCGAGTGATAAATACAAAAGTATGATAGAAAGTCAATCTATGGAGAAAATAAAAAGTGCGTTAAGAGCATTGAAGTCGCGTCAAGCAAATTTGCCATTGCTAATAGAAGAACTTAAAGAAGCGATGGATGACGACCAGTCTCTTCAATTTCTAAATTCGTGGAACAAATGTTTGATCGCCAAATTTGTAGAGGAAATATTGAGAGGTGATCCGGATTTAAATCAGGCGAAATTTTACTATGAATGTATTGTATGTGATGATTATGAAGTGTTGAATTGGTTTAAACAAGAATGTGAACGGATTCTAGTTTTTTTTCCGAAGTGCACTCCCTTGAAACAATATTTAAGTATAGTAGAAACGTTAATTCACTTTAATGAACAGGAGCTGTTTGATTATTTGTATTTACAGCAATACGAAATAGAGAAACCATCATACAGGTTTGACTATTCTTTGAAATTAATTCCGGATTCAGATACCCGGAACCTACGATTGTATATACTGGACGGAAATGCAACTGCTTCAGGAAGCATCACCCATGCAGGAAGTGAGGTTCCATATACCGTTGAGAGCGTTTCTTCTTCTAAATTGAAAATATATGATATTGACCTAAGTAAATACACAGACATAACCTCTGTAACTGCCAATACTCAAGGTTCTTATATGGCATTGGTCCCTGAAGGAGCAAATTTTAAGGCCACTTCTTATAATCCTGACGGTACGGTGTATGCCCGATTTGACCAGAGCGGAAATGTAGAGTATTACACTTACGATGCTGCCGGGCGAGTAGTCAGAGTGGAAGACCAATATGGTAATATTTTAAAAACGTATGAGTACAACAAGCTTAATAACTAATAAAACAAGATGCAGAATATGAAAACAATAGAGATGAAACGAACTTTGTCAATACTCTGTCTGCTGTCGTTTTCCCTTTTCATGAACGGGCAGCAAGCGACAGGTTATACGAAAACACGTAATTATACGGCAGAGCGAACTTATATGGATGCGAGTAGCCAAACGGGTAGCAGTGGGGCACGAATTGTCAGTGATATTGTCTATACCGACTGTTTTGGCCGTAAAGAACAGGAAATACAGATAGGCGGCAGTCCTGGAGGTAATGCGGATCTGGTACTTTCTTATACCTACAATATGATGGGTCAAGTAGAGAAGGAATACCTTCCGTATGCAAAGACCGGCAACAACGGTGCCTTTGATAAGTTTTCCCCGGAGCGTTGGAGTGTCTACGGTACGGGAGAACAGGCATATGCTTATAATCTGACTCAATATGAGGATAGTCCACTGATGCGTGTTTCCCGGAAGATGGGACCAGGCAAGGCGTGGCATACCAGTGATAAGAGTGTCCGTGTGACTTACGGGATGAACAGTACAAATGAGGTAAAGTGCTATAAAGTTTCTTCCAGCGGCTCATTGATCGCTTCAGGATTCTATGGAGCGGGGAAACTGGAAGTCATTATTGAAACAGACGAAGATGGGCATCGGAGTAAAACCTATACCGACTCCAATGAACGGACTCTTCTGACTGTATCTGTCAACGGTGAAGATAGCTTGGCAACCTACTATGTGTACGATGACCGCAATTGTCTCCGTTATGTACTGCCTCCAGAAGCCAGCCATCAGCTGGCGGAGACCGACACGACGGATATCTCCGTGCTGCATAGCTTAGCATACAGCTATGAATATGATAAACTGAACCGGATGATTTCCAAACGTCTCCCGGGTTGCGCTCCCATTTATATGGTTTATGACCGTCGTGACCGTCTGGTTTTGAGCCAGGACGGAACACGCCGGACTGCCGATACAAAAAAATGGAGTTATTTTCTCTATGATTCTCATGATCGTGTAATAGAAAGTGGTGAAATACTTTTATCGGCAGAGCAAACGTGTGGCGAACTGCAATTGGCCGCTTGGGAAAGCGAGCATTATCTTCCTTCGGGAACTCGCACTCCATTGCAATATACGGTATATGACAATTACAAACCAACGGAGAATGTGACTGCTCATCCGTTTGTAGCAGCCGTTGGCTATGATACGCCGTATACTCTGTATCCTTCGGGGTTGACCACAAGTACGAAAACACGTTTGCTTGGCACAGATGACTGGCTGACAGAGACAATCTACTACGATGATCGTAGCCGTGTCATTCAAACGCTCTGTCATTATCCTGAAAAGGGACTGCGATATAGTCATACAGCTTATGATTTCACGGGTAATGTCTTGAGAAAGCAGGATAACATTGGTACGGATATCCTTGAAACCGTTTATACGTACGATGATCGTGCAAGGTTACTAACGAAAGCCAATACTTGGAACGGGCGTTTTACCGATAAAATCACTTATGTATACGATGCATTGGGGCGTCTGACTGGCAGGAATTATGGTGATAAGGTGTCTGAGAGTTTATCCTATAATATCCGTGGCTGGCTGACTGGAATCGAAAGTCAGCACTTTTCTCAAACGTTACACTATGTTGATGGAGTAGGTGTTCCCTGTTATAATGGCAATATCAGTAGTATGATCTGGCATTCGGGAAGTGAGGCCGGATTACGTGGCTATAAGTTTACATATGACGGCTTTTCTCGCTTGAAAGATGCCATTTACGGTGAAGGAGAGCAATTAAGCAATAATTTGAATCGTTTCAATGAACAGGTAACGGGTTATGACAAGAACGGAAACATCCTCGGTTTACTCCGCTACGGGCAAACCAATACAATGAGCTATGGCTTGATTGATAATTTAAACTTGGTTTACAACGGTAACCAATTGGAGTCTGTCAACGACAATGCTACGGGCCATGTATTCGGTAACGGTATGGAATTCAAGGATGGCGCAAGTAAAGAGATAGAATATGAATACGATGCAAATGGTAATTTGACGAAAGATTTGAATAAAAAGATAGCTGACATTCAATACAATTGTTTAAATTTGCCGGAGAAGGTGCAGTTTGAAGGTGGTAACAGTATTTCTTACCTCTACGCGGCTGATGGAACAAAACTCCGTACTACGTATAAGACAGGAAATGCCACTATCATAACAGACTATTGTGGCAATGCGATCTATGAAAATGGTGTGTTGATAAAGGTGTTGACAGAAGATGGTTACATTACCGTTTCGAATAATCAATTTCATTACTTTATTCAGGATCATCAAGGTAATAATCGTGTGGTTGTCACTCAAAATGGTGTGGTGGAGGAAGTGAATGATTATTATCCATTCGGAGGGTTGCTTTCTTCATCATTGTCTAATAATGTTCAGCCTTATAAGTATAACGGCAAGGAACTGAACAGAGATAATGGTTTGGATTGGTATGATTATGGGGCGAGAATGTATGATGCTTCGTTGGGAAGATGGCATGCAGTAGATCCTTCAGGAGAAAAATATCCTGCTTTGGGGTTATATGCTTACTGTAAAAATAGTCCAATAATACGAATTGACCCTGATGGAAAAGATGATTATGTTGTAAATGCAAATGGAGTTGTTTACTTGATGCGTAAGACTGATAGGATAGTAGATGTTTTATATGCAAGTGGTATTAATTCCTCTCAAAAAGCGACGCAGCCTGATCCAAATTGGAAAAGTATTCGGGTGTTTGATAAATCTATGTTGCAGGGATTAACGGCGAGTAAAGGGGAAAAGGGGAGAGACTATTGGGATCGTAAGCTTTACACTACGACAAACTCGGTATATAATGCTGCTAATGTTTTTTTATTTGTTGCGGATAATACAAGTGTGGAATGGACTCTTAAGGGAGGTTATATGGATGGAAAGAGAACATTTATATTAGGTACAAATAATAATAGGAATAGAGTTTCAAGTATGTATGGATTAACTAAAGTGCAAGAGGCTTTATTTCCTACCTTTATACCAATAATAGATATCCATTCTCATCCTTATAATCCCTTTGCTTCACCTGAGGATATGGATAATGCTAGAATGCTGAGAGATATACGATATGGTATTTATTATAAAGATAATATTATTAATTATACTGATCAAAACAATAGCACATATTCTATTAAAGTTAATTCCATGAATGATTTAATGCGATATATATTTCAACAATTAAGATGATAATGAGAAAAAAAGTGATTATTTCTTTGATATACGTATCAATAGTATTGACTATTCCCCTGGCAGTTACCTGTCAGGGGGTAAAATTTTACCTACCAATGCTATGAATTACAAAGTCTTTTTTATTTGGAAGGGAAAAAAGCGCTGAGTGAAAAGAGAGTTAGTAGAATATTAGGTATTTCATCTCCAGATAATATGCCTGATGGCTATCATGGACAAGATCCACGAATATGGGTATACATCAAAGATAAGTAATTAGGTAAATCAGCTTTTACACAAATAGGTTATGACACTGAAATTAACTAGAATTTTCATTTGAGATATTTTAATGGTGGAGAAAAAATCCGCTGTAATTGATATCATAGCTTGTGGCAGCCTATTAAATTAGAAGATACGTTCCCGCATGAATACCCTCACAAATTATATGTTCTATTTTGAAGATTACTTTTAAAAAGGGGATGTTCAGACTTATCCTGATAGAAGAAATACTGCATAAAAAGATGCAAGAATATGCAGGAATGATCTTGCTTTTGGATATAGATAGGTGAAATATGCATGATAACTACCAATATTAGGAGGCGTTTCATTGAAAGAAAAGCTTCGTTGGTTTTAAAGGAACGACTCATTGGTCGGTGAGAAGCACTTCGTTCCATTTAAAGGAATGGGTAAAAAGGTACTTTGAGTGCTTGTTTTGCTCCGGATATCGTCAGTTACAGAAGGATTCAAAAATATTAGATTGAAACTTAAATTATGAAATATGTGTTCAGATTTCATGTTTTTGATCTAATATATGTTTTATTGATTGTTATAAAGTAAAATCTGTGTGATTCGGAAATATGCCAATCGCGAATCCTTCCGTTTTTCCTGTTCAGTCCGTACTTGTGTTGTATATTTCTGATTCTACGAGATGATTCCTATCCATTCTTCATGTACTGAGAAATCACTGTTCTGATTGAGGGAAGTTGATTCACATTTAATTTCATTCTCTGTTTTGAGATACACTTTGAAATAAGTGTCAGAGTAACGTTATATTATTAAAAGTACTTAACGAAAGCCCAATCCATCACTTTTTATTTGTTTCTTTGCACCAAATTCGGGAATAGTGTTGTCTTGTGAATCGAGGCAGCACTTAATTTTGCTTAGAAATTAATGGAGAAACTCAGTATAAATGCTTGTCCGGTGTGTGGCAGTACGCACTTGAAACGCGTCATGACTTGTACGGATTTTTATGCTTCGGGCGAACAGTTTGAATTGTGTTCGTGTGAAGACTGCGGATTTACGTTCACGCAAGGTGTGCCGGTAGAAGCAGAGATAGGCAAGTATTACGAGACTCCCGATTACATTTCCCACACTGATACGCGCAAAGGCGCGATGAATACCATCTACCATTATGTACGTTCCTATATGCTGGGTCGCAAAGCGCGTCTGGTAGCAAGGGAAGCACACCGTAAAAGAGGGCGTTTGCTCGATATCGGGACGGGAACCGGGTACTTCGCCGACACCATGGCACGTCGTGGATGGAAGGTGGAAGCAGTGGAGAAAAGTCCGCAGGCACGTGCTTTTGCAAAGGAGCATTTCGATCTGGACGTAAAACCCGAATCGGCTTTGAAAGAGTTTGCTCCTGGTAGCTTTGATGTGATCACCCTTTGGCACGTGATGGAGCATCTGGAACACCTCAATGAAACATGGGAAATGCTTCGTGAACTGCTGACAGAGAAAGGGATGCTCATTGTGGCAGTGCCCAACTGCTCTTCCTATGATGCAGGACGTTACGGTGAATATTGGGCGGCATACGATGTCCCCCGCCATCTCTGGCATTTCACTCCCGTCACTATTCAGCAGCTGGCTTCCCGTCATGGATTCATTATGGCGGCTCGTCATCCGATGCCGTTTGATGCGTTCTATGTATCGATGTTGAGTGAGAAACATCGCGGCAGTTCGTGCAGTTTCCTCAAAGGGATGTATGCGGGGACGCTTGCGTGGTTCAGCACGTTGGGGCGGAAAGAACGGAGCAGTTCGATGATTTACGTATTCCGGAAAAAAAGATAGCGCATGGGAAATAAAAACAGATATAAGTCGAAGTCACTGTTCGATATGCAATTCATAACGTCCAGTATCAGTACGACATTGGTGTTGTTGCTGTTGGGGCTGGTCGTGTTCTTTGTGCTCACGGCGCACAATATGTCTGTATACGTCCGCGAAAATATCAGCTTCTCCGTTCTCATCAGTGATGACATGAAGGAAGCGGATATTCTGAAACTCCAGAAGAAACTGAATCAGGAACCTTTTGTGAAGCAGTCCGAGTACATCTCCAAAAAACAGGCTCTGAAAGAGCAGACGGAGGCGATGGGCACCGATCCCGAAGAGTTTCTTGGCTATAACCCTTTCACGGCCTCCCTTGAAATCAAGCTTCACTCCGATTACGCCAATTCCGACAGTATCGCGAAGATAGAGAAAATGATCAAGAAGAACTCTAACATACAGGATGTGCTCTACCGGAAAGAGCTGATCGATGCCGTCAATGAGAATATACGGAACATCAGCCTTGTGCTGCTGGCGCTGGCGGTGGTGCTCACCTTCATATCCTTTGCACTGATTAACAATACGATACGGCTTGCCATCTACTCCAAGCGATTCCTCATTCATACCATGAAGCTGGTGGGGGCCAGCGGCAGGGATTATGGTTTCCGCGTCTGTGTGGAGCGGCGTATTGGCAGGTATGCTTGCCGATGCCATTCTGATGGGAACTGCCTACTGGGCGGTGACGTACGAACAGGAGCTGATTCAGGTCATCACACCCGAAGTGATGCTCATTGTCTGCGGCAGCGTGCTGGTATTCGGAATTGTGATAACGTGGTTGTGCGCTTACATCTCGATGAATAAATATCTGAGGATGAAAGCCAATACCTTATATTATATTTAGGAGAATAACATATAGTTGGAAATTTAGTAACTTGTAACAAAATAAGCTTATGTCTGACAAACAGAAATTTGCCTTCGATAAAGTGAACTTTATCTTGCTCGCGATAGGGATGGCGATTGTCATTATCGGATTTCTATTGATGACGGGACCTACGTCGTCCGAAACGGTTTTCGAACCGGATATTTTCAGTGTACGCAGAATCAAGGTAGCACCTGTTGTTTGCCTGTTTGGCTTTATATCGATGATATACGCAGTGTTGCGTAAACCTAAAACAAAAGAATAATAAAAAGAAATTATGAGTTGGTTGGAAGCAATGATCCTCGGATTGATTCAGGGATTGACAGAGTATTTGCCTGTAAGCAGCAGTGGCCATCTGGCCATCGGATCGGCATTGTTTGGGATACAAGGGGAAGAGAATCTGGCATTTACGATTGTCGTGCATGTAGCTACCGTATGTAGTACGCTGGTGATTCTGTGGAAAGAGATTGACTGGATTTTCAAAGGATTATTCAAGTTTCAGATGAACGATGAGACTCGTTATGTGATCAATATTGTGATTTCGATGATACCGATTGGTATTGTAGGCGTATTCTTTAAAGATTATGTAGAAGCTATTTTTGGTTCGGGACTGATGATTGTAGGCTGCATGCTGTTGCTGACTGCTGCCCTGCTGTCATTCTCGTACTATTATAAGCCACGTCAAAAGGATAAGATTTCGATGAAAGATGCCTTTATCATTGGTCTGGCACAGGCTTGTGCGGTGTTGCCGGGGCTGTCCCGTTCGGGATCTACTATTGCTACGGGACTTCTGTTGGGAGATAACAAGGCAAAACTGGCGCAGTTCTCTTTTCTGATGGTGATCCCTCCCATTCTCGGGGAAGCGTTGCTTGATAGTGTAAAGATGATGAAAGGTGAAGATGTAGTAGGGGATATCCCTGCGTTATCATTGATTGTTGGCTTTCTGGCGGCTTTTGTAGCCGGTTGCCTTGCCTGCAAGTGGATGATTAATATTGTGAAGAAAGGAAAACTGATCTACTTTGCCATCTATTGTGCAATAGCGGGATTGGCAGTAATTATTACGCAGTTGTAAGTCGTGAGTCATTTTACTCCCACTCACAACTCGTTATTTATAACTCTATAACGTGAATTTTAAAAAAGGAGAAGTACTGTTTTTCAATAAACCTCTCGGCTGGACATCATTTAAGGTAGTAGGACACGTCCGCTATCATATCTGCCGCCGGATAGGAGTGAAAAAACTGAAAGTAGGTCATGCCGGAACGCTCGATCCTCTCGCCACGGGAGTGATGATCCTCTGCACCGGCAAGGCTACGAAACGAATAGAAGAATTTCAGTATCATACCAAGGAATATGTAGCCACGCTCCGGCTGGGCGCTACCACTCCCTCGTACGACCTGGAACATGAAATAGATGCCACCTATCCTACCGGACATATCACCCGGGAGCTGGTGGAAGAAACACTGACGCACTTCCTTGGTGCCATCGAGCAGGTGCCCCCTGCCTTTTCCGCCTGCATGGTGGACGGCAAGCGCGCTTACGAGCTGGCACGTAAAGGCGAAGAGGTGGAACTAAAGGCGAAGCAACTTGTTATTGATGAGATAGAGTTGCTTGAATGCCATCTGGACGATCCGGAACCGACGATCCGAATCCGCGTGGTGTGCAGCAAAGGGACATATATCCGTGCCCTTGCCCGTGACATCGGCGAAGCGCTTCAGAGCGGAGCTCATCTGACGGAACTGATCCGCACACGTGTGGGGGATGTCCGTCTGGAAGATTGCCTGGACCCCGAACACTTTAAAGAGTGGATCGACCGGCAGGAAATAGAAAACGACGAAGATAATAATTAACGTAATAAGGAATAGATATGAAGCTATCACAATTCAAATTTAAGTTACCCGAGGATAAAATCGCTTTGCATCCTACGAAGTATAGAGATGAGTCGCGCTTGATGGTGTTGCACCGTCGTACTGGAGAGATTGAACACAAGATGTTCAAGGATGTTTTGAACTACTTTGATGATAAAGACGTATTTATATTCAACGATACGAAGGTATTCCCGGCACGTCTGTATGGTAATAAAGAGAAGACGGGAGCACGTATCGAAGTATTCCTGTTGCGTGAGCTGAACGAAGAACTCCGTCTGTGGGATGTGCTGGTAGACCCTGCCCGTAAAATCCGTATCGGCAACAAGCTGTATTTCGGTGCCGACGACTCGATGGTAGCGGAAGTAATAGACAACACCACTTCCCGCGGCCGTACGCTCCGTTTCCTTTATGACGGACCGCACGATGAGTTC
>OMGH01001345.1_pt1 | contig 15653 bp, 16 predicted proteins | sample 1645841 | NCBI WGS metagenome assembly OMGH01 (sample SAMN00849584, study PRJEB25192) | human gut metagenome
ATTGCTTATCTCAGCTTTTGCAGTGCCGACGGAAGCAGCGTGGCTAACAGCATCTCCTGCACGGACGATTCGAAAGCCGGAAGACAGCTTTTCAAGGGACTTTTTCAGCTTTCCTGTTTCGATCCCCTGATTTCTGGCAGCATTTATGGATGCTATGTTATTCTGCACCTGCATGATGTTTCACCTTCCTTTGTATCTTCTATGAGAATATCATCAAATAACCATTTGTTTTTATTATCGGCAAAATGCCTTATTTTATTGATACCAGGGTCAAAAGGCCGGAATTGCGGGAGTGCAAAGCACGCAGCAATCCGGTATCTGTCTGTCAGATCAGCGTACCCGTATCCTTACCCATATTCATCATCATCTGAAGACGGAGAATCTGCACCATATTAGACCAGTCTTCCCCGGAAAGGTTCTCTCCCTTTCCTGCTGCCAGAAGTGTACCAAGGTTGCCAGCGCCGGACAGACCTGTATTTCCCGCAAAACTGCCTAAAAGACTGCCTGCTGTCAGACTGCTTCCTGTAAGGCCACTTCCTATAAGGCTGCTCACTGCTGTACTGCCGGATGTTTTCCCATATGTTCCGGTACTCACCGTACGTCCTGCCAGGATCGTATTGTTTCCCGTATAATCCGCCATGATCTTTTTTACATAATTCTGGGTTTCTTTATATGGTGGGATGCCTCCGTATTTGGTCACACTGTTCGGACCTGCGTTATAAGCTGCCAGTGCAAGGCTTACGTCTCCTCCGAACCGGTCCAGATTTTGTTTTAAGTATTTTGCCCCTCCAAGGATATTTTGTCTGGCATTGTAAGGATCGCTTACTCCAAGAGAACGGGCTGTTCCCGGCATCAGCTGCATCACGCCCATAGCCCCTGCTTTGGATACAGCCTTTGGATTAAACCCCGACTCTGCCTTTGCCACCGCCCTGAGAAGTTTAGAAGGGATCTGATATAAAGCAGAAGCTTCTTCGAAAATAGAATCCATATCTTCTTTTATGGCATTCAGCCCATTTTTCAGTATCCCCTGAAATTCCTGGACCGATGTTGTCTTCTGTGTCTGATCCGCTGCCTGTGCAGCTAACTTTCCCCCATCTCCTGTTATCGGTGCTAAACTCATATTTCTTACTCCTTTCGGCCTGCGCCGTCTGCTCCAAGGTACCAGCCGTCCTGAGAACGGTTTACTGCCATAGATCCATCGTTATTTAAATAATACCAGATATTTTTATCATACAGCCAGCCGGTCTTCATATCCCCATCCGGGTTTAAGTAATACCATGTTCCGTTTCCTGTGTTCACCCATCCGGTCTTCATATATCCATTTCCGTCGAAATAATACCATTTTCCACCATACTGGAACCAGCCCCTGGTTCGGTTTCCTTCCGCATTAAAGTAGTACCATATACCTCCCACCAGCTTCCAGGTATTGACTGCCAGAGTCCCATCCGGCATAACAAAGTTGTCTCCCTTTAGAGAACCTGCTACGCCTGGACCAGTACCGCATGCTGCATGTTCTTTTTCTTTCTCCTCTTCCGCACTGTCATCTATATCCTGTTCCTGTGATGTAACAAATTCCCCTTCTTTTAAGTATTTTTTCTGTTCTGCCGTAACCGGGACCGCTTTTACCTGATAATAGTAGATCTTGTCCGGATCTGTCATGTACTCCTTTAAGCTGACAGAGTTACTTGTAACTGTCATCCGTTTCACCACTTTATCATTTCCATATAAAGTCAGGGTATAGCCCGGAGCATAGTCTACCTTCTTCCACACTGCCTTTTCTGAGTCATGTGAACTCCAGCCTGCTAAAGCTGTGTCACCCAGAACAGTGACCGGCGTATAGTTCACTTTTACCTGCATGGAGGTATTATCCAGGGCTTTCGCCGATACAAAATCAGCCCCGGTCACACGGCATTTGGATCGTCCAAGGGACACAGGGAAATACTTTCCCTGTGCAGCATCCACAGTGATCTCCATCCGTACCTTTTTACCAGGTTTCCAGTTTTCATATTCTGTTTTGTAATAAATATCCCCAATGGATACCCCTGATCCGCTGATGGTGATCTGGGGCTGTGGTATTTCCTCCGGATCTCCAAAAGTGGTGTCAAATTTAATACTCATGGTCTCGATGATGCTGCTCTCTGCCCCATAAGCTGTATCCATATGAAAGATTCCCCCTGGCACAGACTGTAAGCTTCCTGTGCTAAGCAGCAGTCCTGTTCCGGCACAAAGGAGTATTTTTCTGATCATTTTCATTTCCATTCCTCACATATCTTTACCTGTACCAGATCCCGTCCCCATTAACATAAAATCCATTGATATACTGGTTTTTTGCCATTTCACCTGAATCCGGCCAAAAATAATACCAATTCCCGTCAACCTGATACCAGCCGGCAGCCATAACTCCGTCAGCATCCAGGAAATAAGTTTTCCCTTCCCGGATCAGCCAGCCGGTAAACATGACTCCCTGAAGGCTGTTGTCAAGTGTGTTTAAGTAATACCAGGAACCATTCTGTTCCAGCCAGCCGGTATATAAGGAGCCGTCTTCCCTGAAAAAGTAATAATCCGCCCCTATGATCTTCCAGCCTCCATAAGCCATGGTTCCCTGTGTATGCCCATTTTCCGTTAATGGCCAGAAGTAATACCACTGTCCATTGATCTTTGCCCATCCGGTTGCCATTTCCCCGGTACCATACAGGTAATACCAGTCATTTGCCATCTTCTGCCAGCCGGTGAGCATCGTGCCATTGACATCAAAATAATACCAGTATCCGTTGACCGACTGCCATGTACCCCGGCATATAGAGCCATCCGGAAATCTGTAATTCCATATATTGCCTTTTTTTACCCAGCCTACTTTATCTGTGGTTCCGCGCTTTGCGGAAGGATTTTTTGATTGCTGTCCTTTACCATCTGATACATACCGGTCTGTAATGGAAAGCTCCCCGGATTCTATCCATTCGCTTTTTCCACCATATTTTTTTTGGGAATCCGTTCCCGGTACTGTGCGTACCTTAAAGGTATACTCTCCTGTTTTTGTCATATATGGATAAAAATTATACTGAACCGCACTGGTCTGGGAGACGCTGTAAACTTTCGTTTTTCCTCTGTAAAGCTGCACTTCGTAATAACCGGATGTGTTATCCGGCTTTTCCCATTTAGCCTGTCCCAGGCTTTTTTCATTCCACCAGGCATCTTCCGGAGCAGCATAGTCTCCTTTGATCCCTTTTACCCGCAGGGTAACTACCAGTTCATCTCCATCTCGTCTGGCAGACACAAATGTGCCCCCACTGATCTTTACATCCGCTTTTTTATAGCTGGAAACAAAATAATCTTCACTGACATCTTCCGGTTCCAGGGTGACTTTCATCTGAGGCTCTTCAGCAGCTTTCAGTTCATTGGAGCTTTTATCCGTCCATTCGGCCTCGGAAACGCTGTATTTACCTCCACTTGCATCTACTGCCACTTCTCCATCTGAAACCGTGGTCGTTTCCAGTTTTATATCCGGAAGCTTGCTGCCTACTTCCAGCTTGGATGTAACACGGATATTTACTGTTTTAATCTCTTTTGCTGCTGCAAAAGCATCTATCTTTCCCCATTGGAACAGCAAGACTCCCGAAAGAAGGAGCAGAAACATTTCCCGTCCGTGTCTGGATCTTCTGTCAGGTATTTTCGACTTTTTCTTCATTTTCTTTTTCCTCCGGTGACGGCACATATCCTAAAAAGTAAATATAGATCTCTATGATCGCCTGATATAATTCTTCCGGCACAGCCGCTCCCAGCTGTAATCTGCTTAAAAGAGTTGCAAGAGAATCATCCTCATAAACCGGAACCCCTGACTTTCTGGCTGCTTCCGTGATCTTTTCTGCCATATATCCCATTCCGGAAGCAACGATTACCGGGGCAGTGTCCTTTTCCGGCGAATATTGAAGCGCAACTGCCTTTTGCTCTAATAACCGCTCAAACGCTGACATTAATACCATTCTCCTTTTTTCTTATCTTTGGAAAAACATCCAGCAGACGGTAATGAGCTTTCCGTTCCTGCACCTGCATCATTTTCACGCGCATCCCGTTTCTGGTACATATTTCCTGAAGCTTTGCCTGTATCTCTCCGGCTCCGGCAGAAAGATTTTTAGGAACTCCCAGCTCCATGGATATTTTATGATCCTGGAGATCTGCCAGAAGCTGGAAATCTCCCAATCCCCTGATCTCAAAGTCCACCAGAAGGCGTATTTTCCTGCCTCCATCTTTTTCTTCTTCTTTTTTCTCTGCATCCGGATCGATCCAAAATTCAGATACTGCCTCTTTTCCCTGATATTGAAAAGGAAGGACAAAATGATTAACAGACATATATACGCTTTCGTTTACCAGCATCCCTCGCATCAGCTGATAAAAATCCTGTACATGTTCCAGCCCGGCTTCTCCTTTGGCCCCTCTTTCCACAAGTGAGCCAAAAATATCTCCATAAATATTTCCTTTTTTTCCTTTTGAACCGGTAAGTACAGCATACAGTTCTTCAGGCTCTGTTTCAAAAAAACGTTTAAAATCCCTATTAGCTGCCATTTGTTCAAAAAGGCTTCTGAGAAGGGCACTGCTTCCGTTTTCATAACGTGCCCCATAAAGGATCAGCTGGATCACGCTGCTTCTTACATTGCCATAATCATGGGTACGGGAAATATATCTTGAAAGAAAGGGGACCAGCTTCTGAAACAGAACCTGGGAATTTTCCTTTGTTTCCCCATTTTCTGCCTTCCAGTCCAGCTGATCCAGAATTGATGCGTATTCCTGTCTTGCAGAGGTGTAAAGCATTCCTTTTATTTCATCTGTCAGTTCCTGCATCTGTTCTAAAAGATGCTCACCGCTGGAATAATTGTTGAATACCTGAAGGAATTTGAGGGCTGTTTCCTGCAGGCCTCTGTTTCCTTCCTGCTGCAAAAGAGTTCTCAGGTTTTCAAAGAAAGTACCGGAAAATTTAGTCTGTCCCTGCATTTTTAAAAAATCCAGCAGCTGGCCAGAATCTTCAAAACTGGCAGAATCCAGCAGCTGCTGCACCATTTTACCCAGACCTTCATCACCTTTAGCGATAAAGGCTCCATCCCGGAACAGGATCCGGCCCAGGGAATCCTTTATTTCATTTTCCTGCCCCAGCTTCTGAAGAAAGTCAGTATAATTTCCATTATAATTGCGGACGCTGAAGCCACTTTCATTTTCCTGGTCACCAGCGGTACCGCTTTTCTGTCCATCTGCCCGCACTACACGAGATGGGTCAGAAGGATTCTGGATCTGGGAACTGTTCAGGGCGCTTTGCTGCTCCTGGCCTGTGTGGACATTTCTATTATCTATATATGTAGAAGGATCTGTTACCTGTAATATATTAGACATGTTTTATCCCTTTTCTTTTTGATTCTATATATTATGATGTTGGGGTCAAAAGATTTTGACCCCTCTGATACCGAATTACCCTGCATGCTTCCATATGTATATTTAATCGGCGTTTTCCCGTTTTTTATAATTATTATTTTTCTTATATTTTCAAGAAAAAAGGCGATAATTTACATAGATATAGATTCAGTAAGCATGTGAAAATCACAGGATACTTTTGTGGTCCTGCCGTTTTATTTTAAGGTGAGGAGTAATTGTATGAAAATTCAAAATTTTATCCAGGAGCAAATACACATGGAACATGTATCAATGAGACAAAGCAATATTGCTTTGTCTGATAATATTTCTGCAAAACCGGCTGATCTTGACCGAGCCAGTTTTGAATACACCGAAGGTATTTCGGCTGATGAAACACTTTTCGCACGCTCTCTGGCTCACAGCATTACAGAAGATGTCTGCCGCGAGAAAGGCGTTTCCGTTGAAAAGGTTGCCCAACTGAAAAAACAGGTTGAGGAAGGAACCTACGAACCGGATCCCATGGCCACTGCAAGGGCCATGTATAATCTATGAGGGCGCCTGAAAGCCTGATCCCGGTATTAGAACAGCTGTGTACTGTATTAGAACAGCTATGCCGGGTTGAGGCTGATAAACTAACCGTTGTTTCAGCTGATCATCCTGACCAGCTGGAATCTCTTTTAAATGATGAAAACATGCTTTTACTGCAGCTGCGCGGACTAGATAAAAAACGAAGTGATCTTCTTCGCAGGTCGGGTCTTGAGGGGCTTACTTTCCGCCAGATTTTGATGCAGGAGGACAGCGAGGAGGCTGTGGCACTTCTCTCTCCGATCCTGGAACGGTTATCCATCCAGGCTGAAAAGCTGAAAAAGATAAAAGGCGGCACAGACCGTCTGATCCGGATCCGCATGAAACAGTTAGAACAGCGCCTTTCCGGTGCGAAGCAGAGCGATCCTCATGTTTATGACAAATATGTCTGATAAAACTGTGGGGACTGCAGGATACTTATATTTTGGAGGTAATAATATTTTATGGTAAGAGCAACTTTTTCCGGTTTTAATACCGCTCTGTCCGCTCTCCAGGCCAACCAGAAACGTCTGGATATTACAGGACAGAATTTGTCAAATATGAATACTGCCGGATATACCAGGCAGCAGTTAGAGGCATCCAGCCTTAATTATACGAATCCTGTTTCCCATTATTCTAATGGGAATGAAACTGCAGTAGGCTTTGGGGTAAGCATGAACCGGGTCTCACAGATCAGAGATCCTTATCTGGATATCCAATACCGCAGCCAGTCTGCTGACTGCAGCTATACCAATCGTTTACAGACTGCCCTTAATTCCCTGTCAAAGGTACTGGACGAAACAACCATTTCCGGCATCCGCAAGGCATTTGATGATGTCCAGTCTACCCTTACAAGAATGCAGGATCCTGCAAAGGTATCCGATCCCATCTATGAAAGTGAGCTGCGAACTAAAATGCAGTCTGTATGTAATCTTTTTAACCAGGCATCCAGACAGATCACACAGGCCGAACAGAATGAATTTCAAAGGCTCACAGGGGAAGGCAGCAGTGAACAGGGCGATGTACAGAAGATCAATGACATCCTCCGCCAGATCGGCGACCTGAACGTGCAGATCAAACGTAACCAGGTTGCCGGTCATCCTTCCCTGGAACTGCAGGATGAACGTAATCTTCTTCTGGATGAGCTTTCCGGTTATATTCCTGTTGAAACAAGATATTACAAGGATGATGCCCATTCCGGGAATAACGCCTATGACTATGATGCAAATGGTGCTGTGATCGGCAAGAAGGATTGGCCTGATGACCTGGAAGTGAGCATGAATTATATTGATGCCCAGGGAAAGAGCCAGAAGCTGATCCTGGTAAACGGATCTGACCTTGGTGCTGACGGTCTCACAAAAAACTACGGTCAGTTAAGTATGTTAAAAGGCGATCACCAGACAGCTGCTTCTGTTTCTGATCCTGCAAACATTTCCATCAAGTTTGAAAAAGCCCCCAGCTATCAAGGGAATGGACCGGCAGCTACCAATGATGTATACGCAGAGTTAAAAGGGATCCATTTTGAAGGCGGCTCTCTTCAGGCAAGCCTGGATATGCTCCAGAAAACAGGTACCGGCAAGGTGATAAATGGATCTACTGCTGTGGATGATGTCCGTGGATACCAGTATTACTCAGAAAAACTGGATCAGTTAGCTTCCACTTTCGCAAAATCCATGAATGACATCAACAATGGCAAAAAACACACGGATAAGAATCTTTTATCTAATTCCACCGATGACTCAACAACTGTTATAACAGCCGGAAATATCGGTATCAGCAAAGGCTGGACCAGTGGAACGATCCATATTTCTACAGACGGCACCAACCGCACAGATACAATCCTTGATATGATCGCAGCTATGAAGGATACCAAGAAATTGAACGGGAAAACATTTGCTGATTATATGAATAACCTTTCCACCCAGCTGGCATCTGATTCCAGCTCCAACCAGACTGCATTAAAGACGGGCACAACTGTTTTAAACAGTATCCAGGACTCCAGAGACTCTCTTTCCGGTGTCAGCCTGGATGAAGAAGCAACCAATATGATGGCCTACGTTTCAGCCTATAATGCTGCTTCCCGTCTGATGACTGCCCTTGATGAAGTGTTGAATACCCTGATCAGTAATACTGGTGCATAAATATAAGGAGGATTAATAAATTATGAGAGTTGTACGTTCATCTGTTTACCGCAGGTATACTTCTTCTTTAAATGATCTTCAAAGCAATCTGAACAAAAGCATGAACAAGGTTTCTACCGGCGCTGCTTATGAAACAGCTGCTGATAATCCTCTTGCTTATTATCAGGGAAAGAAAATGGATCATTTATATCAGGATGCACAGAGTAAAAGTTCCATTTTAGGTGATATTAAAAACCGTCTGTACCAACAGGAGCAGGGCGCAAGGGATATCCAGAAAACTTTAAGCAACAGCAAGACTTCCATGCAGTATGTGCTGGATTCCTCCCATAACAGCTCAAAAACTTCTGTCCAGACAAAAAGAGATGCTCTTCTTCAGGATGTGCAGAGCATGGTCAGCAATCTGAACAGCCAGTATCAGGATTTTTATATTTACGGCGGAAATGATATTACAACAGCTCCGTTTTCTTTAAGCGGAGATGGAAAAACCCTTACTTATACCCATAAGTATTCAGACGGTACCACAAAGACGGTCAATATGACCATGGCTTATGATAAAAATAACAATACTTACAGTTATCATTTAAGCGATGATGACCTGAACAACCTTGTGACAGCTATGAGAGAACAAGGCCGGGTAGATATCGGTTATGGCGATATTTCCAACCGCCAGTCTCTTTTAGATACCTATACCGGAGGACTGAATATGCTTACGGGGCTTACCTCGGATTCCTTAAATGCCATGTCTGATGCGGATGCAAAGGATGCGATCAAAGCTGCCCTGGAAACAACTCCTGTGGCACTTCTCAGCCGTTCGGTTATGGCCTGTGATAATTATATCAATGATACTACGACCGTTGATCAATTTACAGATACTATGGGCAGTGTACTTAAAGATGCAGCTAATACAGAGCATACCATCAGCACCATTTACAGCGACCTTGGCAATAAATATTCCCTGGTAGAAACTACAAAAACCCGTCTTGATACTTTAAGCGACAACCTGACAGAGGAATACAAAGACATTCTCGGAGCTGATCCTTATGAGGCCATTACAGAAATGTTCTCTTACCAGTACTCCTATTCTGCTGCTTTAAAAATGGGGTCAAACCTGATGCAGTCATCTCTTTTTGATTTTATAAAATGATACCAGTACATTGTTTACAAAAAACAAGCAAAAAATAATTTTCTATTTTCAGGTCAGAAGAAGGTGAAAATGTATGAAACCTGTGATTGAAGCAAATTTTATACCTTTTGAATCTGTCCGTTTCCGTCAAAATGCCAGTCTGGTTTCAAAGGACCAGCTGGCAGCAAGACAGCATCAGGCGATTTCCCAATACCGCCTGAAAGTACGTCAGGCTCAAAATTACGGGATCAGTTCTCCGGAAAGCATGACCTGTATCCAGGACATCAGACAAGCTTTTGATCTCCGGGATACTGTCCAAAGAGTACATGGCACAGCAAACGTCTCTGGATCAGGAAACAGCTTTTGTGATCCATTTTCTGGCAGCCCTGACAATAATGGGCTATATACCCTTCAGAGAGGTGAATTTGAATTTCGTGTGGCATCTGGCAATCTGGAATACGTACCAGCCCTGGAAATGACCATCATAACCTCTTATCCAAAAGTAGAGTTTGTGTATACCGGCACCCCCAATTATGTTCCACCAAAAAAAGAGCCGGATTCCCCTGCTCTTAATGTTACCATATAAAAACTGACCCCCGGAGGCTTATGCAATCATGAAGATTGATACAAAATATTACGGCGAAATTGATTATACAAAAGATGAACTGGTTGTATTTCCAGATGGTTTATTTGGTTTTTCCCAGTACCATGACTATCTTCCCCTCTCTATGGAGGAAGATGACAGTTCCCTGCTGATATTGCAGTCTGTAGACGAACCTTATGTAGCCTTTTTTCTCATCGATGCAGCAGCACTCTTTCCTTCTTATTCACCGGTTCTTCTACCGGAAGAATTATCCTTTCTGGAAGTAAATTCCAGTGATGAATTGTCCTATTATGTCATATGTGCTGTAAAGAAGGATTATCTGGATGGAACCGTCAACTTGAAATGTCCTCTTGCCATTAATCCGGATACCCGCAAAGGGATCCAGGTGATCTTATCCAACGCCGACTATGATTACCGCCATACCTTACGTTCTCTTCTTGGTAAAGAGATAAAGGAACAGGACACTAAAAAGGAGATAAATAGCCATGCTGATACTGAAACGTAAAAAAAATGACAGTATCCTGATCGGGAATGACATACGCATCACTGTACTTGACTGCGACAATGGATCTGTCAGCCTGGCTATAAATGCCCCGAAGCATATTTCTATTTTGCGGGAAGAATTGACAGAAGCAGAACGCAGCAACCTGGATGCCTTATTATCTGATACAGATTCACTGCGCTCTATTGAAAAAGGACTGAATTCTTATATGAAGAAATAGACCATAAGCTTAATGACCCGCAAACGGGTGAATACTGATAAAATGACTCTTATCTGCTATACAAAATATCATATAGCTCTTTCAGCTGCCGGCGTACGAGAGAAAAAAACTCTCTCAGACGCCGGTAAAATAATGCTCTTTTTTCCATGCGGTTTTCCCGCTCTTCTTCTTTTAATATGTCTGATCTAAGATCCAGCGCCTGTTCATCTGTTTCCGGTCCAAATTTCCCTGTCATGCCGTAGAATACATTTTTCTCCAGTATATCAAATACCTGGAGTTCTTCTTCCTCTGTCTCCATGCTGGCACATTCTTCCCGTGTTCCAAACCACATATAGCTTAAATGCAGAAGCTTCTGCGCCAGTATGTTTACTTTAAATTCCTTTAGCCGGTTCTCAAGCTCCTGAAACTGGTCTTCTTCTGCTGCTTTTCTGTAAAATACATATAAGTCTGCCAGATGGCGTATCTGCAGATGTCCTGTTACATATAGGTAAGCAGACTGGATCATAAGATAGACTAGCTGGTCTATGGCATTCCATTCATAAATGTAGTCACCATTTTCTTTCAGGAAAACACGCTGGAGCAGCTTTTCCATCCCCCTCTGGTATACCTGGGTTTTAAAAGGAAAGGTATGATAGATCTCCACAGAAAAGCGACCTGGTATACGCATCTTTTCACCCACTCCCGGATAGAGAGTATCCGTTTCGTAGCCTATATTGACCAGATAGCCTTTTGCAAAAAGATAATCTTCCGGGTCAAGAAAAAAAAGCTTTAGAGAGCTTTCCCCTGCCATTTCCTCCCTTGGATACAGCTGTCTGCGGCTGCTGGAGGAAAGGACGAGTACCGGGATTTTTTTTAATTCCAGAAGGACCAGTATCTCCCGTTCTCCTTCTGTGCAGCTTTCGTTGAATTTCAGAATATCGCTGTAGCGCTCATAAAGGCGTGTTTTCCACCGTTCCGGCATTTTTTCATTATTTCCAAGGATTGCAAGATAGATCAGGTTTGAAATTTTGTTATAATCTGCAACCCGGAACAGCCTTTCCCAGTCCAGATTTCCATGAAGCGGCTTTAAATCATCCTGGCGCATAACAGATGCAGCCATATTTACCAGTATGCGGCCTTCATAAAAGTTTTGATTTTCCATTTAACTTCACCTGTTTTTTGATATTCTTCTGTTAAGTCCCCCATCGATCCTGCGTATCTTATCTAAAAGCTTTTCTGTGCGGCAACGCAGATCCTCAATACGCTTCTCCAGCATTTTTTCCTGCTCTGTCTTTCCTTTAAAACAGCTTTTTACATTCTTTAATGGACCTTTAGTCAGATCTCGTAGATACCGGGCCCGAAGGCTGTTTCCCGCAGTCTGCAGGATGATCTGTTCTTCACAGTCTGCATGGCGCTGCAGCTGTTCTCCCCTCATATCTAAAAGAAGAGAAGCGGAGACTGTGTCGCCGCGCTCCACTGCCTCCGCCAGTTCTTCCGTCAGACTACAAACTTCTCTTAATATATTATATCTCCTTTGAAGATATATCAAAATTGTTTCCAAGTCTGCGCTCATATATTCTCCTTTAACCGAAAACACTTCGTTCTCTCACAATATGCTGATCACCGGAAATCTTTCCTGCCTGGTTAAATGCATCTCTTAATTCAGAAAGTATGTGGCTGATCCTTGGAATCTCTTCTGCCCTGCGTTCCCTTCCTGCTTTAACACGGCTGATATCATAGATCAGGTACTCATAGATACGTTTCAGATCCTTGCTGATGGGATACTGCATATCCAGTATCTGTATTAAATACCGGACGATCCGTCCTGTTCTTTCGAGACATTCTTCAAAAGTCTCATATTTTTTATCCTCAAGTGCGATTTGTGCCATTTTCAGACGCTTCACTGCTTCATCATACAATAAAAGCAACAACTCCAGATTGCTCATAGAATAGATCGTACTTTCCTTGTACTGCTTAAACTTTTCATACATGCTTTCTTACCCCCATCAGCCACCTAACTGTGACAGGTAGCTGGACTGTGAATTCATCTGATTGATCAGCCTTTCCATCTGCGTAAACTGGCTGATATAACGGTCCTGCTCAGTTGACAGCTGGGACTGCAGGTTTGTGATGGTTTCCTGCATATCCTTTAATTCTTTATAAATACTGTTGTTAGTCAGGGTCAGGCTTAGTTTTTCAGATCCTGCCTCTTCAATAAGCACACCATAGGAATTTCCATTCTTGCTTGCATATCTGGTGGCATAAGTAGAAAGAGTACTGTCTATGGTGTTTACAATACCATGCGTGCCTGTGAACAGGTCTGATACCTTTTCCGGATCACTGTCCATGGCAGTTTTAAACTTTTCTTCATCAAATACGATCTTTCCACCTGCTGTGTAATCATCTGAGAAGGAAATTCCGATCTTTTCAAGATCGTCATAAGAAACACCGTTCATCATCATTGAAGAGAAAATGCCCTGGGTAGCATTGTCCAGGTCTTTTAAAGCGCTGCTGTTGAACAGAATACCCTCTTTTGCCTTATTCTCCCAGTTTTTAATGGAATTTTCATTCATTTCATTTTTCTGGTCTTCTGTCAGAGGCTTATAATTACTGTCCGGCCTGGTTGTTGCCTGGGTGCGGACCTCATCGATCATGGCATTATAAGCTTCAATGAATTTCTTTACAGTCTCTGTCACCTTTTCTGTATCTGCTGATGCAGTAAAGCTGACGCCGCCTTCTGCTGTTGCAGAGCCTGTATTAAATGTATTCGTGGCTCTAATATCCAGACCGTCAATGGAGAAGGTATTGCTGCTGCTGGTAATGGTGGTCTGTACCCCATTATAGAGAATACTCATCTCACCATCTGTACCATCTGTGCTAACCCCGCCGAAAATGAGATTTGCTGCATCAGTAGTATCTTGTGGATTTGCACCAAGGCTGATCTCACGGTGATCACCTTTTTCATTGGAAGAAAGAACAAATTTATTTGCACTGTCCAGATAGATGGCAGTTACTCCCGCATCTTTATTATTATTGATCGCAGTAAGCAGTTCGCTAACTGTAGTATCAGCAGTAATGCCTTCTATTTTTGTACCATTGACTGTAAAGTTCTCTAATGCATTGTTTAACTCTTTTTTTGCATTGTTTAACTCTTCTTCTGTATTGTACTTAATGTCCTCCTTTACCAGTCCCAGCTTGACCCTGTTCTCCCACAGGCTGCTTCCTGTACTGATCTTGTTTGACTGGGTAGATGTGATACCCAGGGCATTCTGGAGTTCCTTTGAGTCTGCGGATATCTGTAATGTCTGTTTGTTGTCTTTTGCAGTAAACGCCAGGATCTCCTTTGAATCCTTACCCTTTCCTACAGTAACCGTTCCTACAGTAACCTTTTCTGAACCGAAGGCTTTATTCAGCTTATTCTGTAAGCTATCCTTAAAATCTCCAAATTTTGTTATCTCTTCCTTATCGCCGATCAGTTCAATATTCTTTGTCTGTCCGCCATAAGAAACAGAAATTGATTTTCCCTTAAGATAGTCGGAAAGGGACTGCTCTGTTATAGCTGCAGCCTCGAATGAAGATTTATTTGAAGATGCGTTAAATTCATCAAGTGAAATGCCGTTATTTATTTCATCCTGATCCATCTTGCCGGAATTAAAGCCAAGACTCTTTAAAGCAGATGATGTTTCCCTGATCACACAGCTTTTTCCTTTATCGGTAATACTGTCTGTCTTCTGCTTGATCTTGATCTCATTACCTTCCAGTATAAATTCAATACCGCTCTTTCCATCTTTTCCGAGAAATTCCTGGGAATCAAGGGCTTCATTCAGCTGTGTTACTAGATTGCCAGAACTAGCCGTATAATCAATGGTGACTGTCTCTGTTTTTCCGTCCACCTTTTTTTCATAACTGGTGGGGAACGTAAAGGTTGCTTCCTCTGTGAATTTCTTATCTGTAATACTGTAGGTTCCAAATGTCAGCTTCGTTCCGGAAAGATTGGAGGTCTTTACTTTTTTATTGCTAAAATCATCAGACGCGCTGATGCCGCCTAAAGTAATAGATGAAGCTCCTTTTTCGCCGGAGGTCAATGTGGCAGACGTTGCTAATTGTTTTACTCCCAGAACTGATACTCTGGATGCAGTGTCTGCGTTTCCTGTCGCTGATATATATTTTGTATAGTCAGGATCTCCCTGTACACTGACCTGGTTTTTTGCAAAGAAATCACTGTTTTTTAAGCTCTTTGTTGCTGAATAGCTAAGGTAATTGTCCTGAAGATCTATGATCTTATTGCTGATAGAACGATATGCATCCCGCTTCCATTCCAGTTTGGTCATAGCCTGTTTCTTGGATGTGATCTTGGATGTTGTTCTTGCTGTCATCTTTTCGATCAGTGCATCCCTGTCAATACCGGAAGCTAAACCACCAAATCCTCTTAAAGCTGTATTTCCAAGACTGCTGCTTGTACTTGATACACTTGACATATCTGCTGCTCCTTTCAGTCATGTGATGTTGCGGTGTACATAAAATGCGCCGCTTCTGTATACTTTATCCCTGTGATCCTATAGATTCTATATACATATTTCGGCGCAGCATGAAAATTTATAAGATATGGCGTGGATGTTCTTTTACTTCCATACAGGCTCTTATGGACTGACTTAAAACAGCCACACGGAATTTATTGCGGTAAAAGGTTAACAGCATCGGGACTGTCGTATTATCTGCTACAATATATTTGGGCGGCAGCCTGGTAAGCATCAGTGCCTTCACATCTGCCTGACAGCGGCTGCAGGTACAGGTATCATTGCTTTTCAGTGCGTCAAGGATCAGTTCCGGAGTAAGAATCTCCTCCATGATATTTACGACCCGGTAACTTGGACCATCTTCCTGCTTCTGCTCTTCCTGTTGTTCCGGTTCTTTCTGTACAGGTGTCCCTGCGTTTGTTTTGGGCTGCTCTGTCTGTTCTTCTGACTGTTCTTCTGTCTGTTCTTCTGACTGTTCTTCCGACTGTTCTTCTGTCTGTTCTTCTGACTGTTCTTCTGTCTGTTCTTCTGACTGTTCTTCCGACTGTTCTTCTGTCTGTTCTTCTGACTGTTCTTCTGTCTGTTCTTCTGACTGTTCTTCCGACT
>OMGH01001355.1_pt1 | contig 15601 bp, 12 predicted proteins | sample 1645841 | NCBI WGS metagenome assembly OMGH01 (sample SAMN00849584, study PRJEB25192) | human gut metagenome
CCGTTAGAAACGTGCGCCGCTAGGCGCACACCTAAAAAGAGGAGAGCTGCCCGCTCTCCTCTGATCTCACTTTTAATATTCCGGCTCGATCAATCCGTAAGTATTGCCTTTTCTCTTATAAACAACATTGACATCCTCAGTCTCTGCGTTGATGAATACATAGAAATCATGTCCTAATAATTCCATCTCTACACAAGCATCTTCCGGATACATTGGTTTCATATCAAACTTCTTGGTTCTGATGATCTTAATCTCTTCATCATCCTCTGACTTCTCATCCAGAAAATCCTGTTTGAAAACTGCTGCTGCATTCTGCTGCTTTGTTACAAGTTTTGTTCTATACTTTTTAAGCTGACGTTCAATGACTTCCTCTACCAGATCAATGGATACATACATATCACTGCTTACCTGTTCGGAACGGATATAACTTCCTTTCATTGGAATCGTAACTTCAACTTTCTGGCGTTCCTTCTCTACGCTCAATGTTACATTCACTTCTGTGTCCGGAGTAAAATACTTCTCAAGCTTATTCAGCTTGTCCTCCACTGCGGCTTTCAGTCCTTCTGTCAATTCGATGTTTCTTCCTGTGATCTTAATTCTCATGATGTCCAACCCCTTTGTCGCTTATTTGATATAATGATCCAATTCCATGCTATGTCAGATAGCTTTTTGAATGCTTATTTATATCATGACTTTATTATAGCATGTTTTTATACATTATCAACATTTTTTTGTCTTAAACCGAAAACTTTTTATATATTTTATATAATTTCTGAAAATTTCAGAATCTCTGAACAGGCTTTACGCCAGCGACAGCGCAAAATAACCATCCGCAAGCAGTCTTTCCTGTCTTTCTTTGTCATCGGAAGAAAGCACCATAATTCCCTCTCTGTCATACACCAGGCGCGCTGTTTTGGTCTGCGCCATAAGTTCCGGCAAAAGTTCCTCAAACTGTTCTTCGCTCAGTGTCGTTTCGATAATATGCAGGTTCTCATTCTCCGGACAGTACATTAAAATATCAGCGTCTTCTGCGCTCTCGTCTCTGGAAATATCATCACTCCACACTACCTTCACCGTTCTTCCGCCACAAAAACAGTTAAAATCCATCGCAAACCGGATTGCCGCTTCGTCCCATGCGATAAACCCATTTCTCATCCGTTTCTGCTCCCGTATTTTTTTATATTCCGCTGCAGTGATCTCCTCCACAGAATAACTGTTTAATTCCGCTGCAAAAAGTTCCGGCACATCCTGTTTTTCCAGTAAACGCTCCGATGGATACGCCTCTGTGAACCCAACCTTACGGTAATAACCGACAAGCTCTTTTTCGGCCGGGACTAACACCAATGGCATATTAAAAATCTCTTCTGCCTTCTTTAAGATTTTCCCTGCATAACCTCTGCCACGGTATTCTGGAAGTGTCGCCACTGCATAAACATATTTGGCCGGCTTCCACTCCTCACCGTCCCTGACATTAATATCTAAAAAGCTTGCCATGGAAACCGCATGCCCATCCTGACAGATGAGCAGCATATTATCCTCTGTCATCCGTTTATCCAGATAAAAATCTACCAGTTCCGCCTCGTCACCAAAACAGGTCTCCCATATTTTGTGGATTTCTTCCCTGTTTCTGTCCTTATCTGCAAAAATGACATCACTTGAAATCGCCACATATTTTTTCAGCAGGATTTCCGGATAATAGGACATCTTAGCCTTTCGCAGTCCCGGATCCCCCGTATCCTCCTCGCGGTTTACATAAGTATAATCTTCACACACATGTAAAACAAACTGCTGGTTGATCATCGGATATGCGCCCTGCATATCCGGAAATGCTTTTTCGAAGTGGACAACATAAGTGTCACTGTTTAACGGTTCCCCGATAGAAAATGCAACAATCTGTCCTGCCTTCCGGATAATCCCACCAACAAGCCCGAGTTCTTTTCTATGGTCAAATGCCTCATGAAGCACTGACATCTCAAGTTCCATCTCTTCATTCCATTTCTCTGCCCTCATTTTGATCCATGTGTAAGTCATATTGCGGCATTCTTCTATATTGGAATCATTCAGTTCCTCATAGCACCAGTCATCCTCATCCTGAAATCTCGCAATATGATTTCTCTTGCCATGCATCTTTTTTCCCGCAAGCGTTGCTAATTTTTCTCTGGAATAAATGTAATCATAATCGTTCCGGTCTCCCTGGATCAAAAACTGTTCCGGATACCATGTAAGCATCTGCTCCCGGTCTGCTTCGCTCAATGGGCTCATAATAAGTGGGCGTTTTTCTTCCTCACAGATCGCGCGCAGTTCATCGATCACTTTTCTGCGGTCACCTGCCCCGATCGGATAGGAATACATCACCACTCCTTCCTCCTCAAAACGAATGATTGCACACCCATATTTTTCTGCAACTTCAACATGATATACTTTCCGCCAGACAAAATTATTGGCAAACGTGTACTCGCATGCATTTCTGTCATCTTCCTGAAATCTGGCATCCATCCATGTTTTATCATCTAATGTAATTTCGTGAAACTCTATTTTTGACATCTTAATCCCTTTCGCTATATACTAACATTATTATTCCATTTTTAAGACGATTTATTGTACTATTTCATGCCGTGAATTGCAACCGTCATATATGGCAGAAAAAGAAGAAAATAAAAACATGGCACAAAAGAATCTTCTTTTATTAAAGCACAAAAAAGCTGACCGCATTTTCAACGATCAGCTTTTCACTGTCTAGTACAGCGTTCAAAAATCAACTGACAATGTACTTAGTTTGTCATTAAGAACTTAATGATTCTCTCTGTATCTTCCGGCTCGTAAGCTACAATTTCAAGTTCTGGTATCTCTACATCAGAGTTTAATAAGCTTGTCAGAGAAACATACTGACAAAGTTTTGATTTGAGGTTTAATCTGTCTCCCTCACCTGTGATCAATTCTACTTTTCCAGCACAGGAATCAATTACTTTAAAAAATCCATCAACATCTTTGATATTCTTGATTTTCATATCGTTTCATCCTTTCTTCTTTTGAACTATATATCTACTTCTTATTAAATCGCAAAAACAGAAATCTGTAAATACTTTTCCAAAAAATCTTTTACATAAAACTTAGTCTTCCTGAGAAAGGCCTCCTTTTTTCGAACGTGTCTTGCTGTAAACCAAAAGCAGTAAACTGCCGATCACACCTGCTGAGATTGCATTGGTGATCATGGCAATCACACCCTGCGTAAACACGTAGATTGCCGGCTGGCTGTAGATCACGATATCTAAACAGAAAGCAGGACCTTGGGGTTACTATAAACCCTTGATCCTGCTTTTTTAATTTTCACTGTCCCTTTTTATTCACTAATAATTATTTGCTACCACTGGTGCACCACCAAGAATAATAGTTGTATTGGCAATACACATCATGGTGATGATGATTGCACTGATAATTGGCATTATATATGGATTTTTTGTTTTCTTATATATGATTCTGTCCAAAATCGGGTTAACAAATAAAAATACTATCATAGGATATAACCAGATACCTCCGATTCTGTCTCCCTCGGTTTTATACCAGGTCAATGCACCTGTCACAAAGAATGGTATATATTGAACAAGCCAATATAAAACAGGTCCAGCAATGTTGAACAAAGCTGTTACAACCGTGTTTTTCCTGCCACAAATTGTATTACGGTTATAACAGCAGGAAACTATCGACAGCATAATGTAATAAAACATAAATAATGGAATATATCTCAATCCAATCAGCACTTTATCGGCATCAAATGCTTTTAGTGTTAATACCCACAATCTGAAATCTGTCTTAAAGAAATAATCTGCAAAGAATAAAATTCCAAAAGCCAGCGTTACTGTTAAAATTGAAAGATAGATTGTTTTTACCAATTTACCCTTTTCCATCATAATTCCGGCTGCTTTTGCATTTATCCGGTTGTTTCCTGCAATCTTATTTGAAATAAGTATGACTGCCCCTAGGAATAGCCCGTTTAAAACACTCCATACACCTGACAGCAATGGACCTGCTGCAGGCCACACAGGATTTGCCTTTGAATATATGGTAATGATCATCAAGCGGTAACTTAATGCTGAAAACAATGCCCCTGCAACCATAGAAATCCAAAACCAGTTTTTCTGTCTCGGCTCAGTTATAACAACCGGCTTGACATCTGTAGATGCCTTAAGACATCCAAAATATGCAGTATTTTCAACAAGTGTTAATACAAATGCAACAACAAACATCATAATACCAACAAGCCCCAAAACATTAAAAAATTGTTTTGCCTGCCATACCTGATTTGACGCAATTATTTCATGAGGTGCTCCAAATGATTTTTCAAAAAAATCAATACCATGCTCTACACTTGTTTTCGAAAAATGTACCCATGGATGTGTTCCACCTACTTGATAAATAACTCTGAATGCCCCATCTTTTTCATAATACTTTCCAGACTCAACATCAGACATTCCATCTGATCCATTATTGAAATTTACAAAATTCTTTGCATCCGGGGTCGTCAGAAATATTCTCGGTACAGCTTCATTTCCATTTTCATCTGTTGTCCAAAAAAAGAATTCATCATATTTATCTGCAATAATTCCTACATTTCTTGTTCCAAAATCTGCACTATGATCTACACCTGTGTCATCACACCATGTAGATGCCTGAAATAGAACAGCTGATACAATTGGATTTTCCCTCTCATTATCAATTGCAATTTCCATGTCACAGGCAGCTCCACCACTTGAATGTCCTGTAATTCCAATCTTGCCTTTATCTACGTATGGCAATGAAGCAGCAAGTGCCACTGCTGCGTCAATTCCAACTGCAGATGAATAAACTTCATCTGCCGCAGTAATTTCTGTATCTCCATGTCCATGCATATCTACCGCAATAACAGTATATCCCCGACGTGCATATTCTATAGAATATAAATCCTGCATTTCCTTATTATTAAACCACCCTTCAACAGTAACAATAGCCGGCGACTTATTTTCTTCCGTTGCAGACTTTGGTTTATATAACAGCGCACTTACTTCATGACCTGTTGAATCCACAAGGCGTAGTTCAGATACTTTTACCCTTCCACCAGAACTTTGTATGACAGAAGATACTGCCATACTGACAAAGCACAAAATCAATGATATGACTAACCACGTTTTTGCTGTTAATTTTTTTCCCATAACACAATCTCCTTTACATCTGGCGAATGACGTTTGCTTCACGAAACAGTTTTCTTTTTCCCCCCTTTTTCAAATATAAAAACATCAATACATTTATGTTCATGCAAGCAAATAATTGTAAAAAAAAGACACAAAATCTTATAAAAGATTATTGTGTCTCCGCTCTCATACAATAATTGTCATTCATTTTCTTTATTTACATACGCATTATAGCATTAGCATTAAGTTTTTTCAATATATTTTTGTACAGTTTTTGTAAATTCTGTGTATTAATTTTGTGCCGTTATTTTTTTTGTTTTTTTAATTTTTGTACATACAATGCCTGCTTATATGCGAAGTAAATTGTCATTTCATTGCCGCCCGAATCATATTCTCCGCTTCCTTTGCTTCTGCTTTGGTAAGCTGCGGCGTATCTTTTAAGACATAATCCATGCCAAGGTTGTCGTACTTGACCTTTCCCATAGAATGATATGGAAGGACTTCCAGTTTTTCCACATTGCGGAGCGTCTTTAAAAACAGACCAAGTTCCGTCAGTTCTTTCTCATCAAACGTAATGCCCGGCACGACTACGTGACGGATCCAGACCGGCTTTCCGATCGAATCAAGATACTTTGCAAACGCAAGAATGTTGCTGTTCGACTGCCCGGTGAGTTTCTGATGTTCCTCATCGTTGATATGCTTAATATCAAGCATGACGAGATCTGTCACGGACATGAGCTGTTCTGTCTTTTCCATTTTGTCTGATGCCATGTTTTCACTTATTCCAGTGAGGCTGATCTCTCTCTCACTGATCTGATCTGTTCCTGTATGTTTCTTTGGAAACATAATTCCGGATGTATCCAGACAGGTGTGAATGCCCTTTTCCTTTGCCTTCGTAAAAAGCTCCGTCAGAAAATCAAGCTGTAACATGGGTTCTCCACCCGTTGCCGTGATCCCCCCGGTCTGATAGAAAGAACGGTTGCGCTCGAAACGGTCTATGATCTCATCCGCTGTCATTTCTTCCCCATCCTCTATCTTCCATGTATCGGGATTATGGCAATACTGGCAGCGCATCGGGCAGCCCTGAAAAAAAACGACAAACCGTACGCCCGGACCGTCCACTGTGCCAAATGTTTCTAACGAGTGAATTTTCCCCATATTGTTCTCCTTTTCTGATTCCTATCGCTCGCCGCGCCATTCGCAAAACGCACCTGTTGCACTACATCCGTTCGTGGAAGGTACGTGCGATCACTTCATCCTGCTGTTCTTTTGTCAGTTTGATAAAGTTGACCGCATATCCTGATACACGGATGGTAAGCTGTGGATACAGTTCCGGATGTTTCTGTGCATCCAATAATGTGTCACGGTTTAAAACGTTTACGTTCAAGTGATGTCCGCCTTTGACAACATAGCCGTCTAACATTGCAACAAGATTGTTCTCCTGTGCTGCCTCATCTTTGCCCAGTGCATCCGGTACAATGGTAAATGTATTGGAAATACCATCCTGTGAATCCATAAATGGAAGTTTAGCGACAGATGCCAGGGATGCAACCGCACCATGGGTATCACGTCCATGCATCGGGTTTGCACCCGGAGCAAATGCTACACCTTTCTTTCTTCCATCCGGTGTTGCTCCTGTATTTTTACCATAGGAAACATTGGATGTAATGGTCAAAATCGATGTTGTCTGGATACCGCCACGGTAGGTGTGGTTTCCTTTTACATATCCGATAAAGGTGTGGAGCACCTGTTTTGCGATCTCGTCAACACGATCGTCGTCATTTCCATATTTCGGGAAATCTCCCTCAATCTCAAAGTCAACGGTCACACCATTCTCATCACGGATTGGTTTTACTTTTGCATATTTGATCGCAGAAAGGGAGTCTGCTACTACAGAAAATCCTGCAATACCGGTTGCAAACCATCTTCTCACATTTTTGTCATGTAATGCCATCTCTAATTTTTCGTAGCAGTATTTATCATGCATGTAGTGAATGATATTTAATGCGTTCACATACACTCCTGCTAACCATTTCATCATATCTTTGTATTTATCCCATACTTCATCGTAATCTAAGTATTCGGATGTAATCGGACGGTATTTCGGTCCGACCTGTTTTCCTGTCATCTCATCGACACCGCCATTGATCGCATAAAGCAGGCATTTTGCGAGGTTTGCTCGCGCACCGAAGAACTGCATTTCCTTACCGATTCTCATAGAAGATACACAACATGCGATTCCGTAATCATCACCATGGACAACACGCATAATATCATCATTCTCATACTGGATTGCAGAGTGTTTGATAGATGTCTCGGCACAGAATTTTTTGAAGTTTTCCGGCAGTTTTACAGACCAGAGTACGGTCATGTTTGGTTCCGGTGCTGCCCCGATGTTGTTCAAGGTGTTTAAGTAACGGTAAGACATTTTTGTAACCATATGTCTTCCATCCACACCGATTCCACCGATGGACTCTGTCACCCAGGTTGGATCGCCGGCAAAAATCGTGTTGTATTCCGGTGTACGCGCAAATTTTACAAGACGAAGTTTCATCACGAACTGGTCGATGATCTCCTGGATCTCTTTTTCGGTAAATGTTCCCTCTGCGAGATCACGCTCTGCATAAATATCCAAGAAAGTGGAGGTACGTCCTAAGGACATTGCCGCACCGTTCTGCTCTTTTACTGCTGCAAGATATGCAAAATAGACAGCCTGTGTTGCCTCTAATACATTATTTGCAGGTTTCGAAATATCACAGCCGTAAATTTCTGCCAGTTTCTTTAACATTTCCAGCGCACGGATCTGCTCGGATAACTCTTCTCTCTCACGAATCACATCTGAGTACATGATGGTACGTGTGTTGTTCAGCTGCTCTTTTTTGTCCTCGATCAGACGGTCTACACCATAAAGAGCCGGTCTTCTATAGTCACCAATAATACGTCCTCGTCCGTATGCATCCGGAAGTCCAGTGATGATATGTGCGCTTCTGCACGCTCTCATCTCCGGTGTGTAAGCGTCAAATACACCGGCATTGTGAGTTTTTCTGTGTGTTGTAAAGTACTCTACCACTTCAGGATCGACTTTGTATCCATTGTCCTCGCACGCCTTGATCGCCATACGGATACCGCCGTAAGGCTGGAGAGCACGTTTGAAAGGCTTGTCCGTCTGAAAACCGACAATCTTCTCTTTCTCTTTATCTAAATAACCCGGACCATGGGAAGTGATCGTGGAAATGATCTTTGTGTCCATATCCAGCACTCCGCCGGCTTCTCTCTCCTGTCTGGAAAGTTCTAATACCTGATCCCAGAGATCGGTGGTATCCTGTGTTGGTCCCTCTAAGAAGGAATCATCCCCATCATATGGATGATAATTCTTCTGAATAAAATCTCTTACATTTACTTCTGTTTCCCAGGCTCCGCCCTGGAAGCTTCTCCATTCTGTCTGCATTTTTCTCTCCTTCTGCCACCGTGTGGCCTTGCATGGTTCATCACACTTTTTTATGATGCTCATTCTGATTTTTGATCGATGCATGGTTAGTTTTTTCTAACCATAGTTAGGCTATCCTAACTTTCATCTTTTGTCAAGAGTCACGTGCGCTTTTTCCGGTAAGTATTCGAAAAAATACAATGAGTGGTTCCTTTCTCATGCTGATGGGATTTTTTGGAAAATTTACCCTAAAAATAAAAAGAACCGCACGTCTGGACTCTTCGCCCAGACGGTCGGCATTCTTTTGTTATACTTCACGTGGTAAACCCCACTATTTCCGTCAGTCATATAACAATTGCATTGTACTATGAGTGGCAAATATTTTCAATAGGTAATTTTTCACAAACAATCCACATATGCCAGCAATTCCTCCGGTCTGCACTTTAGCACCCGTGATAGCTTCAGTAATGTCATTCCCTGTGTCTTATTAATATCCCGTTCTCCCTGCTCAAAAAGCTGTATCTGCCGTACAGGCACATCTGCCGCTTCTGCCAGCTGCCGCTGTGAAAGTTTTGCATAAGTCCGCAGTCTGCGAAGTCTTGACACATCCTGTTGCTCTAATTTTTCATTCATAATGTAAACAAACTTCTCTATATCAGCCTCATGAAGCGGATCATACATAGCACACACAGTGTCAATTGATACTGCATGGTCAATTTGACGAAAAGACTGTCCTGACTTCCACTGATAATAAGCAAGTGCCCAGCCTGTCCAATACTCCGGCGACTTATCCAGATACATCAAATCTTCAGCCTCTGGCATATCCAATCCACTTAAAACAATCACTTCCTTAGCTACTTCACAGCCGTTCCTGCCCGCCACATAAGCCGGATTACCAATCTCAAACTGTCTTGCAATGCCGCTAATAAGAAACATCCGATAAAAGTTTTGCAGTTCATAATTTAAAGTATTGACTGCATAATCTAACATATCTCCCATGACACGTTGTGCCAGCGTAACATATTCTTCATCGTAAGCGAAAGTCCTCATTCTCCATTCCCCTTCTCATGATATCGATCATATAAATATCATCCACTGATGCCTTACCCGTTCTGGCTCTGCGGTATTCTTTTCTTGCCTCCCTGTCTCTCTGCACCTTCTTCTGAAAAAATTCTTCTGCTTCCGCTTCTTCACTGTCAATAAATTCTAGCTGAGAAAATGCTTTTTCACTCTTCAACACGATTTGCTCCCCTAGTTTACCAAGATGCATCGCTTCCTCTAGCTGTGCAAGTGAAATCACTCCCATAATAAAATCCTGTGCAAAAGAAAAGTAGGAATCATCAGCACGATATCCTGTCACAACATCATATTGCGATATATCTACTAAGAAATGCTTCTGAAGATATTCTTTTGCTTCTTCTGCAATACTTTTCTGCTGCCAATAACTCCGATAGCGTGTCAGTACTGCCAGCCAATTTAAAATATGATACTTTGATTCATTCAGGTTAAGCAGCGATAGCTGATTCATATGCAGTCTATATTGATTAGCGTAGCCGTCTGTATTCTTTGCACATGCCCATTCCTTTGCCAACATAATACTTTCCGTACAATAAAATCCTCTTCCATAATCATTTGAGAAATTTCCTTTTCCATATCCTGGCTTTAAAATTATATGGTCTGAGCCATGATAAATAATCTTTTCCATCTGTTCCTCACTATTGCTAAATCTATATCGCTGTAGAGATATAGATATTATATCATTCATATAAAACCAGCGCAAGTAATACATAAAAATTCTTGTTTTGTTTCCAATGTTTATGTTATAATATTCCAAAGTATATTTTACAAAATCTTTATGGCGTTATGCCATCTATATTCTGGAAACGTCAGATTATCCCAATGATCTGCGTTGTTCGTTCGTATCTATGCTTTTAATTACCCATTAACGAATTTAAAAGCAGGAGACGAAAGAAATCAGATATAGAATATATTTATTCTCCTGCCAAGACAGTATTATTTAAGAGCTGTCTCACCAATCAGGAGGAAGCCTATGGCAAAACACAAACGAAACCATAACAAAGTATCCAGAAACTCAGCAGTCAATATGCCAGCTACAAACAGAAACTACAAAGACACTATTTTTCGCATGTTGTTTTCTGACCGGAAAAATCTGCTCTCACTCTATAACGCAGTAAACCAGAGCAATTATAATAATCCAGACGATCTGGAAATCGTCACATTAGAAAATGCTATTTATATGGGGATGAAAAACGATCTGGCATTTATTATGGATACCAATTTATATCTGTATGAGCATCAGTCAACCTACAACCCAAATATGCCTCTTCGTGATCTGTTTTATATTTGCAGTGAATATCAGAAACTCGTGGATAAGAAATCTCTGTTCTCCTCCACGTTACAGAAAATCCCTGCACCAAATTTTATCGAGTTTTACAATGGTTCGACGGCAATTGCTGACTGTACAGAGCTTCGACTTTCCTCGGCATTTGAACATTTGTCAGGTGAACCAAAACTTGAATTGATTGTCACGGTTTTAAACGTCAATGAGGGGCACAATGCAGAGTTAATGCAGCATTGCAATACATTAAACGAATATGCGCAGTATGTTGCCAGAGTGCGGCTCTATGCAGCGGATATGTCTTTAGATCAGGCCGTGGCACGTGCCGTAGACGAGTGTATCAGGGAGGGGATTTTAGCCGAATTTCTTACCTGCAACCGAAATGAGGTCATCAGTATGAGTATCTTTGAGTATGATAAAGAATTGGAAGAGAAGAAATTACGGAAAGCAGAATATGAAGCTGGACATGAGGCTGGTTTCTCTGAGGGTGAAAAGTATGGTATAGAACGTGGTACTTTTCTAAATTCTATTGAAACTGCCAGACGTATGCTTAAATTTCAGGAATTTTCGCTTGAAAAAATTGCTGCTATTTCCGGGCTGTCTTTAGATGAGATAAAAAAATTACAAACAAACGAAGCGAGGTCTGATTCATGAAAATTGCATTAGTTTCCGATACACATGGTGTATGCCGTAAAGAATTATTTGACCATATCAAAAATTGTGATTATCTCATTCACACCGGAGATTTTGACAATGAACGTACCTATAACAGATTCTTAAACTGCGGCATTCCGATGTATGCAGTCCGTGGGAACTGTGACCACGGAGAGTGGGCGTCCTACCTGCATGAGTTTGTCTCCGTGCCGATTAATGGAAAATTATTTTATCTTGTCCATAACAAAGCTGACCTGCCTTTTGATCTCACGGATGCGGATTTTATAATTTTCGGACATACCCATGTATTCACGCACTACGACCGCTACGGAAAAGTTTTTATCAATCCGGGCAGCGCCGGGGCTGACCGCGGAGATGGAAAAGGCATTGCAATTTTAGAATTGACGGATAATGGATATGACGTGGAACGGATTTTGCTATAAAATTTCTTGCTTCATTTCCTACCCTTGTGTTACAATAATCTAAAGCATATTTTACAAATTTCATGACATTTTTGTCATCTATATTCTAACGGCGACAGATTAGCCCCAAATAATCTGTATGCTTCATTCGTATCTATGCTTTTTGTTACCCATTTAACAATTGAAAAGCAGGAGACGAAGGAACTTAGGAAAATATATGATTACATTCTCCTGCAATCACGAACAGTTTTATAAATAAGCTGTCCTACAATTTCAGGAGGAAACGATTTATGGCAAAATGCAAAAGAAACCGTAACAAGACAAAAAGAAATTTTACAGTCAAAACACCGACGGCAAACCGGAATTATAAAGACACCGTTTTTCGGATGTTGTTTTCTGACCGGAAGAACCTGCTGTCCCTCTATAATGCAGTAAACCAGAGCGATTATAATAATCCAGATGATCTGGAAATCGTCACATTAGAGAATGCTATTTATATGGGGATGAAAAATGATCTGGCATTTATTATGGATACTAATTTGTATCTATATGAGCATCAGTCAACCTACAATCCAAATATGCCTCTTCGTGATCTGTTTTATATTTGCAGTGAATATCAGAAACTCGTGGATAAGAAATCTCTTTATTCTTCGACTCTGCAAAAAATTCCTGCACCAAATTTTATTGAGTTTTACAATGGATCGACGGCAGCTCCCGACTGCACAGAACTTCGGCTTTCCTCACCATTTGAACATTTGTCAGGTGAACCAAAGCTTGAATTAATTGTCACGGTTTTAAATGTCAATGAGGGACACAATGCAGAGTTAATGCAGCATTGCAATACATTAAACGAATATGCACAGTATGTTGCCAAAGTACGACACTATGCAGCGGATATGTCTTTAGATCAGGCCGTGGAACGTGCCGTAGACGAGTGTATCAGGGAAGGGATTTTAGCCGAATTTCTTACCTGCAACCGAAACGAGGTCATCAGTATGAGTATCTTTGAGTATGATAAAGAATTGGAAGAGAAGAAATTACGGAAAGCAGAATATGAAGCTGGACGGGAAGCTGGTTTCTCTGAGGGTGAAAAACATGGACGTGAGACTGGTTTCTCCGAGGGCGAAAAGTATGGTATAGAACTAAATTCTATTGAAACTGCCAGGCGCATGCTTCAATTACAGGAGTTCTCACTTGAAAAAATTGCTGCTATTTCCGGGCTGTCTCTAGATGAGGTAAAAAAACTACAATAAATTTTAAATGAATCATTCCCTTAAAATAACAAAAAGAGCTCCTGTGTGAGCAATGTCATTAAGTTAAGATGACCAATCAAGATCTTAGCATCAGAAATGATGCTAGGGTCTTTTTATTTTGTAATAAATGCTTGACATATGATTCGAAATGTGCGGCTGCTTTCGCTATTGAATGATAATGAGGTAGCGAAAGCGGCCCTTGTAATTAAGAACATCTTGATTGCAAGGAGGTAACGCATATGAGCAATTATATTAATCAAGTTTCAGATTCTCTAAAGAATCATATTTCGGAATTAGCTAACAATCCATGTTTATTTCTTCGAAACCCCAATGTCGATTTCTCTCGAAAACGGAAAATTGATTTCAAAACTTTTATAGGAATCATGATGAATTCGGGTGGAGCTACTATGAGTAAAGAACTACTTGATTTCTTTGATTTTGACAAAAATACTCCGTCTGTGTCAGCATTTACGCAACAACGTTCAAAAGTACTTCCAGAGGCTTTTGAATATTTGTTTAAATCTTTTACGGATGACAACCTTCCAACTACTAATAATTATCATGGTTATCGTTTAATTGCATGTGATGGAAGTAACTTGACCATTGCAACCAATCAAAAGGATCCAGAAACTTTTTGGGAACGTAATCAGCATGGTTCAATTGTTAATAAACTACATCTGAATGCCTTTTATGATGTTTTGAATCGTATATACACCGATGTTTTAGTGCAAACAGCAGCGGATTGCAACGAGTTTAGAGCATGTGCAACAATGATTGACAGACCGAAACTAGAGAATGTTATTCTTGTTGCTGATAGAGGATATGAAAACTATAACATTTTTGCACATGCAATTGAAAAAGGATGGAAATTCGCTATACGTGTCAAAGATAAAAATAGTAATGGAATTGCATCTGGGTTAAATCTTCCTCCAAATGATGAGTTTGATATAGATATCACTCAGATTTTTTCAAGGAAAAATACAAAGACCACAAAAAATGCAGGCTATAAGTGGATGCCTGTAAATCAAGTGTTTGATTATCTTCCACGAAAAAGTGATAAAACATACGAATTATCATTTCGTATTATTAGATTTCCTATAGGGTCTAATTCTTATGAAATAATAATTACAAATCTTGATAGAAATATTTTTGATGTAAAAAAAATAAAGGAAATCTATCATTTGAGATGGGGAATAGAAACTTCATTCAGAGAATTAAAATATGCCATAGGATTAACAAGTTTCCATGCACGAAAACCAGGTTTTATTAAACAAGAAATATATGCGCGATTACTTTTGTATAACTATTGTGAATTAATAACAACACATGTAATAAAACAAATGAAAAACAATGATAAAACAAAACAGGTGAACTTTACAATCGCCATTTATATTTGTAGAGAATATCTCCGTAATAAACGCAATCTTAGTCCACCTGATGTGATTAACCTAATAGAAAAGCATGTATTACCAGTAAGACCTGGTCGAAAAGACCCTCGCAAAGTCAAACCCCAGGCATCTGTAAGCTTTCTATATAGAGTGGCTTAATCATAGATAATTATAAGTCTTTTTTGACAGATAAACAATCTGTCTTTTTGTTGTGCTGCAAAATAGACAAAAGAAAAAAACACATCATATTTATCAAACAATTGCAAATATGATGTGTTTTATAATTATGTCAAAATTCTTAACTTAATGACATTGGTCCGAATACTGTTTTTTTCTATGAAACGAACAACATTTCTTACTGAAGTAAGGAAAGTACGCCCTGGTTGGACTGGTTTGCCTGAGCAAGCATAGAAGTAGCTGCCTGCTGCAAGATGCTCTCCTTGGAGAATTTTGTCATTTCATCTGCCATATCAGTATCACGGATACGGGACTCAGCAGACTGCAGGTTCTCAGATGTGTTGTCATCAACCTTAACGGTGTACTCCAGACGGTTCTGAACAGCACCAAGTTTAGAACGCTCAGTTGTTACACTCTTAATCATGTCATCGATTGTATCGATAACTGCAGAGTTATCTTTACCATCACCACCAGTGATATCAGGATCAGCCCAAGTTGTTTTAGCGATAGAAACAGAGATACCCTGCTCTTTGTTTGCACCAACCTGGAAATACTGGCTTGTGTAGTTACCATCCAACAGTTTTTTCTTGTTGAACTCAGTATCAGAGTTAATACGCTCAAACTCTTTACCGATTTCGTTCAACTCGTCCTGAATCTTCTGGAAATCGTCATCGCTGTCTTTATCCAATACACCGGAGTTAGATGCCTGAACTACCAGCTCACGAGCTCTCTGTAAGATTGCATGCTGCTGATCCA
>OMGH01001358.1_pt1 | contig 15566 bp, 12 predicted proteins | sample 1645841 | NCBI WGS metagenome assembly OMGH01 (sample SAMN00849584, study PRJEB25192) | human gut metagenome
CTATTGATGAGCTTGAATTGAAAAATATGCTTCGTGATGAAGCCGACCAGATGGATTGTGTGCTGAAAATCAATTCAGGTGCCGGTGGTACGGAAAGTCAGGACTGGGCTTCTATGCTGATGCGTATGTATCTGCGCTATGCTGAAACGAACGGTTACAAGGCTACTATTGCCAACCTTCAGGAAGGGGATGAGGCAGGAATCAAAACCTGTACCATCAATATTGAAGGAGATTTCGCTTATGGCTATCTGAAAGGAGAGAACGGCGTTCACCGTCTGGTGCGTGTTTCTCCGTACAATGCGCAAGGCAAGCGCATGACATCTTTTGCTTCCGTGTTTGTCACTCCGTTGGTGGACGACAGTATCGAAGTGAATATTCTGCCTGCCTGCATTTCATGGGATACATTCCGAAGCGGTGGTGCCGGTGGTCAGAACGTTAATAAGGTAGAATCCGGCGTTCGTCTGCGCTATCAGTACAAAGACCCTTATACGGGAGAAGAAGAGGAAATCCTTATCGAGAATACCGAAACTCGTGACCAGCCGAAGAACCGTGAGAATGCAATGCGCCAGTTGCGCTCTATCTTATACGATAAAGAATTGCAGCACCGCATGGCAGAACAGGCGAAAGTGGAAGCCGGTAAGAAGAAAATCGAATGGGGATCGCAGATTCGCAGCTATGTATTCGATGACCGCCGCGTGAAAGACCATCGTACCAACTATCAGACTTCGGATGTAAACGGAGTGATGGATGGTAAAATCGAGGAATTCATCAAAGCCTATCTGATGGAATTTTCATCGCAGGAATCATAAAAACAAAAATTAGCGAGTGTTATTTTTGGAAAGTTAAAAGATTTGTTTTTACTTTGTTAGCGTTGAACTTTAAAGCTAACATTATGGGTAAAAGTAAGAGAAAAGTAGCACATAGTAAGAAAGAGGAGGAGCAGGCCCAGCGGGTAGTCAAGATAGTATTTGTTTCACTCATTATTTTGGCGCTGATTATGCTGATCGCATATTCCTTTTTCGGTTGATTGATTCACCACAGGTTACACAGTTTTGCATGGACGGGGACACGTTGATTGTCGACGGTGAATATCCATGCTGACGAGGGTAGTCCGTGGTGAATTCTTTTTTTGTACCCCCTTTGTTATCCGTGTAACAGTATTGTAACCTTTCTGTAATTTCACCGTATCTCTTTTGTAATCTCTCCGTATCCTGCTCATTGTACCTTTGCCGCGAATTAAGTAGCAAACAACTGAATGAGTAGAATTACAACAACCGTCGCCCTGCTTTTGATGGCGACAGCAGCCTGCGGACAGGCTAAAGAAGATGCCGGGGATGGCAAACAGCTGGATAAGCAGATCATGGAACTGAAAGATTATTTGCCTGAAATTCATGGAACGATCCGGGGAAAATATGAGTTCCAGACAGAAACCAACGAAAGCCGTTTTGAAGTGCGGAATGCCCGCTTCAGTGTTTCGGGAAATGTACATCCGATTGTAGCCTATAAAGCGGAGATCGATTTGTCCGATGAGGGGTCCATCAAGATGCTTGATGCGTATGCCCGTGTGTTTCCTGTCAAGGACCTGAATTTTACGATTGGTCAGATGCGTGTACCTTTCACGATCGATGCCCATCGTTCTCCCCATCAGCAGTATTTTGCCAATCGTTCGTTTATAGCCAAGCAGGTGGGCAATGTGCGTGATGTCGGCTTCACCGGTTGTTATACACAAAAAGAAGGTCTTCCTTTTGTCCTTGAAGGTGGATTGTTTAACGGCTCCGGTCTGACTAATCAGAAGGAATGGCATAAGACCTTGAATTATTCGATAAAAGCACAGTTGCTGCCTAATAAAAATTGGAATCTCACTTTGAGCACTCAAATGATAAAGCCGGAACATACCCGTATTAATATGTATGATGCCGGCATCTACTATCAGAATAATCGTTTTCATATCGAAGCGGAGTATTTATATAAAATGTATGGACACGAAGCGTTTAAGGACGTTCATGCGGTCAATAGCTTTGTGAATTATGATTTGCCGTTGAAAAAAGTATTCAATAAGATTTCTTTTCTGGCCCGTTATGATATGATGACTGACCACAGTAATGGGCTGGCGGACAGTGAGACAGGTGTTTTGAAGATAAACGACTATGCCCGTCATCGTGTGACAGGCGGCATCACGCTGAGCCTTTCCAAAGCCTTTATTGCTGATCTTCGTCTCAACTTTGAGAAGTATTTCTATCAGAAGTCCGGAGTTCCCAAAGAGTCGGAGCGTGATAAAATCGTTATTGAGTTTATGACGAGATTTTGATTTTTAATTATCTTTGTGCTATGGCACAAGAAATAGAACGTAAATTTTTAGTTTCCGGTGATTTTAAATCCTTTGCATTTGCGCAGAGCCGGATTATGCAGGGATATATTTGCAGCGCCCGTGGTCGGACGGTGCGGGTTCGTATTCGTGACGATAAAGGTTATCTCACTATCAAAGGTGCTTCCAACGAATCGGGTACCAGTCGCTATGAGTGGGAAAAGGAACTTCCCTTGTCCGAAGCGGAAGAACTGATGAAACTTTGCGAACCGGGAATGATTGATAAGACCCGTTATCTGGTACGTAGTGGCAATCATATCTTCGAGGTTGACGAGTTCTACGGTGAGAATGAAGGACTTATTGTAGCTGAAGTAGAGCTGGGCACAGAAGATGAGGCGTTTGTCAAGCCCGGGTTTATTGGCGAAGAAGTGACCGGGGATGTACGCTACTATAACTCTCACCTGATGAAAAAACCGTATAAAACGTGGTGAATGTTAACAAATAAGCTGTATATTTGTTCCTAGTACTAAAAGAGCAGTATATGGAACAGTTGTACAATTATCTACCGAGAGAACTGATAACTTTCGTTCTGGTTACTTTATTTTCTTTACTTATCGGACTGTCACAACGACGGATCAGTCTGAAGCGTGAAGGGGAAACAACTCTCTTCGGGACTGACCGTACATTTACTTTCATTGGTATTCTAGGCTATTTGCTCTATATACTCGATCCTACGGATATGCGTCTGTTTATGGGTGGTGGTGCTGTGCTCGGTTTATTGCTGGGCTTGAACTATTACGTCAAGCAGTCTCAATTCCATGTTTTTGGTGTAACGACCATTATTATTGCACTGATTACTTATTGTCTGGCTCCTATTGTTTCTACCCAGCCTTCCTGGTTTTATGTGATGGTGATTGTGACGGTGCTTTTATTGACGGAGCTTAAACACACTTTTACGGAGTTTGCCCAGCGGATGAAGAACGATGAGATGATTACGCTGGCAAAGTTCTTGGCTATCAGTGGTATCATATTGCCTATGTTACCGCATAAGAACCTGATTCCGGATATTAATCTCACTCCTTATTCTATTTGGCTGGCGACGGTTGTCGTCTCCGGTATCTCGTATTTGTCTTACTTGCTGAAACGTTATGTGTTTCATGAATCGGGAGTATTGGTTTCCGGCATTATCGGTGGATTGTATAGTAGTACTGCCACAATTTCGGTATTGGCCCGTAAAAGCAGAAAGGCTTCCGAGCAGGAGGCGAACGAATATGTAGCTGCTATGCTGCTTGCGGTCAGCATGATGTTTCTGCGTTTTATGATATTGATTCTGATCTTTAGCAGGGAGATATTTACATCTATCTATCCTTATCTTTTGATTATGTCTGTGGAACCTTACCGTCATCGACACCGACCTGCCGTTGTTGCGTGGTTTATCCATTCCCGTCATCGACGCTCCAAGGATATGGCCGATGAGTCGGAAGATGAGGACAGCAGTAACCCGCTCGAATTTAAAGTTGCTCTGATTTTTGCCACTCTCTTCGTTGTGTTTACAGTGCTGACGCACTATACTTTGGTTTATGCGGGTACAGGCGGATTGAATCTGCTTTCTTTTGTATCCGGACTTAGTGACATTACTCCTTTTATCTTGAACCTTTTGCAGAATACAGGGAGCGTAGCTGTACTGGTTGTTGTGGCTTGCAGTATGCAGGCTATTATCAGTAATATTCTGGTGAATATGTTTTATGCTTTGTTTTTTGCAGGGAAAGGTAGTAAGTTACGTCCCTGGATTTTGGGAGGATTCGGGACGGTGATCGGGGTAAATCTTGTGTTGCTTCTGTTCTTCTATTTGTAGAAAAGGGGGGAGCATACTTTTTGTTGCCGAATACATTCAATGGAACTGGCTTATATTTTGTTTTTTTGAATAAAGAAGCTATCTTTGTATTTAGATATAATAGTATCTGAATAGTGCTATTTTTAAATTAATTGAATACAATTGTATGTCTTTACTTTATAATTTTGATGTAGAGAGACCCGAAGAGTTGCTGGCAATTCTGGCTCAGAATCTGCAGAAACGCAGACTTGAGAAAGGACTTTCCCGAGAAGCTCTTACCGAACTTAGCGGAGTTCCGACGCCTACTATTGCCAAGTTTGAACAAAAGCATACTATTTCATTGGCATCCTATGTAGCATTAGCAAAAGCACTGGGTTACTCTAAAGCTATCAAGGAACCGCTGTTTAGTACAATGGAGGAGTTGGAAATGATTAATAAGAATAAAAACAGAAAGAAGGGGCGTAATGAAATCAGTAAATAAACTGATAGTAACCTATCATAATAGAAATGTTGGAACTCTCAGTATGACACCTGATAATCGGCTATGTGCATTTCAGTATGAGAAAAAAAGGAAGTAAAGAATCTTTTCTTTGATAAATGCAAGAAAAGATTCTTCGACAAGTTTAGGATGACAGAGCAAGATGATAGGAAACAGTGTCCTTTCGGACAATCTCATGATTACTCTCCTGTATGGTTATAATCCCCAATCACTCTTATTGTAACTTCGTTCTACTTCATTTTCAATCTTATCGGGAAGATTGTGGAAGAAGTCGATTCCTGTCTTTTCTTCAAGTTCGTCAATTGAAAGGGCATAAGATGCATAATTATTGTTACTGTATGATTTATGTTCAAACCAAAAGCCTATTGCTTTATATTGACCATTTTTTAGTGATAAAATGGCCATATAGAAATATTTGGGAACTGGAATAGTGTTATTTGTTTTAAGGTATTTGATAATATTATTATTGTCAATAGTCCCCCCTTTTGCTACATAAAGGGTGTCTTGATCATTGGTGATTTTTCCCCATGACTGTACTTTACCTTCCAGGCTTGCCCATATGCCACCATTGAATCCGTTTTGTATTTGTGGATTCATGTTAGACATATAAAAGGTTTGTTTATTGGCAGCTACAGAATATTGCCTATCTGACGAAGCTGCAAGGTGCCCTCTGCTATACCCCGAACCTGTATAATCACCGTCGTGTGTTCGATATTGTGATGGAATACTAGGGTCATCACTGAAGTCTCCTGCACGACCTACATTATTATCAGGCGTTGAAGTATTGAAAGTAAAAGCTACCCAACGTGAGCTTTTTTGAGTACAATCATATTCAAAACTGTAGGTTATTACTTCTTTTCCATTATATTGTGTAGTATGGGTAATGAATAAATTGGAATTACCTCCTTTTAGCTTTGGAATCTCAATTCTTCCTGCATATCCCGATGGATTAGGATCCGGATCAGGCTCTTCTCCATTTCCTCCTTTTTGAGTGATAGTTACATTTTCACTCTTTCCATTGGATGTTACGGTGATAACAGTATAACGTTCATCATCATCATTAGCGGATACAGAACAGATAGTAGAGGCATTCCCGTTTCCTTCTTTGTTATTTATCGTACACCAACTATCTTGGCTGGAGGCGGTCCACTTGCCTTCTGCCTTTATCTGTAGAAAGAAACTGCCTCCCTTTGCGGAAACTTCATTGTTTTTAAGGTCTGTACTAACAGTTAATCCGCCAATATTATCTGTTGGATCATTGTTGTCGCTACCGCATGCTGCAAACAGGGTAGGAAGTAGTACTAATAGTAAGGTTTGGATGAATTTATATTTCATAAGTTAACTGTTCGTTAGTCTTTTATCTCTTTGATTAAATATATGATGGTCGGCAGGTGGTCGCTATACCCATTAAGCCATACCCCCCCGGCATGTGTTCTTTTGGGATATCCTTTGTACTTTCCTTCTTTTTGGAACATATAATCTCTTCTGAAGATTTCGTTTCTGTAATATTTCAGTGTACTTCTATCATTACCTAATAAATTTCCTGTAAATACGATCTGATCAAACAGATTCCATTTACCATCATACATTAAAGTACCGTTACCTTTCTTTAAAGTGTCCCACCAGGGATTATATAAATCATGTTCCTTTGTATCTTGAGCTTTGCGTTTTGCTCCTAATGCAACAGCCATACTCTTGTCCATTGGATCATCATTCATATCTCCCATGATAATGACCTTTGCATTTGAATCCTCATTTAATAAAGAATCTTTTAAGGCTCGGACTTGTTCTCCTGCTCTTTCCCGAGCGGGTGATGCGGCTGCACGTGAAGGCCAGTGATTTACGATAAAGTGCACCTTTTCACCGGCAAGTGTACCGCTGGCAATAAGGAAACCACGGGTTTTATAGGTAGTATCATTATTCTCATAAATATATGGAGCGAGTTTACTGGCAGTGAGATGAAAGAATTTCGGATTGTAGAAAAATGCGCAGTCTACGCCGCGACGGTCCGGACCTTCATAATGAACAATTTCGTATCCTCTGTCAGATAAAGCAGGTTGTTTGAGCAGGTCTTCCAATACTCTTCTGTTTTCAACTTCCGACATACCGATAATAGTTGGTCCTAATGGTAATTTGTCTGTCGATAGCTGACTTAATATTTCAGACATGTTTTTTAGCTTCGCTTCATATTTCATGGAGTTCCACTTATTTTTACCATTTGGTAAATATTCAAAGTCGTTTTTGCCCGCGTCATGAATTGTATCGAACAGATTCTCAAGGTTATAAAACGCTACGCTGTAAAGAGCATACTTTTTCTCCTGTGAATAGCTTGTTATCGAAATAAACAGTAACAGGCCCCATACCGTTAAAAACTTTTTCATTATTTATCTATAAATTAGGTTTCTGAATATTACATTGGTTTGACAAATATCTAAAAAGAAAACGGAAAAACAAGTATTATCACCTATTTTTTCTTTGTTTTTTCTTGTAATATCCCTTTTTTTTTGTTGTTTTGTACTCTCGCTGTAATATAACTGTGAATTTTCGTGCTACAAATTAACACTAATAATAATTTAAATTATGAAACAAAGATTAGGAATAGTGATTGCATTGTTTTGTCTTTCGCCAGCTATTTTTGCTCAGCAGAAGGCCGAAAAGAATGCACGTGAAGATAATGCTTCTTTCACATTCACTGAATCGCAATTGAATGAAGATGATGATGCAGCTCAAAGTGCATCTGCTTTTGTCTCTTCCAACAATGATGTGTACCTTTCTAATGTCGGCTACTTGTTTAGCCCGATGCGTTTTCGCGTCAGGGGCTATAATTCGCAGTACAGCGATACGTATATTAATGGTGTTCTGTTCAATGATGTAGAAACCGGTCGTTTCAGCTATGGAATGATTGGAGGATTGAACGATGCGACACGTAATAAAGAAGGTATCGGTGCTTTTGAAATTAATAATTTCACCTTTGGCCCTATCGGTGGAGCTACTAATATCAATATGCGTGCCAGTCAATATGCAGCAGGATCAAAATTAAGTCTCTCCGGCTGTAATCGTAACTATATTCTGAGAGGTATGTATACCTATTCTACAGGTTTATTGAAGAATGGCTGGGCATTTACAGGTTCTCTCGGATATCGTTGGGCTAACGAAGGTGTTATTGAAGGTACATTCTATAATGCGTTCTCTTATTTTCTGGCAGCAGAGAAAGTCTTTAATGACAAACATAGCTTGTCTATAGCTACATGGGGGGCTCCTACAGAAAGAGGACAGCAAGGTGCCTCTACAGAAGAAGCTTATTATCTGGCTAATAGTCACTATTACAATCCAAACTGGGGTTATCAGAATGGTGAAAAGCGTAACTCACGTGTTGTACGCTCTTTCGAGCCTTCTGCTATCGCATCTTGGGATTTTGATATCAATAAAGAAATGAAGCTGAAGACAAGCGCAGGATTCAAATATAGTAATTATGGAACAAGTGCACTTGGATGGTCGGGCAATGCTGCCGATCCTCGTCCGGATTATTATAAGAAGCTGCCTAGTTCTATCTTTAATGTATATGATAAGTCGACAGTGCCGAGTGAAGATGAGTTGAATCTGTTCAATGAAGTAACAGAGCGCTGGAAAACCAGTAAGTCTACTCGTCAAATTGATTGGGATCAGATGTACTTTGCCAATCAGCAGGCCAATGCATTGGGAAAAGAGACCTTGTATTATCAGGAAGAACGTCATAATGACCAGTTAGCTTTCAATTTCAGTTCGATCTTCAATCATACGATTGACCAGCATAATAGCTATGTGGTCGGTTTAGCTGTGAATACTACTAAAGGTATGCACTATAAGAAGATGAAGGATTTGTTGGGTGGTGATTTATATACAGATGTTGATAAGTTCTCTGTCCGTGATTATGGTTATAACTCTTATGTGATTCAGAATGACTTGGACAATCCTAACAGACGTATCGGTGAAGGTGATAAGTTCGGTTATGACTATAATATCTTTGTAAATAAACAAAATGTATGGGCGCGTTATCAGGGTGATAACGATGGACATTTCAATTATTTCGTATCAGGTAAGATCGGATCAGCGCAAATTAGCCGTGATGGAAAGATGCGTAATGGTCGTGCTCCTAAGAAATCTTTGGGAAGCAGTGGCACAGCTAAATTCCTGGAAGGTGCAGTGAAAGCTGGATTTACATATTCTATTAACGGTAATCATTCATTGATCCTGAACGTCGGTTATGAGAACCGTGCTCCGTTGGCATATAACTCATTCATCGCTCCTCGTATCAAGAACGATTTTGCACATGGTTTGAGAACAGAGAAGATTTATAACGGTGAATTGACTTATCGTTTCAATACTCCTATTGTTTCAGGACGTGTCACTGGATATTATACTCGTTTTAATGATCAGGTTGAAATGGATGCTTTCTACAATGATAATGAAGCTCGTTTCACTTACCTTTCTATGAGCGGAATTGATAAGGAAAATTGGGGTGTGGAAGCTGCTGCAACTTTTAAACTCATGTCCAATCTGTCATTGACAGCTATCGGTACGTGGTCTGATGCCCGTTATATGAATAATCCTACGGCTGTTCGTACTTATGAAAGTGAAAGTGAATCTAATATTGACCGCGTTTATTGTAAAGGACTTCGTGATAACGGAACACCGTTGTCTGTATATAGCCTCGGACTGGACTACAGCGTGAAAGGTTGGTTCTTTAACGTAACAGGAAATTATTATCACCGTGTTTATCTGGACTTCTCTACTTACCGTCGTTTAGGTAGTGTATTAGGAAAGTATTCTGATGGCGCTGTAGATGCTAATGGTAATCCGGTAGGCTACAATGTACCGGAGCAGGAAGAATTGAATGGTGGTTTCATGCTTGACGCTTCTATTGGTAAATATATTCGTTTGAAGAATGGAAAGAGCCTGAGCATTAACCTTAGTGTGAACAATATTCTTAATAATACGAACTTGCGTACTGGTGGATATGAGCAGAACCGTGATGATAGCTATGATGACGGAGAAGCACGTACATATGTTTTCTCTAAGAACTCTAAGTACTATTATGCTCCTGCTTGCAATGCTTTCTTGAACATTGGATATAGATTCTAAATAAATGGGCAAATTAATACAAGGAAATGATATGAAAAAGATAACATTTATTTTATCTGCCGCGTTGTTGCTGACATTAGGCGTTTCGTCCTGTATGGACGACTTTGATACGCCTGTGACAGGGAACGCTTATGGTAATAACACTATAAAAGAGCAACGGACTATTTCGATTGCTAATCTGAAGGAAAAATACAGTTCAGTAATTTCGGCAAATCAGTTTCAGACAGTTACTGAAGAAACTCGGATTTCCGGTGTAGTAGTAGGTGACGACGAAAGTGGAAATATCTACAAACAGCTGATTGTGGCTGATGAAACAGGAGCTATTGTGGTAGGTATTAACTCTACTGGCATCTATGCAAATTGCCCTGTTGGACAGAAAGTGGTGATTGACTGTGAAAACTTGAATGTGGGTGGATACGGAATGCAAGCTCAGATAGGTACTACCTACAAAGGAGCCATTGGACGTATGGACCTGGCTGTATGGTTGGATCATGTCAGAGTAATCAATAAACCTCAATTGTGGTATGACGAGCTTATTCCGATGGAACTTACCGGCGCTCAGCTGAAAGCTTATGATAAAGACTTGGCGCCTGTACTTGTGATGTTCAAGGATGTTACAATTAAAGAAGCGGATGGTACTGCTACTTTTGCTCCTGAAGATTTGAAGGATGGTGGTAATGGAGTAAACCGTACATTGGTGTTGGATGATAATTCAACATTGACGTTCCGTACCAGCACTTATGCTAATTTCTCAACCGAAGTGATGCCGACAGGTAAAATTAATGTGATAGGTATTCTGAGCCGTTATAATAGTACATGGCAAATTGTAGCTAGAACATATAGTGATATTCAAAGAAATAACTAATAAAATAAATATTCAACTATTATGAAAAAGATTCTAAATGCTTTATTCTTGACTATAATAACGTTAGTCACATTTAGTTGTAGTGATGTTCCTGCTCCTTATGATATCAATGGAGGAGGAAACGGCGAAGGACCTGCCTTGACTGGAGATGGTACGAAAGAGAATCCATATGACATAGCAAGTGCTATGACGAAACAGGATAACTCAGAAGCTTGGGTGATGGGATATATTGTAGGTTGCATTAATGATAAGAGTATTTCGACTGATGCTGTATTTGCACCTCCTTTTACAAATGCCGCAAATATATTGATTGCTGCTGATGCGGATGAAACAGATTATAAGAAATGTATCCCAGTACAGCTAGTGTCTCAAACCGATGTTCGTGCTGCATTAAATTTGGTTGACAATGGTGGAAACTTGGGTAAAGCCGTTGTAATTAAGGGACAGTTGACGAAATATTTTGGAGTTGCTGGTCTTAAGAGTCCTACTGCTGCGGTTCTTGATGGTAAAGATATTGGAGATGGTGGTGACCCGGAACCTGGTGATAAAGATAATCCGTTAGGCTTGGATGATTCAAAGAAAAATAATACTTTCTCTGCTGATTTTGAAGATTTGGTAGCAAATAGTGATTATGAACTGGAAGGTTGGTATAATGTTGCTGTAGAAGGTGGTAGACGCTGGCAAGGAAAGACATTTAATAATACCACGACAGGTAAAACCGATAAATATATTCAAGCTACTTCTTATGGTGGTACTGGTGAAAAGTTTGAATGTTGGTTTGCAACTCCTGCCTTTGAGGTGGATCAAGTTAAGGATAAAAAAGTATCTTTCGATTGCGCTGTATACAATTATGCAACTGCTTCTGCTAATTCTAAATTGGAAGTTTATTTCCTTCAATTAGTGGATGGTAAGATGGTTTCTACTGCGATAAATGTAGCAGGGATGCCAACAACAGATAATACATGGGTATCATTGACAGCAGATTTGAGTGCTCAAGCTGGTAAAACAGGATTTGTTGGATTTAAATATACAAGTACTAGCTCTTCTGAAGCGTTAAGTTATCGATTGGATAATATTAAAGCGGGACCAGCTGAAGGTGGAGAAGCTCCAGGAGAGGATGACCCATTTGGCTTAGATGTTTCAGCTGTAAAAGCAAGTTTTACAGCTGATTTTGAAGATATGGAAAAAGATCAACCTTACACTTTGTCTGGTTGGGTGAATAAGGGAATTCCAGATATATATACTTGGAAAGGTGCAGCTTATAATTCAGATAAATATATTAGAGCTAATACGAAAGGTGCAGACAAAGGAAGTTCTGTTGAGTCTTGGTTTATAACTCCGGCTTTTATTGTAGATGCTTCTAAAAAATTAACATTTGACTGCGCTGGAGCTAATTGGACAGCTAATCCTTCTCTAAAGGTTTATTTCTTGCAAAAGTCTGCTGATGGAAAACTTACAAAATCGGAAATAGTAGTGAATTCTATCCCAACATCTGGTACTAATTATGTTTGGGTGAAAGACATTGAGGTGAATCTGAATAGTTATGTAGGCAAAACAGGCTTTGTCGGATTCCAATATGTTGGTATTGAACCTGAAACAGGAGGAATGCCAACTTACCAATTGGATAACATTAAGTATACACAGGGAGGCGATTTGCCAGATCCTGGGGATGCTGATGGAACAATTGATAAGCCTTTTTCTGTCGCGGAAGTGATAAGTAAACAGGCAGAGGCTCCAACAGCGTATGCTACAGGATACATTGTTGCTGGAATAAAAAATGATACTAAGATAACAACTATTAGCTCAGCAGCGGATGTGTTATTTGGAGGGACAGGACAAGATGTCAAAAATACTGTTGTTTTGATTGCAGATTCTAAAGGGGAGACTGATTATACAAAATGTGTTGCGGTGAATTTGCCAACCGGTGATATTCGAGTTGCTATAAATTTGCAAGATAATTTGGGTAATATTGGAAAGAAACTTACTATTAAAGGTAAGTTTAGAGCTTATTTTGGAATAGGTGGTTTAAGAGATGTAGCTAAAACCGATAGCTATAAATTGGAGTAACATAATTTTAATATGCGTGAGGGGGCTAATACATAGCCCCCTTTACTGTATTTTTTTGTATGAAAAAACAATATAATTGCAATAAAAAATATTATTTTTCTTTCCTTCTATTATTTATTATATTATTTATATCTTGTTCTAAAGATGAGAATGAAGATTTACAGAGAGAGTGGAAAGGGAATATTGAACTTCCGGCATTGAGGAATGGAGCAAATGATATATTTCTATCTCCTACTACAACATTTAGTGGAGAAAAGGTTATTACCTATAGTATGGAGTATGACAAGAGTAAAAAGCACGCTCGTTGGATAGCCTTTAAATATTATAATGTAACAGGACAAACAAATTGGAACCGTAATGACTGGAAACAAACAGAATGGGGTGGTGATCCTTGGCAATCTGATCCGAGAGTTCCTCAGTCTGATCAACGGACACAAAGTGACTTTGGTAAACAAGGTTATGTTCGTGGTCATATTTGTGCTTCTTCAGACCGTCTTTATTCGAAAGACGCTAATGAACAAACTTTCTATTATACTAACATGAGTCCGCAGACATATAACTTTAATGGAGCAGGGACTTGGTATGATTTGGAAGGGAAGGTCCGTACTTGGGGACGGAGTAGTACTTTTCGTGATACTCTTTATGTTGTCAAAGGCGGAACCATTGATAAAGAAAGCCAAATAAAAGAATATATTAGTAATGATAAGACGAAGCCTGTTCCCAAATATTATTTTATGGCATTGCTTTGCAAGAAGGGAGAAACTTATAAGGCAATAGGTTTTTGGATGGATCAATTCGCTGCAACAAAGCCAGCATTATCTGAATGTGCTAGGACAATTGACGAACTGGAAGAATTAACAGGATTGGACTTCTTCCATAATTTGCCGGACAACTTAGAGAATGCTGTAGAATCTAAGTACGCAATATCTGCTTGGACCGGACTGCAATAGAATAAAACTTGTTTGTTATAGATATAATTAGACCTTCATCTTCCACTTCTTCCTATCGATAGGAGATTAAAGTGGGGGATGAAGGTTTTGGGTTATATAGGAATATGCTCTGATAGCTTAGTGTTATTGAACTCATATTTAAATAAGACATAGATTAGTTGTATAATGGTTTTATAACTTTTGTCTATTGCTGATCTTCATCCACAATTTTTCCCACCATCCACTTTCAGCTTTACTTAGCATATCAGAGGTTATCGTGATTATCTTTTCTCTTAACTTGTTCTGTTTGGTTGCCATCGCATACTGCCTTTCCAGCACTGAAATTCTATGCTTTTTGTATTGAAGGTCTTTTTCTTGTAGCTCAATGACTTCCATATACAGTTTACACACTTCAGACTGATTGATACAGAGTTGTTCTAGTGTGCGGATATATCCTGTTGTGGGAAGATTCTTGCGCAGGTATATAAATCTCTGAAGGCTCTTTTCGTCAATGATAAGAGTAGTCTCTGTGAAAGATGCGGTGATTGCTTCCATTTCTGCCCACAAACAGATGTCTTCTTCTTTGACTCCGTACTTGTGCGCCGCTTCGTCTATGCTAATCCATTTCGGCATAGTGTTTCTTTGTTTATGCGTTTAACAAAAAAGAGCGAATAACTCTTGCCAAGCATGGTGCAACAAGCGTCCCTGCATTTTGCTTTCTAGTCGGAGGGTTATGGGGTATGGGGATTATGTAGGGGAACCGACCGGATACAAAAAAGACATGGATGCTGTTGAACCATTATCCGGTCTTGAGGTCTTAGCAAAACCCTTAGAAAGATAATGATAACAACAGACATCCACGTCAATCGTTTATATATAACACATCTATAACTGATATGTTGATATACAGCCATCCACGTGGAGTATCTGTTGTATCATCCCTCTTCTAAATGAAATTGCTAAGTTTCAAGACCGAGAGATAATACGTTATTTACTCCAATTAAGTTGTAAAAACCACTACCCGCTTATTACATCTCGCTGATGCGCAGAAAGTGTACAGCAAAGATATATGTTTTTTCGGAATAAAGTGGGAGAATGGGAATAAATAAAAGAAGTCTGGTATTTAGAATGATTTTTTGTGTTTAGGTGATGTTATTTCAAGGTGTTGTTGCCATTAATATCACTTAGCACATTTATCTCCTTCGTAAAGCAATGCTTTGTATCTTCAAAAGCTATGCTTTATGGTTGCTAAAGCATTGCTTTAAATAACCATACAGCAGATGTTACGAGTGTCGCCTTCACCTTCACTTTTTCCTCTCAACCTTTTATTTATCAGTGATCTCGGGTGAAGGGACGGCTATTCACCTAGTGAGTGGAGAAAACATTGTAAGTGTTTGAAATAAACTATCAATGGTTTGAAACAAACATTGGGAAGAAAAAAATAATCTATTAGCATCTTTTTATTAGGTTATAGCTAATACGAATATCATTATAGCAAAAACAAATTAGCTTATAGCAAAGTGAACGATGTCTTTATGATTACATATGAAAATTGGGTGAAGGATCGGTGAAGGGCGATATGCTTCACCCGTTATCACTTATGAATAAAAGGTTTCGAAGAAAAGGTGAAGGCTACCCTTCTATTTGAAAATTTATAGTATGGCGTATAAAAGCATCTGGCTTTGATGGGAAGGGGGCGTTTCAGCGCAAGAATTTCTGACATTATACAACTCATACCTCATACAAGTTACTTGGTATATGGTTGATGCAAGCTCAAGAGAAGGGAAATCAAGGTGATGCCTGCATGGAAGTGGATGTGCAATAAAATGAAAAACGATTCTCTGATATATCAGGAATTACTTGATATTAATGGCAAATAAAATATGGGTTCTAAATATAATACCTTTTAGTGTACAACTTAATCTCTTTTAGTGAATGAATTAATT
>OMGH01001367.1_pt1 | contig 15514 bp, 9 predicted proteins | sample 1645841 | NCBI WGS metagenome assembly OMGH01 (sample SAMN00849584, study PRJEB25192) | human gut metagenome
CCCGCTCTTCCGTCAATGTGTCCTCCAAAGAGTGGAAGAAACAGCAGACGGTGCTGACGGCAAACGCCGACGTGCGTGCCGCCGTCCTCTCGCTCCAGCCGCAGACGGTGGGGACACTGCATCTCGATATGATTTCCCTTTTTCCGCAAAATACATTCAAGGGCCATAAGAACGGCTTGCGTGCCGACCTGGCGCAGACGCTTGCCGACCTGCATCCACGCTTCGTCCGCTTCCCCGGCGGCTGCGTGGCTCATGGCGACGGCATCGACAATATCTATGATTGGAAAGGCTCTATCGGACCGCTTGAAGCCCGTAAGCCGTTGCGCAATCTGTGGGGGTATCATCAGACACGCGGACTGGGCTACTTCGAGTACTTCCGCTTCTGCGAAGATATAGGTGCCGAACCTCTGCCGGTATTGGCAGCGGGCGTGCCGTGCCAGAATTCGGGCACACACTCGCACTATGCCGACAACTGTCCGCAGGGGGCCAACAAGGAACTGATGCGCTACGGCCAGCAGGGTGGCATCCCGATGGAAGAGATGCCTGCCTATATCCAGGATGTGCTCGACCTGATAGAGTATGCCAACGGCGATGCACGCCGCACCGTGTGGGGCAGGAAGCGTGCTGAGGCAGGCCATCCCAAGCCTTTCAATCTGAAGTATATCGGCATCGGCAACGAGGATATGATTACCGAAGTGTTTGAGGAGCGCTTTGCCATGATATACAAGGCTGTCAGGGAGAAGCATCCCGAAATTACGGTTGTCGGCACTGTAGGTCCCTTCTACGAAGGCACGGACTATGCGGAGGGCTGGCGCCTTGCCACGGAACTGGGCGTGCCCATGGTGGACGAACACTATTACGTGGATCCGGGCTGGATGATTCACAACCAGGACTACTACGACCGTTATGACCGTACCAAGTCCAAGGTCTATCTGGGCGAATATGCCGCCCACCTGCCCGGACGTCCCAACAACATAGAGACAGCGTTGGCAGAAGCTCTCTATCTGACTTCGGTGGAACGTAATGCCGATGTGGTGGAGATGACCTCGTACGCCCCGTTGCTGGCGAAGGAAGGCCATACGCAGTGGAATCCCGACTTGATTTATTTCAATAACACGGAAGTGAAGCCTACCGTGGGCTACTACACACAGCAGATGTACGGACAGAATGCGGGTACGCAGTACATCACCTCGCACGTCACACTGAATAATGGGCAAGAGGCTGTCCGTAAGCGCGTCGGTGTTTCGGTGGTAAAGGATGAGGCCACGGGTGACCATATTGTAAAGCTGGTGAACCTGCTTCCGGTGGAGGTTTCCTCTACAGTGAAGCTGAAGGGCATCGACTTGCAGAATCCCTCGGCAGTGAAGACGCTCCTGACGGGTGACCCGAAAGACAAGCAGGCACGTTCCGTGACTTCCGCCTTCGTCGACATCGGCGGTACGGAGTTTCCTTATACCTTGCCTGCCTATTCGTTTACGGTGATACGTATCCATGAGAATAAGGGGAAATAAGGATAAATCCGTGTAATTCCGTGCGTGGGAACTTAAGAACTTAAAAACTTAAAAGATATGATACGATTATTGACTTTGGCACTTGTTGCAGCCATGACCGGCAGTGTGTCGGCACAAAAGCAACAGACTTTGCATTCCGGTTATCCCATCGACCCGGTTCCTTTCACTTCAGTGAAGGTGACGGACAGTTTCTGGGGACAACGCTTGAAGGCAAGCCGCGAGGTAACCATCCCGTTGGCTTTCAGTAAGTGTGAGGAAACCGGACGTTATGAAAACTTTGTGAAAGCTACTCATCCCAGTGATAAGTATAAGGTGGGAGGCTTCTCCTTTGACGATACGGATGTCTATAAGACGATTGAAGGTGCAAGTTACTCCTTGCAGACTTACCCGGACAAGAAACTGGAAGAATATATCGACAGCGTATTGGTCATAGTGGCCGCCGCCCAAGAACCGGACGGGTATCTTTACACCGCACGTACCATGAACCCCAAGCATCCGCACGATTGGTCGGGGCCGGAACGCTGGTCGGAGGTGGAGAATTTGAGCCACGAGTTCTATAATCTGGGTCACATGGTGGAAGGGGCTGTGGCTTATTATCAAGCTACAGGCAAGCGGAACTTCCTGGATATAGCTATCCGTTATGCCGACTGCGTATGCAAGAATATCGGTGAAGGCCCCGGACAGAAGCGTGTGATTCCCGGACATCAGATTGCCGAAATGGCATTGGTACGCCTCTATACCGTGACAGGAGATAAGAAATATCTCGACCAGGCCAAGTTCTTCCTCGACCAGCGTGGATATACCAGCCGTACCGATGAATACAGCCAGGCACATAAGCCGGTGGTTCAACAGGATGAAGCTGTGGGACACGCCGTTCGCGCCGCATATATGTATGCAGGTATGGCCGACGTAGCCGCCCTGACGGGAGACACCGCCTATATTCATGCCATCGACCGCATCTGGGACAATATCGTGGGCAAGAAATATTACATCACCGGCGGTATCGGAGCTACAGCAGCCGGAGAGGCTTTCGGCAAGAACTACGAATTGCCCAACATGTCAGCCTATTGCGAAACTTGTGCTGCCATCGGCAACGTGTACGTCAACTACCGCCTTTTCCTCCTGCACGGTGAATCCAAATACTACGATGTGCTGGAACGCACTTTATACAATGGTCTGATTTCAGGCGTATCCCTGGATGGCGGTGGCTTTTTCTACCCCAACCCGCTGGAAAGCATGGGACAGCATCAACGGCAGCCCTGGTTCGGTTGTGCCTGCTGCCCGTCCAACATATGCCGTTTCATCCCGTCCCTGCCGGGGTATATCTACGCAGTGAAGGATAAGGACGTTTACGTTAACCTCTTCATGTCCAACACTTCCGACCTGAAAGTGGGTGGCAAAGCTGTTTCTATCGAGCAAAACACCAAATACCCGTGGAACGGTGACATTACCATCGGCATCAACAAGAATAACGCCGGACCCTTCAACCTGAAAGTCCGTATTCCCGGATGGGTTCGGGGTCAGGTAGTCCCCAGCGACCTGTATACCTATAGCGACGGCAAGCGTCTGAAATACACAGTGAAAGTAAACGGAGAAGCCGTACAGAATGAACTGAAGGATGGTTATTTCAGCATCGACCGCCGTTGGAAAAAGGGTGATAAGGTGGAAGTACACTTCGACATGGAACCGCGCACCGTGAAAGCCAACAATAAAGTGGAAGCCGACCGCGGACGCATTGCCGTAGAACGCGGACCGATTGTATACTGTGCAGAATTCCCGGATAACAACTTCGACATCTTCAGCGTATTTATGAACCGTACTCCGAAGTTTGAAGTGGTGGAAAAGCCCGATCTACTGTATGGCATCAACCAATTGAAGACCGGTGCACAGACACTTGGCTATGACGATCAGGGTCGCCTGACCACTACCGATGTGAACCTGACACTGATACCTTACTACGCATGGGCTCACCGTGGTTCGGGAGCTATGGAAGTATGGTTGCCGCAAGAGCTGAGCGCATCCCGCCCCGCCATGCCTGCCACGCTGGCTTCGGAAAGTAAAATAGACGCATCCCACCGCGCAAGCTCCATTTCAGCCATCAACGACCGCCTGGTTCCGAAAGATGAGAACGACCGTTCCCTGCCCTACTACCATTGGTGGCCCAAACAGGGAACTACGGAATGGATCACGTATGAGTTCCCGGCAGAAGCTACCGTATCAAGCTCCACCGTATATTGGTTCGACGATGCTCCCTGGGGCGGTTGCCGTGTACCGAAAAGCTGGAAGGTGTATTATAAAGATGCACAAGGCCAGTGGCAGCCCATCACAGGTGCCGACAAATATGGCGTTGTAAAAGGTGCGGGAAACACCGTGAACTTTGATCCCGTGAAGACCAAATCAGTAAAACTGGAAATCACCCTGTCGGACAAACATGCAGCAGGTGTTTATGAATGGGAAGTACAATAAAGGTTAGTTAGATATGAATGTTTGTAAGTTAGGTTTGTCGATAGCCATGCTCCTTAGCGGGGGCATGGCTTTCGCACAAGGCACGGTGGACGATTATAACCGTGCCTACGCATTGAGAGAGAAATTCAGTGCCAACAAAGTTTTCTACTCCAACGTCACGCCGCAGTGGATAGAAGGCACACATCAGTTCTGGTATGTACGCAATACGCCCGAAGGCCGTGTTTACGTATCGGTGAACGCAGACAAGAAAAACAGAAAGGAGTTGTTCGACCACAAGCGTCTGGCAAGCGCACTGAGCAACGCATCCGGCAAAGAAGTAAAGCCCGAGACAATCCAACTGGAACGGTTACGGGTGAACCCGAGCTTAGATACACTTCGTTTTGTATTCGGCAACCAACGCTGGATGTACACCACCCGCAAGAATCAGTTGGTAAATGAAGGCAACCTGCCCGACCGCAATACACCACAGAAGCACTGGATGGAGCGGGATGACGAAAAAGAAGCCGCTCCCGTAACTTCACCCGATGGAAAGTACACCGCCTATATCAAAAACCAGAATGTATATGTGAAGGAACTTGCCACGGGAAAAGAGAAGCAGTTGAGCCTTGACGGCACACTCAGCAACTATTACTCAGCTTATATCCGCTGGTCTCCGGACAGCAAGAAGGTGGCATCCTGCAAAATCCGCCCGGTAGAGAAACGATATGTGTACTATGTAGAGTCTTCTCCGGCAGATCAACTCCAACCGAAACTGCACAAGCAGGAATATGCCAAACCGGGAGACGAACTTCCTTTCAAGATACCTTGCATTTATGAAGTTGAAACAGGACGAGGCATCATCCCCAGCACCGACCTCTTCGACCGGCAGTATGAAATATACGGTCCCGAATGGAACCCGGACAGCCGTTCCGTTACTTTCGAGTACAACCAGCGCGGACATCAGGCATATCGTGTACTTGAACTCTCTGCCGAGACAGGCGTCGTGCGTCCTCTGATAGAAGAAACCTCTGACAAATACGTGAACTATACCCGCCGTTTTCGTCACGACCTAAGGGACAACAAGCACATCATCTGGATGAGCGAACGGGATAACTGGAACCACCTGTACATGTACGACCGCACTACCGCACAGCCCATCCATCAGATAACCCGCGGCGAATGGTATGTGCGCGAAGTGCTCCGCGTAGACGAGGACAACCGGCAGATTTATTTCTCCGCAAATGGTGTACAACCCGGTGAGGACCCTTATCTCATCCGCTATTACCGCATTGGTTTCGACGGGAAAGACTTGGTTTGCCTTACTCCGGAAGAAGGAATGCACCGTGCCTGGTTCTCGGGAGATATGAATTATCTGGTAGACGTTTACTCCATGGTAAACAAAGCTCCTGTTACCGTATTGCGCAGTGCCGAAGATGGCAAGGTGGTGATGCCGCTGGAGACAGCCGATATCAGTCGTCTGGAAGCAGAAGGCTGGAAAGCACCGGAAGTATTTACCGCCAAGGGGCGTGACGGCAAAACGGATATGTGGGGACTGATTGTTCGTCCCACTAACTTCGACCCGAACAAGAAGTATCCGCTTATCGTGTACTATTATGGAGGAACGACTCCTACGACTCGCGGTATAACTTCCCCGTACTGTGCACAGTTGTTTGCGTCACGTGACTATGTGGTTTATGTTATCCAGCCCAGTGGTGCCATCGGGTACGGCCAGGAGTTCTCTGCACGCCATGTCAATGCATGGGGTGAGCGTACGGCTGATGAGATCATTGAAGGTACGAAGAAATTCTGTGCAGCCCATCCGTTTGTCAACGATAAACGTATCGGATGTCTGGGTGCCTCTTATGGAGGATTCATGACGATGTATCTGCAGACTAAGACGGACATGTTCGCTGCCGCTGCCTCGCATGCTGGCATCAGCAATGTGACGAGCTATTGGGGCGAGGGTTATTGGGGATATTCCTATAACTCTGTTGCGGCAGCCGATAGCTATCCTTGGAATAATCCCGATTTGTTTACGAAGCATGGAGCATTGTTCAATGCGGACAAGATTAATACCCCTCTGTTGTTGCTGCATGGCACGGTAGATACAAACGTGCCTATCGGTGAAAGTATCCAGTTGTATAATGCGCTGAAGATATTGGGCAAGCCGGTGGAATTTATTACCGTGGACGGTGAAAACCATTTTGTACTTGATTATGCAAAACGTGAATTGTGGCACAATTCAATTATGGCTTGGTTTGCCCGCTGGCTGCAGGATAGTCCGGCATGGTGGAATGACCTTTATCCGGAAAGACATTGGTGATGTTTTAATTAACAATTGATAATTAAAAAAGCCGTTTCCCAGAATAGACAAGGAGGAAACGGCTTTTTTGTTGTAGTGTGCTTACTGTTATTGGGCCACTTTTGCTGTGTCTTGGACGTTCTCGGCTTTCTGCAAAGTATCCGTTACCACAGTGTCGTTAGACAAGGTTGTTGTCTTACTCGGCTGTTCTACCGGAGCCTTAGCTTGAGCCAAGAACGTTCCGCCACAAACAAACATAAACAGGGCTGCTACTAATACTAATTTTTTCATAATTCATTTGCTTTTAGGTTGGTATATCTTATTGTTAAGTCTAAGTGCTTGCTTGTTGTAGCGCTTGTTGCTTACGTCTAATATAGGTCAAATGGTGTGCCAGAAAGAGTGTGTGTTGGATAATGTTCTGATAGTTAGTGATATATGTTTCTATGCAAAGTGTGGCATAGTGTGGAAAAGTGTGGAATGTGTGGAGGGGAGTGTGGAATAATTCCACACCTTTTAGTCGGATATGTTATAAAGCTTCAACTTGTTGTACAGCGTTTTGCGGTCAATGCCCAACAGTTGTGCAGCGCGGCTCTTGTTGTTTCCCGTCTGCCGCAAGGCTTCGATGATTTGATGCTTCTCTGCCTCCTCATTGCGGAGAGGGATACCGATGATGGCCGGTGCGGGTTCTTTCAGTTCATTCAGTTCGTTGATAGTAATGAATTTGCCTTGTGCCAGCAAGGTTGCACGGCGTACCATATTCTTCATTTGGCGTAGATTGCCGGGCCAGGGATATTCCAATAGGGCGCGGGATGCCTTGTCATCAAAGCCGGTCAGTTGCTTGTCCATTTCGCGGTTGGCCTGGTCCAGAAAGAAATTGGCAAAGAGCAGGATGTCTTCACGGCGGTCTTTGAGTTGCGGCATACGTAGGGTGAATTCATTGATACGGTGATATAAATCTTCACGGAACGCCCCTTTTTCGATGGCTTGCTCCAGATTTTCGTTGGTGGCGGATACCAGACGTATGTCCACGCTTATCTCTTTGTTTGAACCTACCGGACGTATCTTGCGCTCTTGCAAAGCACGCAGCAACTGTATTTGCACTTCATAGCTCAGATTACCTATCTCATCCAGGAAGATGGTACCGCCGTTGGCTTCGACGAAAGCGCCCGTTTTGTCGGTCAGTGCGCCGGTAAAGGCGCCCTTTATGTGCCCGAAGAACTCCGAAGCGGCCAATTCTTTGGGAATAGAACCGCAATCGATGGCTACAAACGGCTGGTCGGCACGCTTGCTGAGCTGGTGGATGCGGTGAGCTACGTATTCTTTGCCCGTTCCGCTGGCACCATTGATGAGTACAGACATATTGGTAGGTGAAACCAGTTTCACATAATTGTAGAGTTGTTTGGCTGCGTCGCTCTCTCCCTCAAGGAAGTCGGAGGAGGACAATGAGCCTTCTGCACCCTTCAGAGGCTGATTTTTCATCTTGTCGGAATGCATCGTCTGTTTGGGTGAAACGGATGGTCTGTTTGGGGTAAACGCATCATCTGTTCGGGACGAATGCATCATCTGTTTCAAAGCGGAGGATGATGCATTCAAGGCTTCGCCTATTTTTTTCAGTAATTCGTCCGGGTTCACAGGCTTGGCAATGTAATCGCAGGCTCCCAGTTTCATGGTTTGGACGGCCGACTGTATGTCAGCGTATCCTGTCATGATGATAAGCGGTATTTGCAGGCTGTGTTCGCCCAGCCATTTCAATAAGTCAATGCCATCCTTGTCGGGCAGGCGCAGGTCAGACAATATCAAGTCTACGGTTTCCGACTCAATATGTTTTTGAGCACGGGCAATGCTGCTGGCGGAGGTTACTTGGAAACCTTTTTTGCCGAGCCATGTTTTTAGCATCATGCCGTAAGTAATATCATCTTCTACAATTAATATGGATGTCATTGCTTTAGCCTTTTATCTCTTTTATGTAGGCAAAGGTAAGTGCTTTTGTCTGATTTTAGTATATTTGCAAACTTAAATTAAATAAAAAACAAAATGAAAAGAAATCTTATTGTATTATTAACTATACTGGTTTGCTGTCTGACTGCTTGCAAGCCGGGACAAAAGAAAGAGGAAGATATGGAAAAAGAAACGAAGCTGAAGATTGAAACAAGTGCGGGTGACATCACCGTGAAACTGTATAATGAAACCCCGAAACATCGTGATAACTTTATCAAGCTGGTGGAAGACGGCACGTATGAAGGTACGCTGTTCCACCGTGTCATCAAGGACTTTATGATACAAGCAGGTGACCCGGAATCGAAGAAGGCTCCGAAAGGCAAGATGCTGGGGGCAGGCGACGTGGGTTATACCGTTCCTGCCGAATTTGTTTATCCGAAGTATTTTCACAAAAAAGGTGCTTTGTCGGCTGCACGCCAGGGTGATGAGGTGAACCCTGACAAGGCATCATCCGGCTGCCAGTTCTACATTGTGACCGGAAAAGTGTATAATGACTCTACCTTGCTGGGGATGGAACAGCAGATGAATCAGATGCGCTTGAACAATGCTTTCAACGCGTTGGCGCAGAAACACATGAAGGAAATCTACAAGATGCGCAAGAATAATGACCAGGACGGTCTGATGGATTTGCAAGATTCCTTGATTGCGCAGGCAGAGGCTCAGGTTGCCAAGGAACCGGAGTTCAAGTTTACCCCCGAGCAGGTGAAGGCTTATACTACCGTGGGCGGTACTCCACATTTGGACGGTGCATATACCGTGTTCGGTGAAGTGCTGGAAGGTATGGATATTGTTGATAAAATACAGAAGGTCAAGACTGACCGTAACGACCGTCCCGAAGAGGATGTGGTTATTAAAAAAGTGACAGTGATAGATTGATGATAGATTCTGTCATTCCATTTTATGAAAATAAACAAAAAGATATTTGACAACGGTCTGCGGTTGGTGCACAATGAGGACACCAGCACGCAGATGGTTGCCTTGAATATTGTTTATGACGTGGGTGCCCGTGACGAACATCCCGAGCATACGGGCTTTGCCCATCTGTTCGAGCATCTGATGTTCGGAGGTTCGGTGCATATTCCTGATTATGACGCTCCTTTGCAATTGGCAGGCGGAGAGAATAATGCATGGACCAATAATGATATAACTAATTACTACTTGACGGTTCCAAAATCGAATGTGGAAATCGGCTTCTGGCTGGAGTCCGACCGCATGCTGGAACTGGCATTCAGTGAGCAAAGTCTTGAAGTGCAGCGTGCGGTAGTGATGGAGGAATTTAAACAACGTTGCTTGAACCAGCCGTATGGTGATGTGGGACATCTGCTTCGTCCTTTGGCTTATCAAACGCATCCTTATCGCTGGCCTACTATCGGGAAAGACCTCTCTCACATTGCCAATGCCACGCTGGACGAGGTAAAGGAATTCTTTTTTCGTTTTTATGCACCTAATAATGCAGTGCTGGCCGTTACCGGAAATATTTCGTGGGAAGAAACGGTTAGGCTGACAGAAAAATGGTTTGCTCCCATTCCCCGTAGGAATGTGCCCGTAAGGCAATTACCGCAAGAAGTTGTACAGACGGCAGAACGCCGGCAGACGGTGGAACGGAATGTTCCTCTGGATGCTTTGTTCATGGCTTATCACATGTGCAGCCGTGAGGATGCCGATTATTATGCCTTCGATATTCTGTCGGATATTCTGAGCAATGGACGTTCCAGTCGCTTGACCCGCAGGCTGGTGCAGGAGCAAAAGCTCTTTTCCAGTCTCGATGCCTATATCTCCGGTACACGGGATGCCGGACTGCTGCATATCAGTGGAAAACCATCTGCAGGCGTATCTTTGGAGCAAGCCGAGGCTGCTGTCCGGAAAGAGTTGGAAGAGTTGAAATCCGGGTTTGTTGGAGAACAAGAATTGGAGAAAGTAAAGAACAAGTTTGAGTCTACACAGATATTCGGCAACATCAATTATCTGAATGTTGCCACGAATCTTGCCTGGTTTGAACTGACCGGACAGGCAGAAGACATAGACCGTGAAGTGGACAATTACCGCTCTGTGACGGCAGAACAGCTTCATAGGGTCGCCCAACAGACCTTCCGCGATGAAAACGGGATTGTGCTTTATTACCAAAAAGAAAACCTTTAGTATGAAAAATTTATTTGATACGTATAAGCAGCACTACAAAGCATTGCTTCTCCTGGGGCTGCCCATTGTGGTGGGGCAGTTGGGAGTCATTGTGCTTGGTTTTGCCGATACGCTGATGATTGGGCATCACAGCACGGAAGAGCTGGGTGCCGCTTCTTTCGTAAACAATCTGTTTACTCTCTGTATTATTTTCAGTACGGGGTTCAGCTACGGGCTGACTCCGGTTGTGGGAGGCTTCTACGGTAACCGCCGTTTTGCCGAGGCCGGACAAGCGTTACGGTGCAGTCTGGTGGCCAATGTACTGGTAGCTTTGCTACTGACTCTTGTCATGACCGTTCTGTATTTCAATGTAGAGCGGTTGGGGCAACCTGAAGAATTGATGCCTCTAATCAAGCCTTATTACCTGGTGCTGCTGGCTTCATTGGTCTTTGTTATGTTGTTCAACGGTTTCAAACAGTTTACGGACGGCATCACCGATACCAAGACGGCCATGTGGATTCTACTCGGAGGGAATGCGCTTAACATCGTAGGAAACTATATACTTATCAATGGAAAGCTGGGCTTTCCGGAGATGGGACTGCTTGGTGCGGGTATCAGCACCTTGTTCTCCCGCATTGTGATGGTGGTGGTCTTTGCGGCGATTGTGCTTCGCGGCCGCCGGTTTATCCGTTACAGGCTCGGCTTCATGCGGCTGGGGTGGTCGATGCCGATGTTCAGGAAGCTCAATGCACTGGGCTGGCCCGTGGGTATGCAGATGGGTATGGAGACCGCTTCCTTCAGTCTGAGCGTCGTCATGGTGGGCTGGCTGGGGACTCTCGCATTGGCATCGCACCAGATTATGTTGACTATCTCCCAGTTTACCTTTATGATGTTTTACGGTATGGGGGCGGCGGTTGCCGTGCGTGTCAGTAACTTTAAAGGGCAGGGAGACGGACAGAATGTGCGCCGTTCGGCGTATGCAGGTTTCCACATTATCCTTTGTATGGAAGTGGTGTTGCTGAGTATTGTCTTTGCACTTCGCGGTCAAGTAGGTGGATGGTTTACGGACAATGCGGAAGTGTCCGGCATGGTTGCCGCTCTCTTCTTCCCGTTCTTGATTTACCAGTTCGGCGATGGGTTGCAGATTAACTTTGCCAATGCCCTGCGCGGCATCTCGGATGTGAAACCGATGATGATTATTGCATTTATATCCTATTTTATTATATCTTTGCCCGTAGGGTACCTTTGCGGTTTCGTTTTCGGTTGGGGGCTGACGGGAGTCTGGATGGCTTTCCCGTTCGGACTGACCAGTGCGGGAGTGATGCTGTGGTTGAGGTTCCGTAAACAGACCAGGGAAAGGATTTGATAGTATGAATAATGTCTCCAAAGTAAAGATTGCCGTAGGCTACACTTTGTTGCTGGCGGTATTGTTTTTTTCCTTGTTTTTCGTACACCGGGAAATGGAGAACCTTATTCTTACTGATGACCGCGATGTACAATGGACAGACAGCGTGCTTGCCTTGATACGCGAGAAGGATACTAATACGATAAAAATGCTGCGCACGCTGAGTGAGGCGAATGACAGCATGGTATCCACCAGTGACATTGAGCAGATAATTGCCCAGCAGGACTCGGTAGTGACCCAGCAGCGTGTGCAGCACCGTATCATTACACATCGGGATACCGTCGTGACACGCCCTCGGAAGAAGGGGTTTTTCCGTCGTTTGGGTGAAGTGTTTGTCCCCCCAAAGAAAGATACGGCTATCCAGGTAAAGACCTCCCTTGAATTTGCAACGGATACGGTGATTGAACCTTATAATCCGGCCGATTCTTTGCATGAGAAACTGCGTGCCGTGGCCCAGCAGAAAAAAGCTGTAAACACTGTTATACAGCGACGTAAACGCTATCTGCAACGCTTGGACCATATGCTGACCGCTCGTATTGACAGTTTGCTGAAAGATTACGAGACGGAAACTCTGCTGCGTGCACGGACGGAAGCCGAGTATCAACAAGCGGTCCGACGCCGTTCGGCCAAAATTATCAGTGGCATTGCCGTAGGTGCGGTGTTGCTTTCCGCTTTTTTTCTTATTATCATCGGCCGCGACATAACCCGAAGCAACCGTTACCGCCGTGAGTTGGAAGAGGCCCGTCGTCGTGCCGAGGATTTACTCGCTGTCCGTGAAAAACTGATGCTTGCCATTACCCATGATTTCAAAGCTCCGCTCGGTTCTATTATGGGCTATGCCGACTTGCTTTCCCGTCTGACGGTGGATGAGCGTCAGCGGTTCTATCTGGACAATATGAAAACCTCATCGGAACATCTGCTGAAGCTGGTAGTTGATTTGCTCGACTTCCATCGTCTTGATTTGAACAAGGCCGAAATCAACCGGGTCACCTTTCATCCTTCCCGCCTGCTTGAAGAGATACACGTCAGTTTTGAACCACTTACGGCTGCCAAAGGACTGGCGCTTCATTGCGACATTGCCCCGGAGCTGGGCGGTACCTATATTTGCGACCCCTTGCGTCTGCGCCAGATTATCAACAATTTGCTGTCCAATGCCGTGAAGTTTACGGACCAAGGCAGTGTTACCATGACTGCCCGTTACGAGGACCGTCGACTGGTAGTTGCCATTGCTGATACCGGTAAAGGTATGGAACCTGCCGACCGGGAACGTATCTTCCAGGAGTTTACCCGCTTACCGGGTGCTCAGGGTAAAGAGGGGTTTGGACTTGGACTTTCCATTGTCCGTATGCTGGTACAGTTGCTTGAAGGCACGATTGATGTAGACAGTGTGCCAGGCAAGGGAAGCACTTTCACCATATATATTCCTATCTATCCCGTAAGGAGTGAAGGACGGAGAATGAAGGATGAAGAATCGGGATGTGCTGCCACGCCGAATGGCAATTCTTCATTCCCCGTTCCTCATTCTTCACTGAAGAATGTCCTCCTTATCGATGATGACCGTATTCAGCTTACCCTTACTGCCGCCATGCTTCAGCAGAGTGGTATAAATTCTGTCTCTTGTTTACAACTGGATGAACTGCTGGATGCCTTGCGCACTGCAACCTTTGATGTTCTGCTTACTGATGTGCAGATGCCTGCTATTAATGGTTTTGATTTACTGAAACTGCTTCGTGCTTCGAACATACCGCAGGCACAGTCTGTTCCGGTGATTGCTGTCACTGCCCGCAGTGACATGCAGCGTGAGGAATTTACGGTGCATGGATTTGCCGGATGCCTGCATAAGCCGTTTACCGTCAGTGAATTGCTACATGAATTGAATATGGAGGACAAAGGGATGGAGGTTACGGAAGTTTCGGAAACTTCGGCTTGCCCGGGGTATAAATTCTCTTCGCTCACTGCTTTTTCGGTCGATGACCCCGAGGCGGCAAAGTCCATTCTGGAAAGTTTTGTGGCTGAAACCCGCCTCAATGCGGAGCGTTTGCAGAAGGCTGTGGAGAATGAGGATGTGGACGAGATGGCTGCTGTCTCCCACAAAATGATTCCCCTCTTTACTTTAATTGGAGCAGCGGAACTGGTTGCATTGCTGAAACTGTTGGAAACTTCTCATGGAGTGCCTTTTACCGGAGAGTTGAAAGAACACGCCCTTGCCGCCCTCGTTTTGATAGAGGATGTCATTACTCAGGCAACAGCTTTTCCGTAATGGGGGAACAGAGAAGAATACGTGATTTTTCTCTGTCGGGAACCAAATGTCGAAAGAAATTGTTTACTTTGTAGGACTTTTAAATACGATGAAAGATTGACGTTCCGATGAGAAGAAAATGGTTGAGAACAGCACTGTGGGTGTTGCTTACTCCTATTATACTGTTTATAATATTGATGATATTGCTTTATGTGCCTCCCGTACAGAATTTGATACGGAAGCAGGCTACGGCAATTGCATCAGGTGCTACGGGTATGGACATATCCGTGGAGCGGATTGACCTTCGCTTTCCTTTGAATTTGTTGGTCCGCGGTGTATTGGTGGTACAGCCTGCCGACAGTGCTGTTGATGTGCAGCATCCCGATACCTTGCTGAATCTTGGAAGTTTGAACGTACGGGTACAGGCATGGCCTTTACTCAAAGGGAAAGTGGAGGTGGATGACATTACCTTGAAACAAGTTGCTGTCAACTCCTCCAATTTAATGGAAGGTATGTGCATCAAAGGAGTACTGGGGCATTTCTTTTTCGAAAGCCATGGCATAGACCTTACAAAAGAAGATGCCATCCTCAATAATATAGAATTGAGCGATACCCATGTGCAGGTGATGCTTGCAGATACCACTGAGACTCCCAAGGACACTACTGACACTGCGTTAAACTGGAAAGTCACACTCCATACTCTGAAGTTGAAGAACGTCTCGGTCGATTTACAGATGCCATTGGACTCCATGGGGCTGAAAGCCCATATAGGAGATGCTGAGATTGCTGGACTGCCTGACCGACCTGCAGGACACCTTCAAGGCCGAGCTTGCCGCCCCCGAGGCGTGATACCGTCCGCTTGCGGGCGATTTTTCTGTTACTTTGCAACCAGTTTCCAAAAATTCCGTTGTGAAACTACCATTTTGCTGCCTGTGCGCGGGCTTGGATTGGGAATTTTGCCGAAAATCGCAGTTTTCTGCCGCAGGGTGCCGTTTCCGGTTGAAGAGCGGCGCTTGATGTGGTAAAATTGTACATGATTTATACGCGGGAACGGACAGCCGCAGACCGGCTGCCCTGCTTATATGATTTTGTACAGAAAGAATGAAAGGGATTTGGAGTTGCACGTCATTACAAAACGCGAAAAGATGCAGTATGCCTATGTGTTCCTGACGGATCTGCTGGCCCTGGCGGTCAGTATTCTGCTGTCGTGGCTGATCACTGACGGACTGTTCAATGTGCTGGTGCCCTACACTGCACGGGACTGGATGCAGACGCTCTGCACGCTGGCGCTGGCCTTTATCGCAACCTTTTTCTGCTTTGACCAGACCGAGAACATTGTCACCCGCCGCCCCGGTGCCGAGATAAAGCTCTCGCTCAAATTCAACCTGATGCTCTGCGTCATCTACTCGGCCCTGATGCTGCTGACCAAGGCAACGATGCTCGACTCCCGCTATTTTGCGGTGACGGTGCCGCTCATCAACGCTTTGCTGCTGCCG
>OMGH01001372.1_pt1 | contig 15485 bp, 9 predicted proteins | sample 1645841 | NCBI WGS metagenome assembly OMGH01 (sample SAMN00849584, study PRJEB25192) | human gut metagenome
GAGCAAAGAATAAAATATTTTGGGAATCATTTCTGGCTTATGTTTGATGAGGGTAAACTCATTGCGTTTGTAGATGGTTTTGTTACGGATGAGGCTGATCTTACAGATGAGATGTATGAAAATGCATCAATGCATGACGAGAATGGTGCATGGCAGATGATTTTTGGTGTAAATACTCTTCCTGATTATCGCAGATGCGGATGTGCGAAAGAGCTGATTAAGAAGGCTATCTTAGATGCCAGAAAACAGAACCGGAAAGGGCTTGTATTAACATGTAAAGAAAGCCTTGTTCCATATTATTCCAAGTTTGGATTCGTTGATGAGGGGATAACAGATAAATCCACTCATGGAAATGTTCTGTGGCACCAGATGAGATTGGATTTTAAATTAAGAAATAATGGAGTAAATCCTTCAGATAACAAAAATGTGACCGCGCATAAAACATTTAAAGCCGACAGAATACTATCATATTTTAAAGAAGAGTGGAAGGTACTGATTATAATAACTGTGTCAGGTTTTATATACAATCTTGGACTTTTGTTTGGACCATGGTTTGAAGGAAAAATGGCAGGCTGTCTTATAGATATATTGGCAAAGAATGCTGTATACAAGGATATGCTTATACTTGTTATTGCATATGTGATTTCAATTGGAGTAGTTCAGGTATCAAGATATATAAAACGTTTTTATGTTCGTAGATTCGCCAATAATGTTAATAGAAGAATGAAGAAAATATTATATGGAACACTTGTATTAAAGAGCAGGACAGAGCTTGAAGGTGAAGGTATGGGCGATATTATGACAAAGGCCATACTTGATGTAGATGATTGTGCTGAAGGCATGAGAAAGTTTACAACAGAAATATTTGATACAGGCGTAGCGCTGGCTGCATATGCAGGAATGTTGCTTGTATATGATGTAAGGCTGGCACTTATTGCAATGATATTTCCACCTATATCTTATATCATTGCTGAAAAGATGAAAGTAATAGTCCAGAAAACAGGTTCTGCGTATAAAAAACAATCTGGTATCCTTAGTAATGCAACACTCGACAGAGCATCCAATGCTATAACCTACAGAGTTTATGGCAGGGAAGTTGACAGAAAAAATGCGTACGAAGATAATCTGGCTGAGTATGAGAAATCAGCTATTTATGCTAATATATGGAATTCTTCTCTTACACCATTATATAGAACAATATCAATGATGGGCATTTTATTTATATTATATTTTGGCAGCAGAAATGTACTTGGAACAGGATGGAGAACCTGGAATATTGCAGCATTTACAACATTCCTGGCCTGCTTTATAAAGTTATCTGATAAGTCCTCGAAGGCGGCGAAGCTGTTTAATGCAGTTCATAAGGCACAGGTTTCATGGAAACGTATTAAGCCGCTTATGGTTATTCAGGCTAAGGATACAGATTGTAAAAATCAGACATCTGGAAGGCTTGATGTACAAAATTTAAGCTTTACATATCCAGATGGAAAAAATGTATATAATGGTATTTCCTTTACTGCAGAGCCGGGACAGATCATAGGTGTTACAGGTCCGGTTGCTAGTGGTAAGTCAACCTTTGGAAGGACATTTTTGTGTGAATATCCATATGAGGGAAGTATCATGTATAATGGATGTGAGTTAAAAAATGCTGCAGATAATGAGAGAACAGGAATAATAAGTTACCTAGGACACGATCCGGAGCTTTTCAATGATTCAATAAAGAATAATATCCTGCTTGGTGATAATAAAGACGTAAACGAGTATCTAAAAGCAGTATGTATTGATAAAGAAGTTGAGGCTATGGAGCAGGGAGCAGATACCATTATAGGCAGTGGGGGCGTGAGATTGTCTGGAGGACAGGCACAAAGAATTGCATTAGCAAGAACTTTATGCCATAAAAAGCCAGTTTTTATACTTGATGATCCATTTTCAGCACTTGATAAGAATACAGAGGAGCAGATATATAATAATCTTAGAAAAATGACGGAAGGTAGTATCGTTATTATTCTGTCTCACCGTTTGTATATGTTTCCTAAGCTGGACAAAGTTATATGGCTTGATGAAGGTAGTGCCAGAGTAGGAACGCATGATGAACTTATGTTGGAATGTATGGCTTATAGACAGTTAAATGATGCAGCAAATGCAATGAGTGAAGATACTGTTTCATATGAACAACGTAAGAATGTCAAAGGGGTGGTGGATAAGCATGAGTAAACATAATAGTAATGTTGATAATGGCGGCAAAGTACATAGTGTAGGTTCAATAATATTGCACACTACAATAAAGAAAAAGTGGCTTTCACTTGGTATTATAACAGCCGTATGTGGTGCAGTTATAACTGTACTTTATCCACCGCTTGTACTTGGAAGAATAGTAGATACATTGGCAGCAGGATGTCAGGTTCCTTTATATCTTATATTTCTTTATATGGTATTTAATGTGATCACAGGTCTTATGGAGGCTGCAAGGGAAGGACTTCTTACTGTATTTGGTCAAAAGATAACGCATGCTCTGCGTAGTGGCCTTATGGAGCATTTTACCAGACTGACAGCAGATTCATTAAACCGTCAGGAGCCGGGAGCTGTAGTGTCAAGATTCGTTGGTGATGTTGATACTGTAGAGAATCTGTTTACCTCAGGTATAGTCAGTATGTTTGCGGATACATGTAAGATAATAAGTATTCTTGCAGTTATATGGTTCAGAAATAAAGGGCTTGCAATATTATTGCTTATATTACTGCCATTTATATTCTGGTTTACAAGATATGTGCAGAGGAATATGCTTGAAGCCCAGCTGCGAAACCGGCGTGCAGTAAGCAAGGCTTCGGGACATGTACCGGAAACACTACGAAACATCCGTACAATACATAATCTTGGCAAGGAAAAGTATATGGAGAAAAAATATGATGAATATATAGGTGACAGCTATAAGGCTATGGAAAAGACTAACTTTTACGATGCGATATATTCACCTGTTATTCTTATACTAAATGCAGTTGTAGTAGCGGTAGTTATGTTGTTTTCTGCATCGGGCAATGCAAAGGCTCTTAGCCTTTTTGGAATGTCAGCAGGTACGGCGGTAGCTGTTATTAACTACATATCACAGATATTTGCACCAGTTGAGAGCCTTGGTATGGAAATCCAGACTATACAGTCAGCAATTGCCGGTGTAAGAAGAATAAATGAATTCTTTGCACTCCCGACACTTCCAGCAATTGAAGCTGTTAATGCAGATATTAAAGCAGATTTTAATGTTGATATTAAAGCAGATATTAAGGCGGATTTTAAGTCTGATGTAAATGCAGATATTAATGCTGTGTTAGAAACACAGACAGCTAACATCAATAATAGTGAAGGATTAAAAGCTGGAAAAGCCAGCACACCATATGTCCAGTTTAATAATGTAACCTTCGGATATGAAGCTGACCATATTATAATTAAAGATAAGAGCTTCAATGTTGATATGGGTGAACAGGTTACACTGCAGGGAAGGACAGGTGCGGGAAAGAGCACAATATTCAAGCTGCTTTTAGGCTTATACAGGCCTTTAAAGGGACAGATACTAATTGATGGAATCGATTCTTATAATATACCTGATAATAAGAAAAGAAGAATATTTGGTTATGTTGAACAGACATTTCATATGGTGCCAGGAACAGTTAAAGATCAGATTACATTATATGATGAAGCTATATCTATGGATGAGGTTGTGAATGCAGCCAGGCTTGCAGGACTTCACGATACAATTATGAGCTTTGATAAGGGATATGATACACCCTGCACACAGGAAATATTTTCGCAGGGACAATGGCAGTTATTGTCTATTGCAAGGGCAACTGCTGCTAATCCACAGCTTCTGCTTTTAGATGAGATAACTGCTAATCTTGATGCTGATACAGAAAGAGAAGTACTAAAGGCATTAAAAAATGTATCTGAAAACAGGACTGTTATATCAATCTCACACAGGGTTACAGCTAGAACAGGAAGAGTTATAAGCTGTTAGAACAGCGTTGTGTCTGTGACATAGCATGAAGAAGCTTGAACAGAAATGATTATTAGAAACTGAAATTTCCAGATGAATATGTATAATAGAGAAAAAATCATGTCAGTTAGTCGGCTTTTTTCATGCCTATTTTTATACATAGCCGGTTCTGTAAAATGGATTGGTTATTATATTTTTTGAGGAAAGAACAACCAAGACACCAGGGAGATTTAACTTGCGGTGGAGTAAGTCGTAAGATATAATCAATATATATTGATATAAAGAAGGTGATACAATGAAAATTGATTTTCTAGAGTTAACAAATTTCAGGAATATTCATAAGCAGAAGATAATCTTTGAAAATAAAAATTTTGTTGTACTAATAGGTGATAACGGAAGTGGAAAGACCACAATATTAGAGGGTATTACAAAGGGATTTGTGCCTGTATTAAGATCTATAAATGCAGAGGCAATGAAACAATGTGATCTGACCAACAATGATATAAAAAGTGGCATGAATAGTACAGGGGTTACATTGGGGATTACACTGGATAATGAAAAATATGTTTGGACGAACAAGCGGAGACTTTCATCACAGCAGCCATTTGAAAATATTGGAGAGCAGCAGAAGGAAAGAATCAAGGGATTAAAAGAATTAAAATTAAGATATGCTCAATGTGTTGAAGATAAGAAATTACCGTTGGTTCTTTATTATGGAACAGACCGTATCATAAGAGATGTTCCGGTAAGAGGACATATAAAAGATTTTAAGGTGACAGATGCATTAAGAAATTGTTTTGATAATGTAAATTATTTTAGGGACTTTTATGATTGGTTTAAAACAGAAGAAGACATTGAACTTCGTGGACTTCGGGAAAATCCAGAGTATAAGAATCCAAAGTTAAATTGCGTTAGAGAAGCATTGGAACGAATGATTAAAGGATATTCCAATTTAAGAATAGAGTTAGCACCTTCCAGAATGGTGATGACAAATTCTGAGGGAATAGATTTAGAAATCGATCAGTTAAGTGGTGGGTATAAAGCAGTATTATCTGTAATAGCAGATATTGCCAAAAGATTATCCATAGCAAATCCTGAATCTTCAAATCCACTGGAAGAAGAAGCAGTAATTCTGATAGACGAATTGGATTTACATTTGCATCCAAAATGGCAAAAAGAAATAGTGGCAGATTTAAAGAGAACATTTCCAAATTGCCAATTTATTATTTCGACACATTCGCCATTTATAATACAGTCATTAGATGCAGATGAGCTGTTTGATATTAAATCAATGAGCTTTGCAGAAGAAAAGGGTAATTATAAAGGGTGGAGCATAGAGGAAATCCAGGAACATAAAATGGGTGTGGAACCGAAGACTACTATTTTTAATGATTATCTGGAACGATTTTCTTCAGCAATAGATAATGAAAATTATGATGTTGTAAAAGAACTTTATGAAAAACTGAAGGAAATGGTAAGTCCTGACAGTAATGAAAGCAGAGTATTAAAATTAGATATGGAGATGGCTGAAGCAGATGATAAAGCTTGATCGAGGAGAAAAACCAGCAGAACTTACAGACGAGGTTTGTGAAGAATTAAAAAAGTTATATGCTGAAGATAATGACAAAGATGTGTGGAACTCGCCTAAAATAAAAGAGCCATTAAAAAAGGCTATACTTGAAATGAGTCATGATAAATGTTCCTATTGTGAGTGTAAATTAGGAATAGAATCAAAAGATGTAACCATTGACCATTTCTATCCTAAATCTGAAAATCCAGATAAAGTTGTTGAATGGGAGAATCTTTTTCCTGCCTGCTTAAGATGTAACAGAACGAAAAGCAAGCGAGAAGAACAAATTATTAACCCTTGTAATGATGAGCCTAAAGAATATTTAGGAGTAAGAAATATAAATCGTTATAGGTTGAAAGGAATAGATTCAGAGGGGATTGGAAAAAATACAATAGATGTGATTGGTCTTAATGACGTAAGTAGAGTAATTACTCCACGAATGGTTGCTTGGGAAATATTAAAAGAGAGATTGGTAGAGATAGAAGAAGATTTACAAGATGGAGGATACAAGAGAAAATATAAAAACAGGTTACGGAAGATAATGGAAAACTGTTTACCGGATACAGCATACGCAGCAGTTAAGGCAACGAATCTGCTAAATGATGAAAGTTATAATGCAATAAAGAATATTTTGATTGCAGAAAGTCAATGGACTGATGACATGAAAGATGTGGAAATAGGAATAGAAGAAATAGCATTAAAATTAGTTTAATTGCAATGGCAGATAGCCGATTGGTTCAATATGAGTCAGTCGGCTTTTTTCATGCTCATTTTTATACATAGCCAGTCCCGTAAAAAGGATTGGCTAATTAAATTTTTCGAGGAAGGAGGAGGAAACCATATGACCAAGTGTAAAGTAATCGCCCTTGCCCAATATTACTGTACATGGACTCAGACCACATGTTGGCGACCATTTTGATCTAGCTAGGAATTCCTCTGTTTAAAATATCTGGTCTGTTGACGTATTGGAACCATTTATAGAGTCGGTTATTCCAAAAGAGTAGGAAAGCCAGTATTACGATTATTCAGATACAGTAGAAATTGACTTGATTATAGAAGAATATTTCCACGCAGCATGATGAAAAATAGAATAGTAGTGATAGAAAAAAGTACAAATAAGAATCGAACATTTGTACTTTTCTTACATTCATCTATATACTTTTAAAAAATGTCTGATATAATAGGGACTGTTACAAGAAAGAAACAGTAAAAATATGACAGACAGAACCGGAGCCTGTTATCATCAGGTATTTCTAGGTGCTGTTTTATCCGCAAAAATGAATTTTGTGACTTTTATTCGTAACGAGACAAAAATAGGCATTTCGTTACGAATCTGATTACGAATTTTTGGCTGATATTGGTCGTAATAAAAGTCACAAATGGAGGAATTTACCAAGAATGAGACCAAATTAAAGGCTCCATATAAGCCAACCGGAGATCAGCCACAGGCGATTGCAGAGCTTGTAAAAGGGTTCAAGGAGATGTTCCCCGATAACGCAGTGTAATATTTTGTCTCCTAGTAGACGGAGGTCGAAAAACAGGTGGTATTTTGTGGTATGTGGGTGGTTGAACATCCAGATGTTGTGGAAGTGGTAGCGGTGAGAGCATAGGTGAAAAGCGGGTGGATGAAGAGGTTCTGTGACTTTTTGTTGCCTGCTTTTTTGATTATGGAATTAAAAAAATTAGTGTATAGGGGTTGAAGAGTTGATATACTTAAAATGAAATAATATGAAATAGATTAATGGGGGACAAAAACCATGATAAAGAGTACTAAAATTGAAAATGCAGAATTCGTTATGTCTAAAGATGAATTAACTTATGCAGAAGTTATCAAGGATTTTGAAGAAGCTAGTAGTATACATATTTTAACTTATAATATTTCAAAAGATAAAAGCGATTTGCTAAAGGCGTTAAAGAAATGTGATGAAGATACAGAAATATGTATTGTTTCAAACATTCCAGGGCGTTGGGAAAAATATTTTGGCGAGTATTATAAAAGTAAAGCAAGAAAAAATATATCATTATATAAAAGTAAATTATCACCTGCGAAAATTGCAGAAAAGGCAGAAGTTTTTTTTTGTTTTTCAAATCATGCAAAAATTATAATGACTAATAACATTGCATATATAGGATCATCAAATTTTTCAGAAGAAAGTGCAGATAATTTTGAATCAGGCTTTATAAGTAGAGATGCAGAATTTATTGAATTTTTAGAAGAAGAGATTTTTCCATGGATTATAGAAAGCTCAAGTGAATATAAAACAGATGAAGAGATTTTGTTTTTTGAATTAGCTATTAGAAAGAGTATCGCGATGTTTGAAGAAATGCATGAGGAATATTTACAAACATTTTATTTGTTAGTCGATCATAGAGGAATTGAAAGATGGTATTATAATACAACAGATCCGACATTGTCTGTTAAAAAAATGGAAAAGACAGAGGAGATATGTAATCAATATGTGGATTTATTGAAGAATGTTAATAAGATTTTTAACATGAGAGCATTTTCAGAAGAAGGAATTGATAATTTAGATGATGTAATAGAAAACGCAGAGAATATCATTGGAAATATCAAGACTTTGTTTGGGGGAAACATCGAAGAATTGGCAAAATATGATGGACAAGATATTATAGATGAATATATCAATGATCATTATGCAGATGCATATGATGAGAATTTGGAGTATTATGTAGATAAGGCTATGGACATTGCAAATGAGACTTTTGCAGAATTGGCTAATGATGCACAAGAAGAAGCAGATGACTTGCTAGAGGAAATAAAAAATTTGGGAGAAGTGTCTAAAAAGGTCTTAATCGTATTTAAAAAATTACCTTTAGAGAAAATAAAAATTGATAATACGGACAGTGAAATTTAAGAATTCATTTTAGACGAATCCTTTAGTGAAAAGTGTGTTAATTTCCGAGATAAAAAATGATATATAATTGATTTATGGGAGATTAATATAATATGAAGTACGAAAAAGAATTTGCTCGTTCATTATTTAGAAATGCAGTGATTTTTTTGGATTCTGCTATCAAATATTTTAACGAAGGACTGGATTATCATGTAAATATGGTTCAATCTATTGTTAATTTGCAATTTGCTTTGGAATTAGCGTTAAAATTATCGGTGATATCGCAGTATGGAATTAGAACAATTCTGATTAATAAATAAAAGGAATTAAAAGATTCTGAATTAGAAGAGTTATACTAGTATCAGAATATAAACCGACGCTGATCATTGCACATAATAAGGCTTTGGCGGCGTAGCTATATGGAGAATTTAAAGAAATTTTTCCAAATAACGCAGTGGAATATTTTGTCTCCTAGTATGATAATATGCAGTATAATACGCAGGACAGGTAATAGAAATGAAAAAAATAGACTTTGAGAATGGAACAATTACAGATAATATTTTAAGTGCATCAATCCCTATGCTTGTAGCACAGCTATTGAATCTTTTGTATAACGTAGTAGACAGGATATATATTGCACGTATACCACATATCGGTACAACAGCTATAGGTGCAGTAGGAATATGCTTCCCGGTAATTGTTATTATTACAGCATTTGCTAACTTGTTTGGAAGCGGTGGAACACCTCTGTTTTCGATATACAGGGGAAGAAAGAAAAATAAAGAAGCTGCACTTATTATGGATACATCATTTTCAATGCTCTGTGCAGGTGCTTTTATATTAATGTCCTGTGGTTTGCTGTTTTCAAAACAGATTCTTATCGTGTTTGGCGCATCAGATAGTACAATAGTTTATGCATATCCATATATGATGATTTATCTTATAGGAACAATACCATCTATGCTTGCCTTAGGACTAAATCCATATATTAATGCACAGGGATATTCTACAACTGGTATGATATCAGTTGCAATAGGAGCAGTTCTTAATTTCATACTGGATCCATTATTTATATTTGTTTTTGGCTTAGGCGTAAAGGGAGCAGCAGTAGCAACAGTTATTTCACAATGCTTCTCGGCGATGTTTACAATATATTTTCTGACACATAAATCCGAATTAAAGATGAGATTTTTAAAGAAAAATGAGCTTGCAGAGTGTGCAGGTTATGCTAAGAATATTATCAGTCTTGGCACAGCGGGATTTATAATGCAGGTTACTAACAGCCTTGTTACAATATGCTGCAATAATGTATTGGCAGTAACAGGAGGAGATATTTACATATCAGTAATGACAATAGTATCTAGTGTAAGGCAGCTTGTGGATACTCCGATTCATGCTATTAATGAAGGCTCTTCGCCAGTTATCAGTTATAATTATGGTGCAGGAAAGCCCACACGTATCAGAAAAGCAATAGCGGTTCTTGGTATTATGACACTGGCTTATACGGCTGTTATGTGGAGCATTATTATATTTGCACCGGGAGCATTAATAAGCATATTCAGCTCAGACAGCAGCCTGCTTAGTGATGCTATTGTTGCATTAAAGCAGTATTTTGCAGCATTTATATTTATGGATCTGCAATATATCGGACAGACAGTATTTAAGTCACTTAACAAAAAGAAGCACGCCATATTCTTTTCATTATTAAGAAAAGTCATTATAGTCGTGCCTCTTACATATATTATGCCATATACATTTAATATGGGGACAGCAGGAGTATTCTTAGCTGAGCCAGTATCAAATGTAATAGGAGGAAGTATCTGTTTTATAACAATGCTATGTACAGTACTTCCGGAGCTTAAGAGAATGGCTGAAGTATAAAACTACTGTATCCAGGCAGTTCCATTCCGTTATTAAGCTTAATTTCGCTGCCACTTATAAGGTCAGTGCATGTATCAGTTCCGATATTAAACGAAGCAAAGTAAGGCTGCTCGGATGCATTTATGGCAACAAGAACACGTTCATCATTATACTGACGTAGGAAGATGCACTGCTCATTGGTGAGCACGATAGATGAGAAGCTTCCATAATTCAGTGCATTTGACGACTTCTTTGCGACAGCCAGTTTTGATATAAATGTTGTGAGGTCATTCCATATAGGCGTATCAAAGGAAACACGCAGAGCAGGATCACCATCCTTTTTTCTTCCTGTTGCACCCCATTCACTGCCATAGTATACACAAGGAATACCAGGCATTCCGAATGCAAGGGTGTATATAAGAGGAAGGTGGTTAGCGTTATTAAGAATACTGGCAACTCTTGTCACATCATGATTGTCAACGAAGGAGAGCAGATGCTTTCCCTTATAAAGAGTCCAGTTTTCTGGTCCGAACTGTCGTAATAATGAATGGTTTATTTCAAACATATTCATACAGTTAAAGCTTGAATAAAGACCTTTGTAACATTCGTAATTGGTTACAGAATGTAACATTTCATCATTCATAATCTGGTTATAGTCACCATGAAGAGTTTCACCAAGAAGAAAGAAATCAGGCTTTAGCGAATCGCAGAAGGAGCGTAGCCTTCTTAAGAAGTCGTGATTTAAGCAGTAAGCTACATCAAGTCTTAAGCCATCTATATCGAATTCATTTACCCATCCTTTGATAGCCTTAAAAATATGCTGTATAACATCTTCATTATATAGATTGAGCTTTACGAGGTCATAGCAGCCCTCCCAGCCTTCATACCACAGACCGTCATTATAGTTCGAGTTGCCATTAAAGTCTATTCTTGCAAACCAGTTAACATAAGCAGAATTCTCACGGTTTTTAAGAACGTCCTGAAAAGCCCAGAAGCCACGGCCTACGTGGTTAAATACGCCATCAAGAACAACCCTTATGCCTTCCTTGTGCAGATTAGAGCATACGTTGGCAAAATCTTCATTGGTTCCAAGTCTTTTATCTATTGTTGTATAGTCACGGGTATTATATCCGTGCGTATCAGATTCAAATACAGGTGAGAAATATATTGCATTGGCACCCAGCTTTTTAATATGGGGAATCCAGTCATTGACCTTAAGGATACGATGTGTAAGGACATCATCATTATCATAAGGTGCACCGCACAATCCCAGAGGATATATCTGATAAAAAACACTTTCATAAGCCCACATATTTGTATACCTCCTTGTTTTACGAAGTAAAATGCGACTGCCCTTGCAGGAGCAGAGGTATTTACCTCCTAGTATTTTATCTTATAATTATAACATGCTTATGTAACGGCATGTAGTAGAAAAAATATAGATAACTTTATGAAAATGTTATAAAATAGTAATGTTTTTATAACCAAAATGTATTGTAATAAAAGTATACATTGTTTTATAATAAAATTTAATCATGATAATAAAATGAACAGGAGATAGATAATGCTTCAGATTCAACACATCCGTAAGGAATATAGAACAGGAAAGTTAGTACAGAAAGCACTTGATGATGTGTCGCTGAATCTAAGGGATAGTGAATTCGTCGCTGTGTTAGGCCCAAGTGGTTCAGGAAAAACTACACTTCTTAATATCATAGGCGGTCTTGACAGATACGATAGTGGGGATCTTATCATCAATGGAATATCAACTAAAAAATATAAAGACAGAGACTGGGATTCATATCGTAATCATACGATAGGTTTTGTGTTCCAGAGCTATAATCTTATACCTCACCAGACGGTTCTTTCTAATGTTGAGCTTGCACTTACAATATCAGGCATATCAAGGACTGAAAGAAGAAAACGTGCTAAAGAGGCGCTAGAAAAGGTGGGACTTGGAGAGCAGATACATAAAAAGCCAAGCCAGATGTCAGGTGGACAGATGCAAAGAGTTGCCATAGCCAGAGCACTTGTTAATAATCCAGATATTCTTCTTGCAGATGAACCTACAGGAGCACTTGACAGTGAAACAAGCGTACAGGTTATGGAGCTTTTAAAAGAGGTATCAAAGGACAGACTTGTAGTTATGGTAACTCATAACCCTGAGCTGGCTTATGAATATGCTACAAGAATAGTAGAAGTTAAAGATGGAAAGATATTATCGGATTCTGATCCGTTAGAGATAGATGAAAATATTATAGAAAAACCGGTGCACAAGAATATGGGAAAGTCGTCAATGTCGTTTCTTACAGCACTTTCATTAAGCTTTCAGAATCTTAAGACTAAAAAGGCAAGGACTCTTCTTACATCGTTTGCAGGTTCTATAGGAATTATAGGTATAGCACTTATTCTTTCAATATCTAATGGTGTCAGTGGATATATAAGTGCGATGGAGGAGGATACTTTGTCAGAATATCCGTTACAGATACAAAGTACGGGCTTTGATCTTACAGCGATGATGGTCGGTATGTCAGCATCAGGTGACAACAAAAAGGAGAACGATATCGGTGTTACACCTGTTGTTTCTGATATGTTCTCTAAGATGAGTACCAACGATCTGGCATCGCTTAAAACATATATAGAAGGCAATCCGGAAAATATTGAAGATTATGTGCATGCCATAGAATACAAATATATAGTAACTCCTCAGATATACAGGGAGGATAATACAGGATATAGGCAGATAAATCCTGACAAGTCGTATGAGATGATGGGAATGTCTTCATCATATGAGAATTCCATGACATCTGGCATGTCTACAAATGTGTTTTATGAGCTGCCCTCAAACAGCAGTTTATATGAAGAACAGTATGAAGTAAAAGCAGGACATTGGCCACAGAATTATAACGAATGTGTTCTTGTGCTTTCCTCAAGCGGTAACATAAGTGACAGGCTTGAGTACACACTAGGTCTGCGGGATAATGCTGAATATGAGAATATGATATCTGCATTTATGTCAGAAAAAGAGATAGATATTCCTGAGAATAACGACAGCTTTTCATATGATGATTTTATTGGCATGACCTTTAAAGTGGTGAATAGTGCTGATTATTATCAGTATGATACAGAGTATGATATATGGAAGGATAAAACTGGCAATGAAGAATATATGAAGGAGCTGATAAGCAAAGGCAGTGATCTGAAAATATCAGGTATAGTTAAGCAGGTTGAGGGAACCACAGCAGCAATGCTTACACCGGGTATAGCATATACATCCGGGCTTACAAGACAGCTTATACAATATTCTGCAGCTAGTGATGTAGTAAAGGCACAGAAGGAAAAGAAGGATACCAACATATTTACTGGTGAAAAGTTTGGTATAAGTAGTGACAGTAAAAGTAAATTTAACATGGAATCACTTTTTCAGATAGATACAGATGCAATAAGTAATGCATTTAAGGTGGATGATAGTATATATAATATGAGTATGCCAGATTTTGCTGCATTGATCAATCCAGATGATATATCAGCGGCATTTGATCCATCTATGTTTGATTCTATGGATTCATCAGTGTTTAACCCTGATAGTTTTGGAGATATATCTTCTGCTTTCGGGGAAAATGGTATGGACTTTGATATAGGCAGTATAGATGCAGACACATTAAAGAAGCTGGTATCAGACAGTCTTACAGACGAAGTTAAAGCATCTATATCTGAAGTATTATATGGTTTAAAAGAATATATGTCATCTGAGGAAGTATCAGCCCAGTTAAGTAAGGATATCAGACAGCTTATTACTGATTCAATGCATGTAAATATATCACAGGACAGAGTGCTTAAGGAGGTAAACAAGCTTGAAGCCAGATATCTGGAATATATTAAAAAGAATGGTATTGAGGATACAACAGCAGAAAGTGTATTTAAGTTCCTGCTTACAGATGAGGCAAGAAAACAGATATCAGATTCGGCAAAAGAACTTATGAAAGATGCTGTGACATTTGATATATCAAAAGAACAGCTCTGGAGTATATTTAAAAAGGATGTAGTAGATGGATACGCAGAATATGCCAAGCAGAATGGATATCAGAACATAGATGGTATTCTTGATAAAGTCATAAACAATATGATCAACAGTCTTAAGGAACAGTTTACTGCCAATATACAGAATGCCATGAACAAGATGATGGAAAGTATCATGGGGAATATGCAGCAGGCTATGGAGACAGTCATGACACAGATGATGTCCTCTATGACAGATGCCATGATGAATGCCATGCAGCTTATGGGAAATAATATGGCAGCTGCACTAGGTTCAATGGGCATGGGAACAGATACAGATGACTATGATTTTAGTAGCGCATTTGGTATAGATACATACAGCTTCGCAGATGCGATAAAGATGAATATGAACGAAAGTGACCTTTCAGATCTTATGAAGTCACTTATGTCTGATACGGATGTTGCCTCATATGACAATAATATGAAAAAGCTTGGCTATGCAGATTTGTCAGTACCAGGTGAAATAGACATATATCCTAAGGATTTTGAAAGTAAGGATAAGATAGTAAATATACTTGATAACTATAATACAAGCATGAAAAAGCAGGGTAAGGATGAACAGGTTATAAGCTACACAGATGTGGTAGGAACACTTATGTCCTCTGTCACTACCATAGTAAATGTTATAAGCTATGTGCTGATTGCATTTGTGGCTATATCTTTAATAGTATCTTCTATTATGATAGGTGTTATCACATATATAAGTGTACTTGAAAGACGTAAGGAGATAGGAATATTAAGGGCAATAGGTGCTTCCAAGAAGAATGTATCGGCTGTATTTAATGCAGAAACATGTATAATCGGACTATGCTCAGGACTTATGGGTATAGGTATAACATTACTTTTCCTGCTTCCTATAAATGCTGTTATTCATGCACTTTCAGGGGTGGACAACATCAATGCAGTACTTCCTGTAATTCCAGCGATGGTGCTTATACTGCTTAGTGTATTTCTTACATTTACCGGTGGATTGATTCCTTCTAAAAAGGCATCAAAGAGTGACCCGGTGACAGCACTGAGGAATGAGTAGAATGATTAAATTGTTGTTTAACACACATTCTTAACGTACGGACGATAGCATATATGAGAAAAGCAGGTGTGCAAACATCAACGATGCCAGAAGCTTCAATTGGATATTTCTAAGACTTTTCATATACGT
>OMGH01001378.1_pt1 | contig 15408 bp, 9 predicted proteins | sample 1645841 | NCBI WGS metagenome assembly OMGH01 (sample SAMN00849584, study PRJEB25192) | human gut metagenome
TATGGGCAATGGTACAATGATTGATTTTCATTGGACAGCCATTACATACATAAGGTGCTTTATCAATTCTGCTACATCGTTCCTTTTCGAAATCCGTACAGGTCTGGTTGCAGGTTGGACAGGATGTACATTTGATACCGCAGAGAATGATTTTTCCACAGGCATTTGTTTTTTTGCAGTGATAGCGGTGTACACAAAAGTTTTTTGCATTATAAAAAGTTCCTTTGTGGTACCAGTCAGAAAGACGTCGCAATTTAACCTCTTTTGAGATGGTCGTAGGATCTTTACAAAGGAATGCCGCAATATCTTTAAAAGTCGTACCTTTGGATAATTCGTTTTCGATGTAGATACGGTCATTAAGTGTCAGATGTTTTTGGTTTCCAGGGATATATTTACTCATAATAGTTCTCCTTCTACTGCTGTCAGAAGGAATTATTACAATAACACTGATGTATGAAAGAGTAAATATCTACTGCGCAGGACTGAATTCCACCGCCCTATATGGCAGTGGAATTTAAAATTTCATTTTTGGCGCGAAAATACAAGTAATCACGTCTCTTTACACAAAGAGCCGATAAGTGATATAATATACCCACTAATGCCATCAGTAAGAGTGGTAATCATTTTCCGGAGGGTTGTATGAACAAAAAGATAAATCTTTATGCAAATGGCAAATTTGAATATGAGCAGTCTGTTATACAATGTGACAGCTCAGAAATCTCGCTTGAAACGGAGGCAGGGGAAAATATTTCAGGAAATATCAGAGTGTGGACGGATAAAGGCTCTGTTATAAGAGGCATGGCAGTAACAGACTGTCATTATATGATGCTTGAGAATGACAGCTTTGAGGGAAAAGAGTGCGAGATAAAATATACATTTGTTGGAGAAAAATGTATTCCGGGAGAAGTGATAAAAGGCAATTTTGATATTATATCAGACTGTGGAAGCCTTAAAATACCGTTTAGTATTTCAATAGGTGTTCCTGCATGCAATGCCTCCATTGGAAAGATAAAAGATATGTTTCATTTTGCAAACCTTGCGCGTGAAGATGAATCGGAGGCAGTGGCATTATTTAAAAATAAAAAATTTGAAGAAGTGTTTTTATATAAAGAACCTGGGAATATAGCATTGTACAGAGGGCTTCTTTCGGGTACGAGCAAGGGCATAGCAATGGAAGAATTTCTCATTGCAATTCACAAAAAACTTCCTATTCAATTTACACTTGATAAGACAAATTTTATTTATGATGACTGTGTTGAATCATTTGAGGAAGAGGTCACTATCACCAAGGATAATTGGGGATTTTGCGAACTGCATGTTGTTTCCGATGCAAAGTTTCTGCAGCCTGAGCACAAAATAATATGGACAGATAAATTTTCGGGAAATTCATATAAAATAAAATTTCTTGTTGATGTTGATAAGATGGCTGCCGGTATCAATTACGGAAGAGTGATGATTCAGACTGTAAGGCAGACACTTGTTATAGAGGTTATGGCACAGAAAAGAGGTACTGACCATGACATTGTTGTCAAATCTCTTGCAAGACAGACGGCGTATTATGATTTAATGAAGATGTATCTTGAATTTTCCATGGGAAGAATAGAAAAGAAAGATTACATTCTGAGTGCCGAGAAAAATCTGGTACATATAGATGGAAATGCCAAAAAACTTTATGATATACATCTGGGTATATTATCAGGTGACAACAGCAGAGTTAAAAGCGGATTGTCATATTTTGATGAGATAGAGAACAGATTATATGAGACAGAAAAGATAAATTACTGTGCATATCAGTATCTTAAAGCTTTATGGGCAGAAGAAAATGATATAAAAGACGAGTGCATAGAAAAAGTCAGGGCATGTTATGAAAGTGAGGATAACAGCTGGCAGATATTATGGTTCTTGCTTTATCTTGACCCGGTCTATGAATCAGACAGAAGAAAACTTGAGGATGTACTTGACTGTGTGGAGGGTGGATGCAGCAGTCCGGTTATCTATTTTGAAATGTGCAGTGCGTTAAATACATCAGCAGGTGCACTCAGAGAAATTACTCCTGCTATTATAAGATGTCTTCACTGGGGCTGTGAAAATGAATTCTTGTCAAAGGAACTTGCACTCAGATATGTTTACCTTGCAGGGCGTTCAAAAGAGTTTAATAAAGTCGTACTGAGAGATATGATAAGTACATATGCGAGATTTTATGATGACGAAGTGCTTGCAGGAATATGCAGAATGTATATGAGAGGGCAGAAAATAAATCAGGAAGCAAATAAATGGTATGGTCTTGCCATAGAGCACAACCTTAAAATAACTGAACTATTTGAGTATTATATGGATTCGTTAAAACAGGACAGCAGTATAAAACTTACAAAATCAGTGCTGCTTTATTTTATGTATGACAATCATTTGTCGGTATCAAAAAAGGCGATGTTGTATGCATATATCATAAAAAATCGTGAGAATGACCCTGATACTTATGCTTCATACCAGAATATTATCGAAGATTTTGCATTTGCACAGATTGAGGCAGGAAGAATAAGTGAAAATCTTGCCGTGTGCTATGAGCAGTTTTTAAATGAGGACAATCTTACAGACGATGTGGCTCAGAAACTTCCTGACATTATGTTTGCTCATGAGATACAATGCTCGAATCCTGATATAGTCGGTGTGTATGTAAGACATAGGGAATTGAAGGATGAACAGTTTGTGCCGGTAGTGAACGGAAAGGCGGTTGTGCAGGTGTTTACTGAAAATGCACAGGTATTTCTTGCAGATGCACTTGATAACAGATATGCAATGTCTATTGATTACACATTGAACAAACTTCTACACCTCGATTATCTTGCTGACAAGTGCTTTGAGATGAACAAGACAAATGCATGTCTGTTGCTTTTCATGTACGACAAAATAGAACATTTCAGACAGATAAATGCGGACACTGTCGATGTGCTTAGAAGAGTTTATGAACTTGATATCGTAAGTGCATATCAGAAAAGAAAAATCTTTTCGGCTATGCTCAGATATTATTTTGACAACTTTGAGGGTGATTTGCTTGATGAGGCATTAAAGACTATTGATTGGAATGAAGTGAGTCCGGGAGACAGGAAACAGTATATAGAGTATTGTACTGTAAGACACTGTTACGATAAGGCAATGGAAGGAATAATGCTGTTTGGCTATCAGAATATAGAACCGAAGAGACTGCTGCAAATATCATCCGGTTATTTTGGAAATCAGAAAACAGAGGATGGTTCGCTTATAAAACTTGCATACCACATATTTGCAAATGGTAAATTCGATGAAAATATGCTTAAATATATGTGCATGTTTTATAATGGAAATCTTGACAGCATGATAGATTTGTGGAAGGCTGCTGACGGTTTCGGAATTGATGTTAAGGAACTGGAGGAAAGAATAATAGCCCAGCTTGTGTTTACGGAGGAATTCAGTCCGGAGAGCTATAGTGTCTTTTACAGTTTTTATGAGCATGATTCAAACAGAAAACTTACGGTAGCATTTATGAAGATGCTTGCTTATAAGTATCTTATAAAAAAATATCCGCTTCCTGAAAAGATTTTTGAATATTTTTACAGGGAAGTAAGGAAACAGGACAATCTTCCTTGTCTCATTGCTGTACTTAAATATTTCAGCACGCAGAAAGAACTCAGTCAGGAAAAACTGAATTTTGCGGATTACAATTTAAACAAGCTTTATAACAGCGGGAAAATATTTCCATTCTTCAAGGATTATTATGGAAAGTTCCCTCTTCCGGTGCACATACTTGACGAACATTATGTTGAGTATACGGCAAACCCTGAATATGATGTAAAGATACATTATTATATAGCATCCTCAAAAGAAGAAAAAGAAATAAACGAGGATGAGTATATTATAGAGACTATGCCGAATGTATTTGATGGAATACGAGTGAAAGAATTTGTAATGTTTCAGGATGAAGTGCTCAAATATTATATAACGGAATTGAGAGAAGAGGGTGAAGTGGTTACCTGCAAAAACAGCGTTCATTTTGATGAGACAATGGATAATGAGAGAGCGGGCAGCAGATTTCATAATATAAACATGATGCTTATAGCACAAGAGATGAACGATGATAAAACTCTTGTAGACATGATGGCAGATTATGAAGCAGAGATAGAAAATGTCAGAAAAATGTTTAAACTTTTATAGATAATTGATGAAAGGGGCAGCTTATATGGAGACGGGGAGACAGCTTTTGGTAAATCCATCTCCATTGATCTCAAGTCCTCCATTCTGGTAGTGAAGAGTCGGATAGATCACGATCGGCACTTTTCTCATATCAATTCCGTAATTCATATTTCTATGGAGCTTATACATTGCACATATAATTTCGAGATAAAATTTATATCTTTGACTTAAATCGAATTTAATCTTGAATTTTGAATAGATATTTCTAGCATCTTCATATCCAAATCGAGAATCATAAAAATCTGCTTCGTAAGACTCAATATTACCTTGATTTTTTTGAAGATATACTTCAACTTTTTTTCTGAATTTTTCTTCTTCTTCCATCCATTTTTTTTCAATACAATCAGAAAACATCTTAAGAAGTTGTTCTTTGGACATTTCGCAAGAATATGCTTTATCAAGTAAATCTTGTGTCATCTCTTCCATAGGTATAGTATTTGGGTGTTTTCTTTTCATAAGTTTGCTCCTCCCTTAAAATTATTTGTTGTTACAAAATATGCCATTTCTAAAAGGAGATATTATTTTAGCTTTTGCTAAAAACTTTTGGTATTATATCATGGATTTTTATATTTGTCAGTAGTTTTATTATAATTCAAGATATATTAGACATCTTTGGAATTCATTTATTACAAAAAATCAACCAGATTTATTTTCTGATTGATTTTTATTTCTGTGGTGCGCCCGGAGGGATTCGAACCCCCGATCTCAAAGTTCGTAGCCTTGCATTCTATCCAGCTAAACTACGAGCGCATTTATAATACTTTTATATTATACGATGTTTTTTTAGTTTTTTCAAGAGAATTATGGAAAATATTTAAAATTCTGATGTCATTAATTAATGAGAGGAAAACTCTTTTTTTTTAGTTTTTACATAGATTAACATACAACAAAAAAAGAGAGAGCAATGTATTGATCTCTCTTTATAAGTTTAGGATATTTTTTGTAATATTGTAAATATAATTTCTTTTGTTGTTGGTTTGTCTAATAGTGAATAACCAAAATATGTAGAAAGTTTATCTTTATCAATTGTACGATACATTTGACCAATTGCCTGAAAAATATTTGCTTTTATTAAAACTTGGCTTTTATTATATTTTTTGGCAAGAATAGGATAAATATGTTTACTAAAATTAATATTATATAATGTGTCTGATAAATAACATTCATATATACAATCATATAAATATTTAGTTCCAATATATGAAAAATCAAAACCTAAATATTCTAATTCAGAAGAGATTTTTTCTTTTATAGAATTTTTTAAGCTAATGTCTTGCTTTTCTTTTGATAGTTCACGAACTTTATCTATAAAAGAATTTATATTGTCTATTTTTGAACTATATGTAAATACGCTTTTTTTGTTTATTACTTGGTTTAGTAAATCAATTTCATTTGTAAGTACTATAATTGAGGCATAATATTGTGAGAGATTATTTTCTTCTATATAATTTATAATATCTATTCCACTTATATCTGGAAGTTTCAAATCTAGTATTATAATATCGATTTTTTCTTTTTTTAATATTTCTAATGCTTTTTTTCCAGTATCTACAATACTATATAAACGTATATTATTTAATTCTTTGCATATAGAGTTTACTAAAAAATGTGAATAAATTAAGTTGTCTTCAATGATTAATAAGTTTTGCATATATTTTCCTTTCTCAAATAATTAACATGATTATATAACAATTAAGTTAATAAATAAAGTTAAAATAACATTTTTATAGATATTTTTCTTCTATATATTTTTTTATAATAGAATCATTTGTTCCATAATATTTTTGTATAAGTTTTACTAATTCTGGAGTAGATATTTCTTTATAAGCATAGTTTTCAAGTAATTCGTTCATAAAACTATTAATTTTTGAAGTTCCATATTTTTCTTCAAGTTTATTATAAAATGATGCACCATAAAAATACATTGCAGTTGAATAATCTGAATCATTTTCAAATTCGTTATATGGTTGTGTAATTATTCCTGTGTATTGATCTAAACCTGGATTTGTTAAATATGTAGTAATACTTTCATCAATCCATGCACTTGTATATTGATTATTTCCAATAATGTTATAAAACCATTGATGAATTATTTCATGAATTGATGAGCCAACACCTTCTGCACTAGTAGATATTAAAATTACTTGAGGATATTCCATTCCTAACATTTCCATTTCACATTCTACAATACTGAATTGTTTGTATGGATATTTGCCAAGACGAGAGTTCATTTTTGTAAATGTTTCTGCTGCTAAATTTAGGGCTTCATTTGCTTTTTCGATTTCTCCTTTGTGAAAGTAACAGTTAATTTTTATATTGTCTACATCTTTTGAAAAGATTTCATAATTTTCTCCAGCAACAATTACAAAATCTCTTACAACATTAGCTGTATATTTATATTTGATGAGATTATCATTTATATTTGTAATTTCAGTATTATCTCCAGTTGCAATTAAAGTATAAGATTTTGGAATAGTTACAGTAACATCATAATTAGCCATTTTAGAATAGAAACATTCTCCAACTGCAAAATATGGATAATATTGAAATTTTCCATTCTCATATGGACATAATATAGGAATACAATTTGCTAAATAAAAATCTTTACTGTTGTTATTAATTGTTTGATATCCATATCTGGCATTAAGATTAGGAACATAAGCTTTATAATCAAATGAAATTGATGTTAATTCATTTGGGAGTAAAGGTGATGCTAGTTTTACTGAAAATACAGTAGGATCTTCATTTTTTATTAATTCTAGAAATGTATTAGTTTGTGTATCATGTAAATTAGTAATTTCACTTACTTTTCCATTTTCTTTATCAGAAAATGCACTTGGATAATCTCTGAAATATATTTCATTCCAAGTGTCGTTTGAATCATTTATAACGTTTACTGTAAGATTTATATTATAACAGTTATTATCAACATCTAATATGAAATTTGCAATATAATTATTTTGTATTGTGACTTCTGGAGAGTTTTCATTCCATTGCACAGTTACAGTTTTGTTTGCAATTGGAATTTTTTCAAATTTAGTTGATGAATCTGTAATTTTAGAACTTTTTTTATTAGTATTGAATATTATTGATATTGTTATGATAAAAATTAATAGTGTAATAATTAATTTTATATTTTTATGTTTCATGTTTTCTCCTTTTATAAAATGTAAGCACTAATATAATTAGTGCTTACATAAACTATTTAAGAAGGCAGTTACTCAAGAAAATAAACTATTGAGCATTATAGTCAGAGATAGCGATATATCCTGTTTTAAGTTTTCCGGAATTGAGCGAATATCTGATGTAATAAAAATCATCTTCGACTTTCAACAAATCCGCTTTTTGATTTGAGACAGAACCATAAACACTATACAGTGTACTGGGACCTTGTCGAACATTAATTTTAGAAGAAATTGTCAATTCGCCACAAACGTTACCAAAAAGAGGAATATTAGAATCTTCTACATATTGAATAGAAACATTTTGGGCGGGAACATACGCACGTTTTCTTCCATTAGAAGTGTCATATTCAATAAAATACCAATTACTTTCGGAAGCAAGAATTGCTACATATTCTCCGGAATTTACAGAACCACTTCTTTCATAAGTGGTTGTGTCAGGTCCATAATAAACAGAGGAATAACTTGTAACAATTCCCATGCAAGTAGAATATGTGTCGAACATAAAGCCGGTAAAGACATATCCTAACGTGGGTCCATTTGCGGTGCTGTATGAAATGAAATAGGAATTTCCGTCTTTACACAAAATCGTAAAAGTTTCGTTTGGGAAAATGTAATCTTTAATGTTTCCTTCAGATTGAATACTAGAATCGTATACGGGAAGGTTATCAAATACTGCTTTGGCGAGTCCACAGCAATTATTATATGCAGCATTTCCAATTAAGAAAGGAAATGTAGAAAGTAATAACAATAAAGCTAAGACTACTTTGAAATACCGGAATTTTGCATGATTTTTCTTCATAAGTATGCCTCCATAAAGATAAAAGTGATGCCTTCTTAAATAGTTTTTTCTAAATAATTATAAATTAATAATTAAAAATACATCTGTTTGAACACACTATATCATATAAAAAATTAAAAAACATAAAAGTAAAAAAAGATAAAGAAAAAGTAAAAAAAATAAAAAAGAAAAATTTGATAAATTTTTAGAAAAAAATTGCCAAAAGAGTAAAAAAATGCTACAATAAAATAGTGTAATACTAAATGTAAATATAAAAGGATGTTAAGAGAATGGGGAATTTAACAAATGCCCAAAAATCAATTTGGGTAACTGAACAATATTACAAAGGAAGTAGCATAAACAATATTTGTGGTACAGCAGTTATACAAGAGAAAGTGGACTTTGAAAAATTGAAAGAGTCCATACAAATTGTGTGCAAAAAGCATGATAATTTTTGGCTAGAGTTTAAGTTAAATAAAGGAAATGTTGAACAAGTGTTATCTGAAAAAAAAGAAATTCAGATAGACACTATTAATATTGCGGGCAAAAATCAGTTAGAAACAGAAAGAAACAAAATTGTAAAAACAAAATTTACATTAGAAAATTCAAAATTATTTAAATTTTATATCTTTAAATTTATAGATGGAAAAGGGGCATTTATGCTCAATATACACCATCTAATTTCAGATGCGTGGACATTAGCGCTTATTTGTAATGACATCATAAAAACATATTCAGAATTAGTTCAAAATAAAGAAGTAGAAACAAAGGCTATATATTCATATATAGACTATATTAAATCAGAACAACAATACCAAGAAAGTGAAAAATATAATAAAGATAAGCAATACTGGCTAGAAAGATTTAAAAATATTCCAGAAGTTGCAACAATACCTGGGAGTATAAAAGAAAATATTGATGAAACAAACCCACTAGGTAATAGAGAACAATATGAGATATCAAAAGATAATGTAGAAAAGATAAAAAAATATTGTAAAGAAAATAAAATATCATTATATAATTTTTTTATGGCTATTTATGCAATATATATAGGAGAAGTATCAAATTTAGATGAATTTACTATAGGTACACCTATTTTAAATAGAACAAATTATAAAGAAAAAAATGCAGCTGGTATGTTTATAAATATGGCTCCATTTAAAATTAATATTAATGAAGATATAGAATTTAAACAATTCATAAAAAATATAGCAAGAGACTCTATGGATATGTTAAAACATCAAAAATATTCATATCAATGTTTGTTAGAAGAATTGAGAAAAGAAAATAAAAGTATTCCAAATTTATATAATATTTTATTATCATATCAAATAACAAATGCAAAGCAAAATGAAGGAAATATTGAATATGAAACAGAATGGACATTTAATGGTTATTGTGCAGATAATATAGATATTCAAATTTATGACTTAAATGATACTGGAAATTTGAATATAGCATATGATTATAAGACAAGTATTTATAAAGTAGAAGATATTAAAAATATACATAGAAGAATATTAAATATTATAAAACAAGTAGTATCAAAAGAAGAGATAAAACTTAGTGAAATTGATATTGTTACACCTGAAGAAAAGGAAAAATTACTTGTAGAATTTAATAAAACAGAATTAAAATATGATAAAAACATACCTTTTATAAAATATTTTGAAAAACAAGTAGAAAAAACACCAGATGATATAGCAATTGTTTTTGAAGATAAAGAAATGACATATAGAGAATTAAATGAGAGAGCAAATAGTTTAGCATATAAATTAAGAGAAAATGAAGTAACTAATAATACTGTTGTAGGTATATTATTAGAACGTTCATTTGAAATGTTAATATCAATGCTAGCAGTATTAAAATCAGGAGGATGTTATATTCCAATTGCACCAGATTATCCAAAAGATAGAATAGAATATATGCTTGAAGATAGTGAAGCAACAATAATATTAACAAGTCAAAATAGAAGAAATTTAGCAGATAAAAAACTTATTAATGTTAAAGATGAGAGAATATATGAAAATCATAAAGAAAATTTAGAAAATATTTCTAAACCAGAAGATTTATCATATTTAATATATACATCAGGTTCAACAGGTACTCCAAAAGGGGTAATGTTGAAACAAAAAAATTTAAGCAATTTTTACAATTCAATGAAAAAATAAGAAACATTGTAATAATTGTATTTATTAATTTACTAATAGAGTACTTCATTTACAGTTTAGTATTTTTTCAAGGACCAAATTCTTGGAGAAAATATGAATATGAAAGTACAAAAATTTATTATTCTAATGAAAGAATTGAAATTTCACCAATGACAACGTTTGTTTTTGAAGAAGAAAAAGAGGAAAAACAGTATATTGTTGTTGAATATGAAGAAAAAATAAAATTAACAGATAAAGCACCATTAAAAAAACTGTTTGATTTCTTAAATATAGAAGTGAAAACAGGAAAAGTTGAGTATCATATAACATCCGTATATTAAGGATAAGAAAAAATAAGAAAAGAATTTTTTTGGAATTCTTTTCTTATTTTTTGAATAATATATATAACAGTAAAAAACTTTACATAATCGTTGCAAGATGAAAGAAAATATGATATAATTTTTTTTAATACTTTTTTATGAAAGGATTAGAATATGATTAATAAATTTTATTTAGATAAAGAAAAAGATATTATTGTTAACTTAAAAAAAACAGATGCTGATGAAATTACATATATATTAGAAACACCAAATCACAATACAGGAAATCTAATAACAAATTTAGCAAAAATTTGTGGACTTCAAATACAAAAAAATAATAAAGATATGAAAATAATAATAGGAAAGATACTTGCAAGTATAAATAGTAACAATGAAGAAGTATATATATTTAGATTAGGTGGAATAAAGATTGCAAATATATATGAAGACAGAATAGAAATAAAAGCAAAGATACCAGCAATAACCAAAACATTTATGTCACAAACAAAAAATTATAATTTGCCAATAGAAAAAACAATCGTAAAAACATATATATTAAAAAAATCAAAATTCAGAACAGATTTGCATACACATATGAATGCAAATTTATTTCCAGATTGTTTAATTGCATTAGGAATAGTACATCAAATAAGATATCCATTATATTATATAAAAAAATTAAATTTAAAACTTAGCAAAGATCAAGAAGAAAAGATTTATAAACAAAGAGAAGAAGTTGAAAAACAATTTATAAATAGCAAATTACAAGGAAAGTATAAAATAAGAAAAATAGATGACAATACATTTATAAATTTTGCTGATTTTATATTAAATAATTTAGAGAACGCAGAATATAATATTGAAAAAATAAGGAATAGTTTGGCAATTATGAAAGATGGACAAGCAGTATTTACTAATTTAGAGAAATGTTATATTTATAGATATATTTTTGCGAAGGGAATTGAGTCTCAGAAAAAAATAAATTTAAAAGAAGAACTAATAAACAAAATTCCAGAAACAGATATAAAAAAATATGTATGCCAAATGCTAAAAGATAAAACAACAAATAGCATATATAAAAATAACACATTAAGACAAGATAAATTGTTATGGATAGCTAGAGAGTACCAAAAGCAAGGAATAAAATATGTAGAAATAACAGATACTGATTTAGCAAAAAATGGAGAACCAGCAATAAAAATGTTAGAAGAAATACATTCAATAATGCCTTTAATAGAAAAAGAAACAGGAGTACAAATTAGATTTTTAATAGGAATCAGAAGAATTCCATTAACAATTATTAAAGATCAAAAAACTAGTAATACCTATTTAAGAGAAAATATTAATGTACTAAGAGCTGTTGCAAAAAGTCCATATGTAGTTGGAAGTGATTTTATCGGAGAAGAAATAAATGATATATCAGATTTACAACCAGCAATAAAAGAAATTGTAAGATATATTAATGAAGAAGATAAAGATTTTACAATAAGAATACATGCAGGGGAAAATGATAGTTTAAGAAATAATGTTAGAAAATCTATAATGTGTGTGAAAGAATCATTAGAAAAAGAACAAGAAATGCCAAGATGCAGAATTGGTCATGGATTATACTCAGAAGATTTGAATACAGAATCTGGAAAAGAACTTTTAAAGTTAATGAAAGATACAGGAGTTGTAATAGAATTTCAATTAACATCAAATGTAAGACTTAATAATTTAAGTGATTTAAAAAATCATCCTATAAAAATATTTTTGAAAAATGGTATAAAATGTGTTCAAGGAACTGATGGTGGGGGAATGTATGGCTCAGACACATTTGATGAACAATTAGCACTTCAAAATTTATTAGAACTTTCAGATGATGAATTTGCTAAAATGAGAGAAGTTGAAGATGAAATAACAACTAAGAATAATATATATTTTATGCAAAAAAGTGAAAAATTTGATAAGTTTCTTTCTGGCAGAACAATAAAAGAAGCAATACTTGAAGAAGAAGATAAATATATGAAAGAAACGGAAAATCAAGATGAATTAAGAATTAATACAAAATTAGATTCTGAAAAAGAATTAGCAACAAAGATTAAGAATCTTCCAATAGATAAAGTACCTATTATAATTGCAGGAGGAAGTTTTAATACAAAAGGAAGAGAAACAAAAGCAACAGAAGAAGGACTTAAAACATTAAAGAAATTTGTAGAAAATGTAAATAGTAATAATGTATATTTTGTTATTGGACATAAAATGCAGGGATATGAAAAAGCATTAGTAGATATATCAAAAGAATTAAATAAGGAGATAGAAATAAATGCAATAGTTCCAAAAAATGTAACAGAAAAAGTAAAAAACAGATTATTAGATGCAAATGTATCTGGAATATGTATTTCTCCTGAAACTGAAGAGCTTGGAATATATAAAAGCTTTAATTATGAAATTTTTGAAAGAAGAAAGTCAATAGTTATAGCATTTGACGGAAATTCGCCAGTATCAAATTTAGTGCAAGAAGCAAAAAATGGTAAGGGGAAAGCTAAAATATATGTTAATTCAGATGTTGATATTTTAAAACAAAAAGCAGAATCTTTACAAGGATATGTTACAATGTTTAATGATAAAAATGATATTGTTGATGATATATTTAAAGACAATCCTGAAATCAAGTAAGATAAATTATTATATAATAAACCTTTTGGGCTGATAAACTTGCATTAGCTTAAAAAGGTTTTTTTATATATAGTTCTAGACAAAATAATTTTAATAATATATAATAAACACATACCAAAGGAAAGGAAATGATAAAATGGTAGAAATATCAACATCAATATTGTCAGTAGAAAAAGGCAATGAAGCAGAAACATTTATGCTATTAGAAAAATCTAAAACAGATTATTTTCATATAGATGTAATGGACGGAAAATTTGTAAGTCAAGATACATATCATAAAATGATAGAATATAGTAATTATATAAAAAGAATATCAAATTTACCATTAGACATACACTTAATGGTAGAGGATGTAGAAACAGGAATAGAAGTATTTTCTGCAGATGAGCCCAATATTATAACATTTCATTTAGAAGCTTGTAAAAACAAAGAAGAAGTAATGAAAAATATTAATTTAATAAAAGAAAAAGGTTCAAGAGTTGGAATTGCAATAAAACCAGAAACACCAATAGAGAAGGTATATGAATATTTACCATATATACACATGTGTTTAATAATGACTGTTGAGCCAGGAAAAGGTGGACAAACATTAATAACAGATATGATTGCAAAAATAGATGAATTAAAAACATATGCAGAAAAGAATAGCCTAGAAATAGATATAGAAGCAGATGGAGGAATTAATCTGAAAACAGCAGAAAGAGTAAAAAATGCAGGAGCAAATATATTAGTTGCAGGAACAGCAATATTAAAAGCTGCAGATTATAAAGTAATCATAGATGAATTAAAACAAGAATAATTTACTAATGGAATAAATAAGAATCAAAAGAAGGAAGGAATAGATATGTTGAATTTAAAACTAAATTTAAAATATTCAGGAATAGAACAAAAGTCTATAATGCAGTATAAAGAAAAAGTAGAACAAATACATCAAGACTTACATTCAAGAACAAATGATCAAAAAGACTTTGTAGGTTGGCTGAATTTGCCAACAAATTATGATAAAGAAGAATTTGAAAGAATAAAAAAATCAGCACAAAAGATTCAAAAAGATTCAGAAGTTTTAATTGTAATAGGAATTGGTGGATCATATTTAGGAGCAAGAGCAGTTATTGAAAGTTTAACAAATACATTTTATAATATGTTACCAGAAAAACAAAGAAAATTTCCACAAATATTATATGTTGGAAATAATTTGAGTCCAAACTATGTAAATGACTTAATTGAAGTATTAGGAACAAAAGATTTTTCAATAAATGTAATTTCAAAATCTGGAACAACAACAGAACCTGCTATTGCATTTAGAATTTTTAGAGAAATTCTTGAAAACAGATATGGAATAGATGAAGCAAGAAGTAGAATATATGTAACAACAGATAAAGAAAGAGGGGCATTAAAAACATTAGCTGATGAAGAAGGATATGAAAAGTTTGTAATTCCAGATAATGTTGGAGGAAGATATTCTGTATTAACAGCAGTAGGATTATTACCAATAGCTGTTGCAGGAATAGATATAGATAGATTAATGGACGGAGCACGTACAGCACAATTAAAATATGAAGATTCAAATTTAAAATATAATGCATGCTATCAATATGCTGTTGTTAGAAATATTTTATATAAATTATATAAAAATACAGAAATATTGGTAAATTATGAACCTAAAATGCACTATTTTACAGAATGGTGGAAACAATTATTTGGAGAAAGTGAAGGAAAAGACCAATTAGGAATATTCCCTGCAGGTGTTGACTTTACAACAGATTTGCACTCTATGGGACAATATATTCAAGAAGGTAGAAGAAATCTATTTGAAACAGTAATAAGAATTGAAAAGTCAGAATCAGATATAGATTTAAAAGAAGAAGAAGATAATTTAGATGGATTAAATTATTTAGCAGGAAAAACATTAGACTATGTAAATAAAAAAGCAATGGAAGGAACGATAGAAGCACATACAGCAGGCGATGTTCCAAATATAGTATTAGAGTTGCCAAAATTATCAGAAGAAACAATAGGGCATTTGATATACTTTTTTGAAAAAGCATGTGCAATGTCTGGAATGTTATTAGGGGTAAACCCATTTAATC
>OMGH01001387.1_pt1 | contig 15302 bp, 18 predicted proteins | sample 1645841 | NCBI WGS metagenome assembly OMGH01 (sample SAMN00849584, study PRJEB25192) | human gut metagenome
TTATATTTGTCGTCCGTTCGTCACCAACTAATATTCAATTAAACAACAATATTTCCACTTTATTATTTCCACAATATTTGCTATACTAAATAAGTATGACAAGAATACATGTTCGTGCAATATATAGTTAAAACAGGAGTTGTGTATGAATTTAGATGGATTAAATGATATGCAGAAGCGCGCTGTTAAGCGTACAGAGGGACCTCTGCTTATAATAGCTGGTGCTGGTTCTGGTAAGACAAGAGTGCTTACGAACAGAATAGCCTATCTTATAGATGATTGCGGAGTAGCACCATATAATATACTTGCGATAACATTTACGAATAAAGCTGCAAGAGAAATGAGAGAGAGAGTAGATGCAACTGTTGGAAATGGTGCAGGTGAGGTATGGGTAAGTACATTTCATTCAACCTGTGTACGTATATTAAGAAGATATATAGACAGAATAGGATATTCTAATAATTTTACAATATATGATACAGATGACCAAAAGAGTGTTATTAAAGATATATGTAAGAAATTTAATATAGATACAAAGCTGCTTAAAGAAAGAACTATTATGAATGCTATATCGCATGCAAAGGATGAGCTTATGACACCTGAGGAAATGGTTCTGGATGCTGGTGGGGATTATAATGCTAAAAGGATAGCCAATGTATACGTTGAATATCAGAAAACGCTAAAGCTTAATAATGCGCTTGATTTTGATGATCTTATATTTAAAACGGTTGAGTTGTTTGAGCAAGATGCAGAAGTACTTAATTATTATCAGGACAGATTCAGATATATTATGGTAGATGAGTATCAGGATACGAATACTTCACAGTTTAAGCTTGTGTCTATGCTTGCAGCAAAGTATGGTAATCTGTGTGTTGTTGGTGATGATGACCAGTCAATATATAAGTTCAGAGGAGCTAATATTACGAATATTCTTAATTTTGAGAATACATTTGAGGGAACAAAGGTTATTAAGCTTGAGCAGAATTATCGTTCAACTCAGACCATACTTAATGCCGCAAATGCGGTTATACAGAATAATGTTGGAAGAAAGTCGAAAAGTCTGTGGACTGAGAATGGTGAGGGTGAGAAAGTTAATTACACACTTTATGAAAATGGATATGAAGAAGCGGATGGCGTGGTAAACAGTATAAGTTCATTCGTAAGAGATGGATGGAATTATAATGATATTGCAATATTATATAGAACAAATGCCCAGTCGAGAGTGCTTGAAGAAAAACTCATGATGAAAAATATACCATATAGAATATATGGTGGTATAAGCTTTTATCAGAGGAAAGAAATCAAGGATATTCTTGCTTATCTTAAGACGATAGATAATGGCATGGATGGACAGGCTGTAAGACGTATCATAAATGTTCCTAAAAGAGGAATAGGGGCAACTACTATAGAACGTGTCCAGGAATATGCCGATCAGAATGCTTATACGTTCTGGCAGGCATTATGTGAAGCAGATAATATAGATACTATAAAAAGAGGCGCAGGAAAGATAGAACCATTTGTTACGCTTATAAGTTCATTAAAGGCTAAACAGCAGTTCATGAGTCTTAAAGAACTGGCAGAAACAGTATTAGAGGATACAAGATATATAGAAAGTCTTGCTGAAAGTGAAACCGCAGAGGAGATAGAAGCAAGACAGGAGAATATCGATGAATTCATTAATAAAATAGTGAGTTATGAAACTGGATGTCAGGAAAAAGGCGAAAAACCTACGCTAAGTGGTTTCTTAGAGGAGGTTGCGCTTATAGCAGATATAGATAATCTTAATGAATCAGAAAAACAGGTTATGCTTATGACACTTCATAGTGCTAAAGGTCTTGAGTTTCCTATAGTATATATGACAGGTATGGAAGACGGACTGTTCCCAAGCTATATGACCATAGTATCAGATGATCCAACAGAGATTGAGGAAGAGAGAAGATTATGTTATGTAGGTATAACAAGAGCTGAGAAAATACTTAATCTGAGTAGTGCCAAAATGCGTATGGTACGAGGTGAAACACAGATGAATAAGGTTTCAAGATTCATCAAAGAGATACCAGATGAATATCTTAATATAGAGAATAACAGTTCCGGATATAAAGGAAAAATATCTTATGGTGGAAAAGATGAGTCAGAAGAACAGCCTGCATATAATATAAGAGCCAATGCAAAGGCGGCACTCAGCAGATATGGAAGTGGAAATACTACATATAAGCAGTCTGGCAGAGTAAAGATAGGTGGCGCTTCAAAGCCGGGTGGAATGTATAAGAGCAGTGGATATGGTAATACTATATATGGTTCAGCTAAGAAAGCTATACGAGATACAGCTAATGCTGGGGTAAACAAGAAGGTTGGGTTCGGAAAAGAATTTCCTATGGATATATTTGACTTAAAAAAAACAACCATTAAAGCTTCATCATCAGAAGATACAGGAAAAAGCTTATCAAAAGAAGCATCAGGCGGACTAGGTTATTCTGTAGGTGATACTGTAGAACATAGTAAGTTTGGCAAAGGCAGGGTAATATCTATAGACCATGGTGAACGTGACTATATGGTATCTGTAGAGTTTGATGAATTCGGCTTAAAAAAGATGCTTGCAGGATTTGCAAGATTAAAGAAGATTTAGTTAAATATGTGATTAAAGAAGATTAAAAAAGAAGATATAATTAAATAAGTTACTAAATAAGATTTTGAAGATGTAGTTAAATATGGTGACAAATAAAAATGATTATGATACAATATATTTACTTTATTATGTGACTGGAAAGGAGCGGTTGTTATGAATAAGGATAAGATTGAAGAACTTATAGCAGCTAGTAAGCTGAACGAACTTCTTCATAAGAAAGATGTAGAAGAAAAGAACAAAAATAATGTTGTTGTTATTGTTTTAGCAGTAATCGGAGCAGTTGCAGCTTTAGCAGCAATCGTATATGCTATATACAGATATTTCACACCAGATTATCTTGATGATTTCGATGATGATTTCGATGATGATGATTTTGAAGATGATTTTGATGATGAAGATGAAGCTGATAAAGACTTTGAGAATTAATCAGCAGCGTATCAGTTAGTCAGAATAATATAATGTATATAAGACCACTGGCAGGTTATGTAATCGGTCAGTGGTCTTTTTACCTGTATGGATAAGAAATATACATATATATGAATTCATGTGATATATGAAAGGAAATTCTAAATGAAAAAAGGTGGTATATATACAGGGTATGTAGAAAGTGTTGATTTTCCTAATAAAGGAAATGTCATAGTTGAAATAGAGGAAGATGGACAACTGATAAAGGAAAAGGCGGTTGTAAAGAATTCTATACCAGGACAGACAGTTACATTTATGGTGAATAAAAAGAAGCATGGAAAATGTGAAGGAAGACTTCTTGAAGTTGTCAGACAGTCAGATACAGAAACAAACGAAAGATGCGAACATTTCGGAAAATGTGGTGGATGTGTATATCAGACTGTAAGTTATGATGAACAGCTAAAGATGAAAGAAACCACGGTTAAAAAGATTCTGGATCCTGTTATAAAGACAGATTATGACTGGGAAGGAATAATTGGAAGTCCGGTATCAAGTGAATATCGTAATAAGATGGAATATTCGTTTGGTGATGAAATAAAGGATGGTCCTATAGCACTTGGACTGCATAAAAGAAATAGTATGTATGACATAGTAACAGTAACAGAATGTAAAATTGTGGATAATGATTACAGAAAAATATTAAAATGTGTATATGATTATGCTTTGGAGAAGAAGCTTACATATTATCATAAAATGAAGCATGAAGGTTACCTTAGACATTTGCTTGTAAGAAAGGCAGTAAAAACGGGTCAGATTCTAGTGGATATTGTAACGACTACGGTTAACGATATTCCTATGGATGAGTTGGCAGACAGATTAAAAGCGTTATCGCTGGATGGTGAGATTGTAGGATTTTTACACACTTATAATGACAGTGTTGCAGATGCTGTAATCAATGAAAAGACAGATATAGTATATGGAAGAGATTATATTGAAGAAGAGCTGCTTGGACTGAAGTTTAAGATTACAGCATTTTCATTCTTTCAGACTAACTCGCTTGGTGCAGAAGTTCTGTATTCTAAGGCAAGAGATTATGTCGGAACAACTAAGGATAAGGTTATCTTTGATCTTTATAGTGGAACAGGTACTATAGCACAGATTTTAGCACCTGTTGCAAAAAAAGTTATAGGTGTCGAAATAATATCCGAGGCAGTTGATGCAGCTAAAATAAATGCAGGTATAAATGGACTTGATAACTGTGAATTCATAGCAGACGATGTACTTAATGCACTTGATAATATTAAGGATAAACCAGATTTTATAGTTCTTGATCCGCCAAGAGATGGAATCAATCCTAAGGCACTTAAGAAGATAATTGATTATGGTGTGGATTCTATGGTGTATATTTCCTGTAAGCCTACAAGTCTTGCAAGGGATCTGGTTATGTTGCAGGAGAGCGGGTATGAGGTAAAAAAAGGATGTTGTATAGATATGTTTCCAAATACTGGACATATAGAAACAATAGTGGCACTACATCGGACCGATATGTAAGAATCCTTGATTTGCGCGAAGGCAACGAGGAGAGTTCCGAGGAAACAACTGGCTGTAAAGCCAGTATTTATGCGGGATTCGACGACTGCACGCGAGTCGGGAAGTTTGTAAAACTTTTCGACTTTAGGCACTTTGAGAGGTTTTTCAGGTTTGACCAGAGTGACCGAAAAACATACAAAAAAGCAATTTCCGACGGTGTAAATGTGTCGGTTGTATTGGATAGTGTGTGTGGAAACACATCTAAGTCGAAATAATATCATCATTATTCAACTAAATAAAAGTAGCGTGAGAGACCGTTCATTTTCAAGAAAATTGAAAGTGAGCGGTCTTTCTTTTGGTTAGTTAGGTTTCGTGAGTAACGATTATATGCGTTGATGAAAGGAGCGATTGTATGGAAACGATTAAGAATGTATCTATCAGCGAATTGCATAGTTTTAGGAATCACCCGTTTAAGGTGGAGACCAATACGGAATTATGCGAGCTGATGAGAAGTATTGAAAAGGAAGGTGTGCTTGTGCCTCTTCTGGTGAGGACGAATCCTTATGGAGATGGATATGAGGTCATATCGGGACACCGAAGACAGGAAGCAGCTCTATGGGCTGGGGAAACAGAGGTTCCTGTTGTCATAAGAGAGCTTGATGATGACCAGGCAGTTGTGGCGATGGTGGATTCGAATCTGCATCGGGAGAATTTAAAGCCCAGTGAGAAAGCATTTGCCTATCGAATGAAGCTGGAGGCTATGAAGCATCAAGGGAAAAAGGTATCGGCAGATGATATAACTTTGGCTCAAGTTGAACCGAGGTCTGTCCAAAAGGACACGAGGGATGCTTTTTATGGTGCTATGCGAAGTAATGAGTTGCTTGCAAAGCAGGCAGGGGAGAGCGTGGCTCAGATTAAAAGATATATCCGCCTTACCTATCTTATTCCTAAGATTCTGGATATGGTGGACGAAGGAAAGATTGCTTTTACAGTGGCTGTGGAGCTTTCTTATCTAAAAGAAGAGGAGCAGTACGAGCTTCATGCTGTTATGGATTTGGAGCAGTGTACACCATCCCTATCACAAGCTTGTCGTTTGAAGGTAATGAGCCAACACGGAACTTTGGATATGGATGCGATTTGTATGGTTTTGGAGGAAGAAAAGCCCAATCAGAGGGAGCAGATAAAGCTTCGTGCGGATTCCTTGGCAAAGTATTTTCCAAAGGATTATACACCTAAGCAGAAGACGGACTTAATTGAACAGCTTCTGAAGGAGTGGTATGAGAAGCAGGAGTACAGCAAGCAGGAGAGCCTTGGCAGCAGCCTGAGCAGAGCAAGATAAAGGAATGGAGGTAGTCGCGATGAGCAGAGAATTATCAATTTACGAGACAATGGGTGGTACTTATACAGAGGTGGATGGAGTGTTTTATCCGAATATTGTGGTTTCGGAGGAAGCAGATGTGTAGATTGGAAAATATGGTCTGTTATGGATAGATTATATGAAATTCAATCATGCAGAAATGTACAAGCACCATATTCGTATGGGAACCTTGAGTGCCAGTGCTTTTGAGTTAAATGAAGAGGCTTATGAAATGCTGGAAGGAATCGTGAATCATTATCTGGCAAAGCATAAGCCACATAATTCAGCTTCTACAGTGGAAATGTGGAGGCTTCGGGAACAGGCAAAACAAATGGCGGAAGAGGTCGTGCTTAGCGACATTGTACGCCAGTATCATTAGAATTTGGAGGATTTTAGTATGAGAGAGATTAGAGAATACAATATGAACGGAACTATTATTTTGGGCGTGGATAATGGCTATGGTAATGTGAAGACCGCCCACAGAGTATTTCCTACGGGAATTATGAAGTGTGACAGCGAGCCGGTGCTGAGTAAGGAGTACATCGAATACGAAGGTGCTTATTATATTATTGGTGAAGGTCACAAGGGTTTTGTTGCAGACAAGCAGGAGGATGATGATACTTATATTCTGACTCTTGCAGCGATTGCAAAGGAGCTTGAGGCAAGAGGTCTTACAGAGGCTAGAATTCATCTGGCGGTGGGACTTCCTTTGAAGTGGGTACAGGCACAGAGAGACAGCTTTAAGCAGTATCTGACCAGAAAAAGATATGTTTCCCTGAAATACAGAAAGGTAAACTATCTTATCGAAATTGTGGATTGCACAGTCATGCCACAGGGTTATGCGGCAGTTGCTGAGAATTTGAAAGATTTTAAGGGGATGAATCTGCTGGTGGATGTTGGCAACGGTACTATGAATGTTATGTATCTGAATAACAGCAGACCGATTGAAAGCAAGTCATGGACAGAAAAACTGGGTGTGAATCAATGCTTTATTCGTATTCAGAATCGAATAATGGATAGGACTGGAACAAAATTACCAGATGAAATTATCAATGATTTCTTAAGATATGGCGATGCGGATGCATGTGAGTCATATTTATCAGCGATGAAGCAGGTTGCTGAACAGTATGTACAGGAATTGTTTCAGAAGCTTCGGGATTACGAGTATAACAAGGATTTGATGAAGCTATATGTTATGGGTGGCGGTGCCAAAATGATGGAAATGTTTGGAAAATACAATCCGGATAGGACAACCTTTAATCATGATATTTGTGCAAATGCCAAGGGGTATGAATACTTCTGTTATATGATGCTTCGTCAGAAGAATCGAAAGTAGGTGGTTAGATGGCTGTAAAGAATCACAATTTCCGCTTCAATGAGGAAAAAGAAGCGGAAAGAAATGCATGGCAAATTCTTCACTCAGAAGAAGTGAAGGAGGACTTTCGCTCTCAGAATGAATTTGTTATAGCTGCCATCAATGACTACTATGCAAGGCATCTTGCTCTCAAACGAGATCCCTATCTGGAATCGAGGGAGAAGGAGGATGCATTTGTAAAAGGAATTGTAGAGGCAGTAGAGCAAAAGGTACTTGATAATCTGCCGGGGTTGGCGGGCTTGTATATGATGCAACAGCAGTCTCTTTTATCCGTGTTGGGATTAAAGGGGATGGTGCCAGTACAACAACAGGTGCAGGTGCCAATGCCGCAGATGGTAGCAGGAATGCAGATGTCAGGGCAGGTATCTGCATACGTACAAGAGTCGGATCAAAGGAAAGAGACTATGGTTGGCAGAGATGGATGCGGAAAAAGAGATTACACCGATGAGGATGAGAAAAAGTACCAGATAGAACCTGATATTAACGAGTTACTTGATTTCAGTTTTTGTGGTGAATGATAGAAGATGGATACAAAGATTTTGTAAATAAAAGCGATGTAGCATCAGTTGTGAAAGAATATGTAGCCATAATTGCAGTAGGAATAAGTGGTGCCGGAAACGGCAAATTATGTAGCCAATTAAATACAGCTATTAGCTTTGATGAAGCCATGTATCTTTTCGAAGGTATATGGCTTTTTCTGTATTTGCTAAAGATAGATTTTTTATCCAGCCCTCGGCGTTTGAGAGCGAAATACACCCATCGCACAAAACTTCGTTTTGTACTCTGTGTATTTCGCCCTTGCAGGGGGCTATTACGCCGGAAACGGCGATGGGTTCGTAAACGGATGCCTATGCATCCACTCACATAAGCATTAGAAGGGAGATGATTAGAATGCCAAGAAATTCATTTGTGCAAATGGATAAGCTGACCAATGTGTCTGGCAGAATTACTTATATATCAAGTAAGGCAAAGCAGGAGAATTTGTATGCTGCTTATTCTACGGTTTCGGAGCGAAGTTTTTGGAGAGAACTGGTGAAATGTAACCAGGAAAGTTTTCGACAGAGTGGGACAGAGGAAAGTGTATTGAGGCAAGGGAACTGATTATAGCGTTGCCGGAGTCCTTTGTATATTATGAGCCGGAATATTTGCTTAGGCGATTTACAGACCATTTTAAGCAGAATTATAAGGTGGAATGTATCTCAGCACTGCATCATAACAAGCGAAAGACCAATTATCACATTCATCTGATCTTTGCAGAGCGTCAGCTTCTGGATAAACCAATCGAGAAGATTGCCAACAGAAATATGTTTTATGACGAAAAGGGTAAGCACCGGCGTACTAAGAAGGAAATCTTGGATGAAGCCGGGAACATACGTAAAAAGTGCAAAGTTATCAAGAAGGGGGAAGTGTATGAACGAAATCTGTTTACTACGAAAAACGAGCTGTTTAAGGCTAATGGATTTCTGGACGAGGTAAAGCGTTTATACATGGACCTGATTAATGTCTGTGCCATAAATGAAGAAGATAAACTTCAGGTATTTGATAGGAATGGAATGTATCTTGCTACCAAGAAGATTGGTAAAAACAATCCTAAAGCAGCAGAGATAGAAGCTGACAATATGGAGCGTGCAAGATGGAATCAGACTGTGGACAGAGCATTGATATCGGGAGTTACCAAAGAGGATATTTTAGATGTGAAGCGTGAAAAGATATCGAAAGAGATTAAGCGTTCTATTGAATTATATGGGAATAATCCTTCTTTTCTGGTTGGGATTATCAGACTTGCAATAAAAGCATTGGAACTGCTTATATCCAAAGTATTACTTGCAGCAGCTAAAGTGGCTGAAAGAGTTGTAGACAATGTTCATGAGAAGATTGTGGAGAAAGTTGTTTCGATGCCAAAGGACGAACCTACGTTAGCTACAGAAGTGCAGAAAAAAGTGCAACTGCCTAAAAAGCCTATAGAACCCTTGCTGTTGTCAAAATATCCAGCTATTACGAAACTGGATGTAGAACTGAAGCGTAGAAATGAGGATATCTTTGTAATTGAACAGGAGCGTAGCAATCTGGAAATTGAGCTGTCTGAATGTACAGGATTATTTAAGAAAAAGCAGAGGAAGGAATTACAGGAGAGAATTTCGCTTTTGGATAAAAAGGCGGAGAAGATGAAAATAGAACTTTCATGGGTGCTTCAAGAGGCCGGATATGCTAATGCTGCGGAATTCTTTACGGAGCTTTTTGCGGTGCGTGACGAGAAGCGGAAGTATGAAGAGGCTTGTAAGGAATGGCAGGAAGAATGTGTTAGGGCGAAGATTGAAGCGGCGAAGGATAGTCAGTATTATGAAGAAGTGGTTCGGGTTAGCACGAACATGAGTCGATAATATGAATATGGGTGAGTAAAAAATACTTACCCATATTTATAGATGATTATACGCCAAAATGTGGTATAATATTATAAGAGAATTTGTCGAATAAGGTAGATATTTTTTAACATAATATAAGAGAGTTACTAAAATTAGCAACTAAGAAAGGATGAGTATATGGAAAAGTGGAAGAAACGTTACATTGTTATTACTGCCATCATATTTGCTATAACATGTGTCGCAACTGTTCTTTTTGCGTATAATGTTAACCAGCTTTCTATAGGAATGGTTGAGGTTATAAAAACAATACTAAGTTCACTCTTTTTATTGATAGCAGTGGCTATGATAGTATATTTTGTTATCTGTGGAATTTTTACTATGAAACGAGGTATCCGTAATATTAAGAAGTGCGATGATGAGCTTTTTAAGAAAATTGATCAATATAAAAAATGTTGGGGTGAAGACAAACATTATTATATAAAGCAAATTCAAATAATAAACCTTTACTATGAAAAGGGTGGAAAAGTTGATGAGCTTGTGAAAAACAAAGAAATAGAAAGATTGTATGCACGTGCAGACTTTCTTTTGATTCAAAATTCTTTGTTTGATAATTTGATAACATGCTTCTACTCGTTAGTTATATCCGTCATTGCATCATTTGTATGTCAAATGGTGGAGTGTGAAAGTGTATTGCTTATGTTTGTATGGATGGTAACAATATTGCTTTCTTTCTTTGGTATTATTTTGTCAAGATATGCTGAAAAGGGCCAGGCAGGATCATATAGATATTATATTGATGAATATGAAAGAGATCTGTTGTTACAAAAAATAACGGACTTAGAGAAGGAGTTAACGATTACTGGTGATGATGAACAAATTTTAGAAACGAAGCAGATTGTAATAAATGAACTTATTCGTATTAGACAAAAGAAAAAACTAAAAAAACAAAAAGAAAAATTAGAGACTGATATAAAGCAGGTAGGACAATTGGATTTGTGTATAGGTGATTATAATACATGCTATATTCAAAAAATTTATATAAATGGAGTGGTGGGGTGCTTGGTTTATGATCGAGAAAAGGGTAAAGAAAATAATTACATAGGTGAATTGAATTTGATAAATCAAGATTATTCAATATTATATCAAATATTGAATAGATATGACCTTATCTCGTATTGTGAAAACGAAAAGAAAGAAGTTCAAGGGAAGTAATGCTTCTTTTTGATTTGTATTAGATTTTTATAATAAAAGGATTGGTAAAATGATGGTTAGAGAAGCAAATAAAGATGATTTAGATGAAATATTACAGTTATACCTATATCTTCACGAAGACAGGGTTCCTGAAAATTCAGAGTATTTACGAAATACATGGGATAGTATCGTTAGTGACAGGAATCATCATCTTATTGTGTGTGAAGTGGAAGGGAAACTTGTGGCATCCTGCGTATGTGTGATTATTCCTAATCTTACAAGGGGTGTTCGTCCATATGCATTTGTAGAGAATGTGGTGACACACGCAGATTATCGTAAAAGGGGTTATGCTACGAGTTGTTTGGATTTGGCAAAGCAGATTGCTAGGGAGAATAATTGTTATAAGATGATGCTGCTTACTGGTTCTAAAGAAGAGTCTACATTGAATTTTTATCGAAAGGCAGGGTATAATAGTTCGGACAAAACTGCATTTATTCAGTGGATAAGTATGGAGGAAAATTAATTGAATATAGAAAATAGTAAAATTGAAGACGTGGCTGCATTAGGAGAATATATACACCATTTTAATGTGCATTACAACATATTGCTAAGAAGGTATCAACGTTTTGTAGAAATAGATGAGCCACTGAATAATGATATAGATATTTCTACATATTTTGATATGATTATTGTTCAGTTGCGTGCTATGTGTATTGAAAGTCCTAAGTTGAAAAATAATTATACGGCACAAATTCTATTAAGGAAAATTGGAGAACACGAATTAGCTGATAGAATAGACACAATGTTAGATCAACCATTCATAGCTGGAAGTGATATGACGGTTAGAAAAGCCATTAAAATTCTTGCGGATGGATTTATTTGTCATTATGATAATTTTGATGGCCCAGCTGCAGAGACATGGGGGATGGCGTTGGTAATTGAAAAGAGATTAAGAAATCCATATGACAAGATAAATTTAAAATATATTATAGAAGTGTTGATGGAATGTATAGGAGAAGGGATTACTTTGTAGTAGTATAATATGTGGTAAGTTTTCTACTAGATAAAAAGGATTTAATGATGAAAAAAGACAGATTATACGCATTAACTTTATATCTGCTTAATCACGGAAAAACATCTGCTTCAGAACTGGCAAAGCATTTTGAAGTATCTGTACGGACGATTCAGAGGGATATCGATGCTTTGTGTCAGGCTGGCATTCCGATTTGTGCTTTTACTGGTACAAATGGTGGATATGAAATTTTAAGTGATTTCAAAATGAATAACCAACTTGCATCGAAAGATGAATATGCCTATATTGCAACTGCGATAAATGGATTAAAAACGGTTACGAATAATCCGGTGGCTGATGATATTTACGAGAAAATAACAGCCATATCAAAGAATAGTAATACAGGTATGATTTTGGATTTTTCTGTATTAAGAGAGGGCGATGAGAAATTACTTCAAATCTTGCAATCTGCGGTCAAGAATAAGCAAGTGGTTAGCTTTACATATACAAATAATGCTGGAGAAACAAGAGAACACTGTGTAGAACCGATAGCAGTTATTTACAAATGGTACGCTTGGTATATGTTGGCTTATAATACGGCGAAACAGGATTATAGAACCTATAAGCTGGTTCGGATGGAAGATGTTTGTATAATGGAAGATGAATTTTCCAAGGAGCACAAGTCGGCACAGGATATTTTAAATGATTGTGATAATTCCTATCAGGGAAAGAATATATCCATAAGAGTTCGGATGCGATGCCGTGGAAATGCGATACACAGAATAAAGGAATATTTAAACGGACAGCTAATAAAAAACTGTGATGACGGTAGTGCTATTATGGAGATTCATATTGTAGAGAATGAGCAATGGTGGATAGGTGTTGTTTTGTCACAGGGAAAAGAAGTCGAGATTATCGAACCGGAGCATATAAAAGAACGGATTATTAATAGTGCAAAAGATATTCTTTTTTTATACAATAAACTATGACACATAGGTGTCGTAATTTGTGAGAGATAATGTATATGAAGTTATTTAATGTTTAACAAATTACGATATGGAGGTTAATAAGAAGATGAGTATTGATGTATATGAACAAATTCCTGTTATGGAAAATGAAAAGTTTCTGCTGAGAGAAATTGAGGATGGAGATGCAGAGCATTTGCTTAAGGTATATTCCGATAAGAATGCGGTACCGCTTTTTAACAGTGATAATTGTGTGAATGGTTTTTACTATACTACAATGGAAGAAATGAAGGATACCATTGCGTTTTGGAAGAGAGAATATCAAAACAGATATTATGTACGGTGGGTTATTATTGACAAAAATGATAACTACGCAATTGGTACAATAGAATTGTTTAACCGAAAGGCAAAGGATTACTTCAATAACTGCGGATTGCTTAGACTGGATTTAAGAAGTGATTATGAAAAACAAGATATTATAGAGGATATTCTTGGGCTTATTATTCCAGAAACGAGAGATATGTTTGCTTGTGAGATGATTGCAACCAAGGCGATTTCGATTGCAAAAGAACGTATAAAAGCTTTAGAATATAAAGGATTTTGTTTATCCGAAGAATCGGTAATAGGACATGATGGAACGAAGTACAATTCCTACTATTTTCGGGAGGTGTAAGGAATGGCTTTTGATTTCAAGAAAGAATACAAAGAATTTTATTTGCCTAAGAATAAACCTGAAATAGTCAATGTTCCGATGGCTAATTATATTGCTGTCAGAGGGAAAGGGAATCCGAATACTCCGGATGACGAGTACCAACAGGCAATAAGTGTATTGTATGCTGTTGCATATACTTTGAAGATGAGTTACAAAACGGATTATAAGATAAAAGGATTTTTCGAATATGTAGTTCCACCCTTGGAAGGTTTCTGGTGGCAAGAAAATGTAAGAGGCGCAGACTACGGGAATAAGGATTCATTTAATTGGATTTCTGTTATTAGATTACCTGATTTTATTACAAAGAAGGATTTCGAGTGGGCGGTAGAAACTGCAACAAGAAAGAAAAAGGTTGATTGCACCAAAGCAGAATTTCTAACAATTGATGAAGGTCTATGTGTTCAAATCATGCATATAGGACCTTTTGATAATGAACCGGAGACTGTAGCGATTATGGATGCGTTTCTGGAAAAGAGTGGATATGAAAATGACATAGATGAAAATCGGTTACATCATGAAATATATATGTCTGATGCAAGAAAGGTTGCACCGGAGAAGTGGAAGACAGTAATTAGGCATCCGATTAGAAGAAAAGAGTAATTTATGCGAAAGGAGTTGTGGGATATGAACAATTCAATAATTTATCGCCCTTTGACGGTAACTCCATTCAAAAGAAATAGCTTTTATACAGAAATTTCCCCTTCTAAAGAATTGCAATCCTACATCCGATGTTATTGGGGAACAGAAAAACCACTTATACAAATCGAAAATAATGATGCACCGGAATTAGTAATTCCGGATACTTGTGTGGATATTATTTATCATATAGATTATACCGATAATACCGTAACCGGAGGACTCTGTGGGGTAAATGATTGCAGTTTCCATGCACATGGCAACGGAACCATAGGTCATATGGTATCAACCTATGCTATTCGACTTTATGCGTGGAGTGCATATGCATTTTGCGATGATTCATTGCAATCCACCATGAATGGATACTTTGATGTGGATTCAAGGTTTGAATGGTTGGACAAGATTATTCGCCCCAAACTGTTGGAACTAAAAACCTTACAGGAAAAGATTTCATTTACCGAACAAGTATTGCTTAAAAGATTATATGATGTGAGAGAAAATACGGTTGTTAACGATACAATACAGAACATTTTGATAAATAAAGGTTCTTTAGATATAGCAAAATTAGCAAAGGAATCCTTTGTGAGTACCAGACAGTTGGAGCGATTGTTTCATGAGTATGTTGGCATTACGCCTAAAAAATTAAGCAATTTGATAAGATATCAATTCCTATGGAGAGATATTTTGTGTGAGCCGGATTTTGATGTGTTAAGTGCGGTTTACAAATTTGGATATACAGACCAATCACACTTATTACGGGAATTCAAGAGATACCATTCTATGGATATACATAATGCAAAAATAATGGCTTTTAAGGATGTCGGAAATATACAAGAGGTTTTCGTTTGAATTTAGTATAATAGTTTCAAATTTTGACAGGTAGGAGAGGATGAAAAACTATGAAATACTGTACCACCGTAATAGCAGTACGAGATATGGAGAAATCTTTGCAGTTTTATAAGGGTTTATTTCAGCAGTGATGACATGGAGGTGGCAGGAGCTTCTCCGGAGACACTGGTGAAGCTGGAGGATGGCGTACTTCACACCTTCCCGTTAGCAGGAACAAAGCCGAGAGGAAAGACGCAGGAAGAGGATGAGGAGCTCGAGCGGATCCTTCTTTCTGACGAGAA
>OMGH01001403.1_pt1 | contig 15087 bp, 12 predicted proteins | sample 1645841 | NCBI WGS metagenome assembly OMGH01 (sample SAMN00849584, study PRJEB25192) | human gut metagenome
ACGACACCGTCGGCCAGGACTTGGTCGGCATGAGCGTCAATGACATCCTGGTTCAGGGCGCTAAGTCTTTATTCTTCCTTGACTACTTCGCCTGCGGTCATCTTGATGTCGACGTTGCCGAACGCGTTGTCAAAGGCGTCGCACACGGCTGCGAACTGGCCGGCTGCGCATTGATCGGCGGCGAAACGGCCGAAATGCCGGGCATGTATCCGGCCGGTGAATACGACCTTGCCGGCTTTGCCGTCGGTATTGTCGAAAAGAGCCAAATTATTGACGGCAGCCGCATCAAACCGGGCGACGTCGTTCTCGGACTGGCTTCGAGCGGTCCCCACTCCAACGGCTTTTCTTTAATCCGCAAAGTTGTTGAAGTTTCCGGCAAACCCTGGACAACCAAGCTTTCCGACGGAAAGACTCTGGCAGACGCCGTTATGGAACCGACACGCATCTACGTCAAGCCGGTTCTTGAAGCCATGAAGAGCGTGACCATTAAAGGCATGGCCCACATCACCGGCGGCGGACTGCTTGAGAATATTCCCCGCGTTCTGCCCGAAGGCACTCAGTGCGTGATCAAGGCAGGTTCCTGGAAGCGTCCGGCCGTTTTTGACTGGCTCCAGGAGGAAGGTCATATTGAAGACCACGAAATGTACCGTGTCTTCAATAACGGCATCGGCATGGCCGTCATCGTTGCCGCTGAAGATGCTGAAAAAGCTCAGAAAGCTTTGAAAGCTGCCGGTGAAACCGTCTATCGCATCGGTGTCATTGAAGCGCTGCCGGCCGGCGAAGCCCTCTGCGTTGTGCGCTAAGCATTAGTATTCTCGCTAATTGAGCCTCCTTCGGGAGGCTCAATTGTTTTTAATTTCATTACACTGAAAAGAAACAGAAACCGGTTTCAAGGATAAACATGAGCAAACCCATTACAGAGTCCATCTTGAGCAATGAGACCCGCGTTTTTCTCATGTGCTGTGATTTTCGAAGCTTCTCTGCCGTTGCCCACGCTCTCGGCATCACTCAATCGGCTGTTTCGAAGATCATTCGGAAGTTTGAGGATTCCATCGGCTTTGAATTGTTCATCCGCAACTCCCGGCCGCTGACACTCACCCCAGAAGCCCATCTGCTGCACCGACAGCTTCGGGGTCTCAAAGGCGAGATGACACGCTCTTTGTCCTCGCTGCAAAGCAAGAACTACATTAAGCCGATCCTGCGTATCGGGATCTTGGAAAGTCTTCATCTAAATCTGGGCGTGGCGATCCTCAAAAATCTTCTGCCCAACCTGTCTCAGGTCGTCATGCTGACGGCCAGCGCCAATGTCCTGATACAAAGACTGATTGAGCGAAAGCTCGATCTCATTATCACGAACGACGTTTCCACCGAGCCGTCGCATGTTTTCAGAAGGCTGCTGTTTCATGAACCTTCTGTGCTAATCCTTCCCAAATCTTTTGAAAAAGACCCTAATCAAAACTGGACTTGGCAGCGCCTTGCCGTCTGCGGACTGCCGCTCATTCGCTACTGGAACGAAAGCGGCGCCGGAGAAATCAATGAGATGTTCATGAAAACACACGGCCTCAGGTTTCCGGACAAAATCTCCGTCGACACCAATTCACTTCTAGTGACGCTCGTCTCCCAGGGCATCGGCTGGGGATTTTCTCGGCCGACTACCGTCCTGGAAAACATTCACATGCATCCTCATTTCATCGTCCGAGAAATGCAAAAACCCAGTTTTAGCCGAGAAGTGTATTTAATCGGCCGGGAACAGGAATTTGTCGTGGAATCCGAGATCATTGCCGACATTGCTAAGCAATTCGTTCAAGAAAACATTATTCCCGAAAGTCTCAAATTCGCACCTTGGGTCAAAGAAGGTTTTACGGTCGGATAGGGCAAATATCCTTTAATTTCATACAAATAAAAGACAATTACAAATCATAAAGTATTCCAACGAGGCATAGATCTTATTCTTCGGTTTCCGAAGCCTGATCCTAAAATATTGGTATAGCCTCAAACCACAAAGAGGTTTCCAACCAAAATTCCCATAAAAAGGAGAAAACTATGCCAATCACAGGCTGGATTGCCATCCTCGTCCTGATCGTCATGTGCTACATGCTGATCAAACAGTACGAAACCCGTATGGTGCTGTTCGGAGGCGGTTTCATTCTCTGCTGTATTTCCCTCGCCCCAATGGCCGGCTTAAACGCCTTTGCCAAAACCATGACCAACGGTGCTTTGATCACGGCCATCTGCTCGGCTACCGGATTTGCCTATTGCGTTACCTATACAGAGTGCGACCGTTCCTTAGTGCATTATCTGACGCGTCCGATCCGCAACGTCGGCATCCTGATGATTCCGATCACCTCGCTGCTTACCTTTGCGATCAACATCGCTATTCCCTCAGCTGCCGGTGTGGGCGCCGTTGTCGGTACGACCTTGATTCCTCTGCTGCTTAGAGCAGGCTTCAAACCGGCCGCCGCTGGAGAGTAATGCCAAGGCAATGGAGACAATGGCATAGAAAGTGACTTGTGCACCACCGGTTCTCTGCTTTCTCCGGGCTTGTCTCACAACGCCTATGTTTCCGACATGGCTCATATGTCCATCATGGACCTGATCAGCTATCACGGCATCTACTCCCTGATGATCGGTGTGGTCGGCGCCGTCGGCCTGTGCATTGTCTGCTGGGTTTTGGGCGACAACAAAGGTGAAAAAATGGCGGAAGCCAACCCTGCCGCCGATGCAGAAACGTCCTCCTTTAAGCCGAGCCCCATCAAGGCTTTCGTTCCGCTAATCCCGATCATCCTCATGCTCGTGTTCACGTTCTGGATTCCCTCGGTCAAGATGGGCGTTGCACCGGCCATGCTGATCGGTACGATTGTCTGCCTGATCGTTGCTATGTGCGACCCGCAGCAGTTCTCCAAGCAGTTCTTCAAAGGTATGGGCGACTCCTACGGCAGCATCATGGGCATCATCATTGCCGCCGGCGTGCTGGCTGCGGGCTTAACCGCTTCCGGGTTAATTAAAGGCCTCATCGCTTTGATGGTTCAGTCCAAGGAAATTGCACAGTGGGGCGGCTCGATCGGACCATTCGTCCTCTCCGTTCTGATGGGCAGCGGCGACGCAGGCGCCATGGCCTTCAACAGTGCCGTCACTCCGCATGCTCAGGAATTCGGTATGCAGATCCACAGCCTCGGCTCTCTGGCTTTCTTAGCAGGCGCTGCCGGCCGCACGGCTTCCCCGATTGCCGGCATCACCATTCTTGTTGCCGGCTTGGCTAAGGCCAATCCTTTTGACGTTGCAAAGAGAACCTTCCTTCCGATGGTTGTTGCAGTTATTCTTCTTGCCATCTTTATGAGGTAAGAAGCTCTCCCCGGCGCGGGAAGGGCTTCCTTTCCGCGCTCTATTTTTCGGACATACGAGACCGCTATGAAAAAAACGAAAATCGCCGTCATCGGAACCGGAGGCACCATCGTCAGCAGCGGTGCAAATGCAACGCAAATGACGGGCTACAGCATCACGGATGCCGACATTCATACAATTATGACGGCTCTGCCTGAGCTTAATGACATCGCTGAAATCGCTACTTTCTCTGTTTTCAATATCGGTTCGAGCAACATCAAGCTCTCCAACTGGCTGGAGCTCGTGTGTCTGATCAACAAACTTTCCAAGGAAAACTTTGACGGTTTTGTCGTAACACACGGCACCGACACGATGGAAGAAACCGCATTCTTTGCGAATCTGACATTAAAGACTGAGAAACCTGTTGTCTTTACCGGCTCCATGAAACCGGCTACAGCGGTTTCCGCCGACGGTCCTTTAAACCTTCTAAATGCCGTCCGTTTGGCGGGTTCTCCTAAAGCGGCCGGTAAAGGCGTTCTCGTTTCGCTTAACGGCACGATTCATGGAGCACGTGACGTCGTCAAAACCAACACCGTTGCCGTAGAAACCTTCAAGTCTCCGAACAGCGGCCCGCTCGGATACATCATCGGGGATCAGATTGATTTTCTGACCGAATCCGTCAAGCCGCATACACTGCGGTCCTGCTTCGAAGTCGGAGAAACAGACACCGCTGACGAATATCCGAGAGTCTGTGCACTTCTTTGCTGCGCCGACCAAAACCCGGACTTGCTCGAGGCGGCCGTTGACAAGGGCTTCCACGGTATTGTTTTGAGCTGCACGGGCAACGGTTCGGTTCCTTTGGTTTTCGAACCCGTGCTTCAGAAAGCTCATGATGTTGTGTGCGTCCGTTCCAGTCGTACCGGGAGCGGCCCTGTAACGGAGGGGATGACGCGCTGGCAAGTCAACGGTATGATTCCCTCAGGAACCTTAAATCCTCAAAAAGCAAGAATCCTGCTTCAGTTAAGCCTAAAGAAGTTCGGGCTTGACCTAGAAAAAATTAAAGAGATCTTCAAAACATATTGATCTTTCTTGGATCAATTAATCCTAAGGAGAAAACATGTACGACTTACTTCTCAAGAATGCTTGGGTCGTCGATCCGCTGAATTCTGTTAACGGCGTTGCCGATGTCGCCATCCAGGACAGCAAAATTGCCAAAGTCCAGCGCGACATCACGGAAGAAGCTAAAGAAGTCATCGACTTTACCGGCAAAACTCTTCAGCCCGGCATTATTGACAGCCACGTTCACCTCGGCGAAATGTGGGGCTCTCCCTTCGGCCCGAGAATGCTGGCAATGAACGGTGTCACGACTTGCCTGGATATGGCCGGTCCTCTGGAGAACATTCTTGACAACGTTCCTAAATACGGCGTCGGCATTAACATGGCGATCCTCCAGTTCGCCTCTCCTCCCTTCACCTTCAAGGATGCCAACCCTTCCCAGCAGGAAATGATCGACTTGATCGACAAATCCCTGGAAGAAGGCGCGCTCGGTGTCAAACTCCTCGGCGGCCACTATCCGCTTGAACCCGAAGTCTCTTCTCTGCTCATCCGCACCGCCTTGGAACGCAGAGCTTACGTTGCCTGGCATGCAGGAACGACTAAGAACGGCTCCAACATCAACGGCATGATTGAAGCCGTGAAGATGGCTGACGGCTATCCGATGCATTTAGCCCACATCAACGCCTACTGCCGCGGCGCCATCAAAGACGCTATGGAAGAAACGGCCATTGCGATCGATTTGCTCAAAGCCAATCCCAACATCTTCTGCGAAAGCTATGTCTCTCCGAAGAACGGTACACGTCTGACATGCGACAAGGACGGCAAGATTCAGTCCAAGGTGACGGGGAACTGCCTTAGAGCTTTCGGCTTTACCGAAGACAAAGACGGTGTGAGAGCTGCGTTGTTAGCCGGCAAGGCCTTCGTAGTTTACGATGCCGGCGGTTATTCTGATCTGATGACCGGTGAAGAAGCCCTTCGCCGCTGGGAAGCTGCTGACACGAACGTCGGCGGAAGCTTCAACATCAATCCTCCGCTGCCTCGTATCGCCTTGGCTCAGGCCAAACGCGATGACGGCTCCTTCGTCGTTGACGCAATTTCCACCGACGGCGGATGCATCCCCCGCAACGTCATCCTTTCTCAAGGACTGTCTCTCGTAAAACTGGACATCTTGAGTCTCAGCGAATTTGCACAGAAGACCTCTTTGAACCCGGCCCGTATGCTCCGTTTGGCAAACAAGGGTCACCTCTCCGTCGGCGCAGACGCAGATATCACTGTTTACGACTACGCTACTCAGATGCCTGTGGCTTCCTTCATCGAAGGCCGCAAAGTTCTCTTCAACGGAGAATTGGTTTCTAAGGGCGCAACCGTCATCTGTACCGAACACGGCAAAGACGCCATTGAAAAACGCGGCATGAAGGCAATTGTGGTTGATCCCGGCAAGCAGATCGAACGCATCACAGCCCTCTAAAACTTCTTGCCTGTAATACCGACCGAGCGGGGCGCCGAAAGGAGTCCGCTCTTTTTCTTTGTTGTCCGGACGGGTGCTGTTAACTGAGAGCTTCTTAATTACCAAAGAATTTTCCGTGATTTATCTATTGTCGTTTCCCCACCTTCCCACAATTGCAACTTTCTGAAACAATCAAAGGTTAAGGGTGAACCAAGGCACCCTGCTTTTTATCGAACAACCTCAAAGGAAAGATATGACCGATCCGCGTCCCGTCTGCACAGAAAAAACTCAAGACATCATCAAGACTCTGCGCTCCAATGTCCAGGTCGAGGCTGCCCTCGAACTGGCCGTCAAACAGCAGGAAAAGCGCATTGCCGACCAAATCATTCTGACCGAAACTCCGGCTCCTCCCTTCCATGAAGAAGAAAGAGCCAAGGTTCTCCTCGGTATGTTCAAACAGTACGGTTTGACCGATGTCAAACAGGACGCCATCGGCAATGTTATCGGCCGCAGAAAAGGCACCGGCAACGGTCCCACACTCGTCGTCGGCGCTCACATCGACACCGTGTTCCCGGCCGGTACTGACTGCAAAGTTCACAGAGACGGCGACGTCTACAGCGCTCCCGGCATCTCCGATGACGCTGCCGGCTTGGCCTCCATGCTGCAGGTTATCCGCTGCCTGAACGAAAACAACATTGAAACCGTCGGCGACATCGTCTTCGTCGGAACATTGGGTGAAGAAGGCAACGGCGACTTACGCGGCTGCAAAGCGCTCTTCAAAGAAAAGAATGACTATGACGGCATGATCGCCATCGACTCCGCCAATGTTCACCGCATTCTGCGCGGTGCTGTCGGCTGCAAGCGCTTCCGCATTATTTTCGAAGGCCCCGGCGGACACAGCCTCCACAAATTCGGCATTGTCGGTTCTGCTATTCACGGCCTGTCCCGCGCCATCGTCCGTGTTGACGAACTCAAGGTTCCGACCGATCCGAAATGCACTTTCAACTTCGGTGTGATCAAAGGCGGTACCAGCGTAAACGCCATTGCTGCACGCGCTGAAGCCGAACTTGATATCCGAAGCTTCAATCAGCCTGCACTCGAAGCTTTCGTTAAGACCGTTCTTGAAACTATCGAAGCCGCCTGCGACGAAGAAAACATGCGCTGGGGCCTCGAAGGCGACGGCATGGTCTCTTTGAAGATCGAACAAATCGGAGACCGTCCTGCCGGCATGAACGCTGATGACGCTTCCGTCATTCAGGCTGCTTACGGCTCTCTCTTGTCTTTAGGCATTTCTCTGGACAAGTACACTCTGGCCGCAACCGACCAGAACGTGCCTTTGTTCTATGGTCTGCCTGCTACAACGCTCGGCGCCGGCGGCACGGAAGAAAACAACCACGCTTTATCCGAGCGTTGGAACGCCAAAGACGCTTTCCAAGGACCTCAGGTCGCCTTTCTCACAGCCCTCACTCTGGTCGGCATGAAGGGTGTTTCTGAACCGATCCTTGAGAAGGTGCAGCATTAATTTGTTATAACATTTCGAAGCTGAATCCAATTCAGCTCTTGACCGAAGCCGGGTCCGCCCGGCTTTTGTTTTGTCCCTATAACGCAAAAAAACCGAGAAAATCGAGTTTTTTGCGGGATTTTTATTTGCAAAACTAAAAAAAAACTAATTTTTGTATCGTGAACTTGATTTAATTTGCGGTACCTTATTTTTTAGAAATAACTTTAAAGCCTTCGGAGTTTGGCCAAATGGAATCATTTATTAATACCGTCAACGGAATTGTCTGGTCACCGGCATTGGTTTACCTTTGCCTCGGCGCCGGTCTTTTCCTTTCTCTGCGCGGCGGTTTCTTACAGCTCAGACACCTTAAACATATGTGGCAGCTGCTCTTTCAGCCGAAAGACAACGTCACCGGTGTTTCCTCTTTTCAAGCCTTGTCTATGACTCTTGCAGGTCGTGTCGGTACCGGCAACATCGCCGGTGTGGCAACTGCAATTACTTTCGGCGGTCCCGGCGCCATCTTCTGGATGTGGATGGTTGCATTCCTCGGCGCCTCTTCTGCTTTCGTCGAATCCACACTCGGCCAGGTCTATAAAGAAAAAATCAACGGCGAATACCGCGGCGGCCCTGCTTTCTACATTGAACGCGGCTTGGGTGTCAAATGGTTCGCCTGGCTCTTTGCCATCGTCACCATCTTCTCCTGCGGTCTTTTCCTTCCCGGTGTGCAGGCAAACGCCATTGCCACCTCTATGGAAAACGCCTTCGGCATCGCTCCAGCAATTTCCGCCGGCTTCATCGCTGCTCTGCTCTCCTTCATTGTGTTCGGCGGCTTAAAGAGAATCGCAGCCTTCACGACGCTCGTCGTCCCGTTCATGGCCCAAGCCTATGTGATCTTCTCTTTGGTGATCGTGTTCATGCACGTTGATCTGCTGGACGACGTCCTCGTCCTCATCGTCAAGAGCGCCTTCGGTGTTGACGCCGCTTTCGGCGCCATCATCGGTCTGGCTGTCTCCTGGGGTGTCAAACGCGGCATCTACTCTAACGAAGCAGGCCAAGGTACCGGTCCTCACGCTTCTTCCGCAGCTTCTGTCAGCCATCCGGCAAAACAAGGTTTGGTTCAGGCCTTCTCCGTCTACGTTGACACGCTGCTCGTTTGCTCTGCCACCGCTTTCATGATCCTCATCACCGGAAGCTATAACGTTGTCGGTCCTGACAATGCCCCGATGTTCATTGGTCTGAAAGATGTCGCTACAGGTCCTGCTTACACCCAGGCCGCTGTTGAAGGCTTAATGCCAGGATTCGGACAGGCATTCGTTGCCATCGCTCTGTTCTTCTTTGCCTTCACGACGATCCTTTCTTATTACTACATTTCAGAAACCAACGTTTCCTACATCAATAGAAAACTGCATCGTCCGTTCTTATTCTTTATCCTCAAGCTGTTTGTCATGGGCTCCTGCATCTTCGGCGCTGTTAAAACAGCCGACCTAGCATGGGCTGTGGGCGACATCGGCGTCGGTCTGATGGCTTGGCTCAACATCATCGCCATTTTGCTGCTGAACAAGAAAGCCTTCCTCTGCTTGCGCGACTACGAAAAGCAGCTTGCTATCGGCCTTGACCCGGTTTTCCATCCGGAAAAACTCGGCATCAAGAACGCCAACTACTGGGTCGGTGAACGTGCTGAAGAAATTCGCGACAAGGAACGCGCAAAACTCAACAGCGGCTCTCGACAAGACTTGGAAGGCAATGTTTTGAACGTGGCATCAGGTAATTAGCTCATTTGAGTGTTTGCTCTAAAAGCGTCGGTCATCCGGCGCTTTTTTCATATCAAACGAATTACAATAAGAAATAAATTGTTACAAACAATATCAAGGATGTTCATCGTGCTAAGAAGAAAATTTTTTGCATTCACTTCAGCCGTTGCCGCCTGTGCAGCCTTTTTCTGCCTTCCTGCAGCTGCGGCTGATTTCACCTGCCCCTACTTCTCTTTACCGCTGACCGGAGACTGGGCTCAGCAGAGAATGCAGCCGGGCTCGGTTCCTCCGAATACTTTCGCGACACTTTTTGCCAGCCGCAAGGCCGGTGAAGGCGTGCTCATTACCGTCATTCCTTCGGATAAAGCTCCAAAAGAAGCTGCTCAGATCATGGCAAATAACTACAAGCAGCAGGGAATGAGAGTGATCGGCAATCCGGTTCAGATTCCTGGGCAGAATGCTTATCGTTTCGCTTACGTCAGCGCCAATAACAAGATGCATGCCATTGTGTTCATCTCAGGCAACGGCAAACATCTCGCAAATGTTTCCGTCCTCGGCAGGCACGGAACAGGCGGCTTAGCCTTACTGAAAGGACTTTCTTCTAAAGAAGACAAGCTCTTCCCGAAGTTCTAAGAACTCAAAAATTATTGCTGCAGGCCGGACAAAATTTGTTCGGCTTCTTTTTTAAGCACGGCTAAAGAGGCAACCTTTTCATCAGGATTGAGCAGCAGTGTGCCCTGCATGGAGCGCATCCATGTCATTTGACGCTTTGCAAGTTGTCGGGTTGCAGCGATTCCGGCTTCTTTGAACGCATCAAACGTCGTCAAACCAGACAGATAATTCCACGCCTGGCGATACCCGACGGAACGCATGCTCGGAAGATCCGCATGCATGCCGGGCATTGCCATCAGCTTTTTCACTTCGTCTAAAAAGCCGTTTTTAATCATCAGCTCAAATCGTTCTGCGATCCTTGCGTGAAGCGCCGCTCGATCCGGAGGAAGCAATGCATAAGAGCTAAGTTTCAGGAGCGGCTCTCCTTTCTGAGCCGTAAGTTCCGAAATCGGTTTGCCCGTCATCTCAAAAACTTCCAGCGCTCTTGTAATGCGCTGAGTATCCGCCGGCGCCAGTCGATCCGCGGTCTTAGGATCGACCGACCTCAATCTTTCATAAAGTGCGGGGAGGCCTTTTTCATTCAGCTCTGCGCCGATCTTTTCACGCACCGCCGGATCGGTTGCCGGCAGCGGAGAAAGGCCTTCTCGGACGGCTTTTGCGTAAAGCATGGTTCCTCCTACAATCAGAGGCACTTTTCCGCGATTTCGTATTTCTGCAACAAGTCGTACGCAGTCCTGAGCAAAATCTGCAGCAGAGTAACTTTCCGTCGGTTCGATAATGTCGATGAGATGATGCGGAACTGCGGCCATTTCTTCTTTTGTCGGTTTGGCTGTACCGATGTCCATATGTCGATAGACCAAGGCGGAATCAATTGAAATAATCTCACTGGGAATTTCCTCGGCTAAGCGAAGCGCCAGTGCCGTCTTTCCGCTAGCGGTCGGCCCCAGCAGCAAAATGGCTTGTGAATCCGACATCATCACTTACCTCTCATGAAGAAACTGTCTAATTCTTTAGCACTCAGCTGAACCCAGGTCGGACGACCGTGATTGCACTCGTCCGCACGATCCGTCTGCTCCATTTGCCGCAAGATCGCGTCCATTTCCTCGATCGTCAGGATGCGGTTTACACGAACAGCTGCATGACAAGCCATTCTTGAAAGCACTTCGTTGCGCTTTTCCGTCATTGCCGTGCTCTTTCCGTACTGGCGGAAGTCATCGAGCACCTCGCGCACGATGGTCGGACCTGCCTGAGAAATTTGATTGATCATCAGCTGCGGAACACTCCGCAAGCTCAGCTGATTTGGCCCGACAGCACTCAATTCCAGTCCAAGCTGCTCTAGCTCTTCACGGGCATCTTCAAATGTCGCCATCTGCTCAGGAGTTACGGTAAAGACCAAAGGAATGAGCATCTCCTGCATCGGCATCTTGCGCTCATCAAAACTCTTTTTGAGACGCTCGTAAAGGATACGTTCATGCGCAGCATGCATATCAACTAAAACCATGCCGGCTGAGTTTTCAGCGATGATAAACGTTCCGCAAACTTGTCCGACAGCACGTCCGAGGGGCTGAGGTCTCTTCGGCGCTTCTGCCGCTGGTTTCGGAGTGGCATGGTTTGCAGAGAGAGTCGCCGGATCTACTTTCATCGCCGCAATGGTTGTCGGGAAGGAGTTCTGAAAACTCTTTGGATGCGGAGATGAAAAATCCAAATATGCTTCCGTATTCGTCCTTGAAGGTTTAGGCTGGGCCGGCCTGAATGAGGACGGATTAACAGTCGGAGCCACCGGCGCTTCTGCAGGCGCCTGAGCAGAGGCATCACGAGGCGAAGACGGCAGCGCCGTGTCCATAATTTCTCCGCTTGAAGGATCCACAATCGTCGTCCTGGCTAAGGCGTCCTCAACTGCATGGAAGATGAACTGATGGACCGCCTGAGAATCTCTCATGCGCACTTCGCTCTTGGTCGGGTGTACGTTCACGTCCACCTTGTGCGGATCCATCTGGAGAAACAGGCAGTAGCTGGGTTGGCTCGACCCGTGAAGAACGTCTTGGTAAGCCATCCGAACGCCATGCGACAAAACCTTATCTCGAACAAATCGGCCGTTGACATAGAAATACTGACAATCCGCGCGGCTTCTCGCGGCAGTCGGAAGACACACCCAGCCGTAAAGACGCAGCGCCGGCGCCTTAATATCCAATGCTCTGTGAGCGTCTCTAAAATCTCGAGGCATCAGGCGCGTCAAACGTTCTTCAATGGAAGAGGCAGGAAGATTGATAATCGGTTTTCCGTTTGCGACAAACAAAAAGGCAACTTCCGGATAAGCCAGCGCAATACGTTCAATCACCGTTTGGCAATGAGCAGCTTCCGTGCCTTCGCTCTTCAAAAACTTGCGGCGTGCCGGAGTCTTGTAAAAGAGGTCCGCCACTTCAATGCGTGTGCCCTTATTTCCGGAGGCAGCGGATATCTCTCCGTCGGCAATGCTGAACGCATCTTCACCGGCAACTCTGGAAATCACTTTCATGTCGGAGACGCTCGCGATCGAGGCAAGAGCTTCGCCGCGGAACCCAAGCGAGCTCACACTTTCCAGTTCATCCAGGTTGGAAACCTTGCTCGTTGCATGGCGCTTTACAGCCAAAGCAAGCTGATCTTTGGGAATACCGCAGCCGTTATCTGAAACGACAATGCGCTTAATACCGCCGCCCTCAATTCGAACTTCAACAGAGTCAGCTCCGGCGTCAATGGCGTTTTCTACCAGCTCCTTAACAACGGACGCGGGTCGCTCAACCACTTCACCGGCTGCAATCTGACTAATCAGCTGATCCGAGAGTTCCTGAATTTTTCGTTCAGGACGCCTTGTTTCCAGTGTTGTTTCTTCCATGTAATTCGTCTCTTCACGAAGAGTGCATGTCCCCTTACCTTATCGCAGTCAGATGAAGCCTGCAAGGACAAGTTTCTCTACTCTTCGGACTACTTTGAGCATCAACAATATATTTAGCCTAAAGCCTTTTCTACAATCGAATGCGGCAATCAAGGATAACAAGGATAACAATGAACTTTTTTAGCGCATTCTTAGAAATGTTCCGCAACAGCGACCAATTCATAGCACACATGTCTGCGGAGTACGGCATCTATGTGTATTTATTTCTCTTTACGGTCTACTTTTTGGAAACCGGAATTGTGATTTGTGCCCTCCTGCCGGGTGACTCGCTTATCTTTGTCTCGGGTGCCGCAAGCGCAGCCGGCATCCTCAACCCGCTCGGAGCTTTCTTGGCTATAGCGCTCGGTGCTTGTTTCGGAAATACCGTTGCATACGGAATCGGTTACTTTCTCGGCAGCAAGATATACGACGGCTCCATTAAATGGATTGACCAACAGCAAATGGCAAAAACGCAGGCATTTTTTGCCAAACATGGGAAACTTACTATCGTCTTAGCTCGTTTCGTTCCGATTATTCGTTCCTTTGCTCCGCTAGTGGCCGGTGCAGCAAAAATGAGCCGACTTAATTTTGAAGTCAGCGGTACGGTCGGAGCCGTTCTTTGGGCAGGAATTATCCTTGCCGCCGGTCACCTTTTTGGGAATATTCCCTTCATTAAGAACAACCTTTCTCTCATTCTTGTCGGCGGAATCGTTCTTGGGTTGGCTCCTTTTGTTATCGGTTACATTGTCAAAAAGTGGAGACAACATCCGGATGAGAAATAGTTAGGAAATACACGGTATCCAACTTGCCTTTTCACATGTCTTTTTCAGCAATTCAGCTACAATTTCGGTCCATTGACTATACAAAAAGAAAATGGACTTCTTAACACTTACCTTAGAGCTGTTCCGCAATGCGGATCACTTCATCATGTACATTGCACAGACCTACGGATGGTGGGTCTACCTTGTGCTGTTCATGATTTTCTACAGTGAAACCGGGATTGTCATTTGCGCCTTCCTCCCGGGTGACTCTCTCCTTTTTATCGCCGGCGCCGCTGCCGCAGCAGGTGCTTTGAATCCTTGGCTCCTCATCGTCATTATTTCTCTGGGCGCGATCCTAGGAAATACAACGAATTTTTACATAGGCAATTGGCTTGGCAATAAGATCTATGACGGCTCAATCAGCTGGATTGATCAAGATGCTTTAAAGAAAACTCACGACTTCTACGAGAAGCACGGCGGAAAAACTATTGTCCTGGCCCGTTTTGTACCGATTGTTCGTTCATTTGCCCCATTAGTCGCAGGTGCCGCTAAAATGAACCCCCTCCGTTTTGAACTCTACAGCGGAGGAGGGGCCATTGTTTGGGTCGGCGGCATTGTCTTGGCTGGTTACTTATTCGGCAATATCCCTTTCATCAAAAACAATCTTTCTTTAATTTTGGTTGTTGGTATCCTTGCTGCCTTAGTTCCCTTTTCCTGCGCACTTCTTATCCAATTATGGAGAAAGTACATAATGAAACAGCGTTAGTTTGCTAAAACCAAAACCTTTCTTCGAAAGCCGCTCATTTCTATGGCGGCTTTTGTTTTGCCCCATTGTTATTAAAGAGCTTTTAAGAACATTCCCTATCTATTAAAAAATAGAGGTTATCGACAAACAATTAGTGGGATTATTCAGTAAGGATTTTGAGATTAGGGATCTCCTTAGGCGGGTAATTTTTTTGCTTTATTTCTGATATAAGAGAGGAGGTTTTCTTCGCCAAAGCTTTTTATACCTCAAGCTTAATCGTTAATTTTATCAACCCGAATACATCCAAGTAAAGATATTTATTTTTTACCTAGCAGGGGTTTCTATAATTTCTTTTATAAAAAAACGCTGACTCATCACTTGGTAAAGACGCGGTTAAAGCTCAGAATCTTACAAATGGGAGCATGATACTGCTGAACTTAGGGGGATTTTCGGACAAATAAAAATTATCCCCGTGCCAATAGGGGTGATAAAAATTATAAATAGCCCCGTATTTTCCCTTTGGTAATTTCGCTGATATAGCCGGGGGAAAAATGTTTCTAGACTGAATGAGTACTTCTATCGAGGCTCTTTTAGGCCCATTCAATCTTATATAACCACTTCTGCGAAGTTTTCAGTTTTTCGCAATTTAGTTCGAGATGACCTGACCAGCCCCGTTTGGTACGAATATAGATAACTAAGGGGAATTTAGATGACAAATCCACTACCGTATCTTGAGCAGCGAAAGCTGGTTAAGCGATGGTCAGGTCCCATCGCTCCTATCGCCAACCTCATCTTTACTCTGATTCTATTTGCCATTACCTGGTGGATCTTCCAAGATCCGCGCGGTGTAATGCGCTTCTACACTCCGTATGTCGGGTATAACTATTGCCGTTGGTGGTTAATTATCCTGATTTGGATGGCCTACATTTTAATGACATGGAACCCCTTTGCTCCCAGCGAGATAGAGGGAGCAAAATGAAAG
>OMGH01001404.1_pt1 | contig 15083 bp, 10 predicted proteins | sample 1645841 | NCBI WGS metagenome assembly OMGH01 (sample SAMN00849584, study PRJEB25192) | human gut metagenome
CCGGCAGCCGTATCGACGGCGTCTTTGGTGCCCGCACCGAGCAGGCTCTGCGCGGCTACCAGAAGCGCACCAGCCTGCGGGTGGACGGCGTGTGCGGCTGCGACAGCTGGAAAAAGATCTCCACCGCCGTCATCGGCATCGGACGTACCAAAACCACCATTGACTAGTTTTCAGTTTATATAAAAAGGGTTCCGAGACGCCCGCGAGCGTTTCGGAACCCTTTTCTATGGAAAAATCTTATTTTACGGCCTGTTTCAGCTGTTCCAGATCTGCGACGTCCGGGTGGGAGAGCGCCTTATCGAAGTTTTCGATCAGGGCATCCAGATTGGGGATATGTAAAGGCTTTGCCTTCATGGCCTCGTACCGCTGCCGGACGGACACCGGCATTTTGCCCTGACACATAAAGCTGCCGATAACGGTGTTGCTGCCATCCAGCGCCTTCCGGGTGGCGGCAAGGATCTTTTCAAAGTAGGGCGCACTGCCGCCAAAGCCTGCGGTGCCGAACAGGAATACCCGCTTGTCGCGCAGCTGCTGCAAAAAATCCAGCGTGTCGGTATCGGCCTTGCCCTTGTCCGTCCAGAAACCCACATACAGGGTGTCTGCTGCCAGCGCGGCAGCGTCCGGTGCGCCGAAATAGCAGCAATCTGTCTGCGGCAGCTGCTCCTGCAGGGTCTGTGCCAGCAGTGCGGTGTTGCCGGTTTTGCTGCTGAATACGATGGCGTAACTCATCACTTTTACCTCCCTCAGAGCAGCGGCAAGGCTACCGGATGCTCTTGTGCATACGTTATTTTTACGGCAGTTCCTTTGCCGGGAGAGCCTGAAATCATGGAACAGTATAGTACAGTGCCCTGCCAAAATCAAGGGTTGACGATATTTTCGCCTTTCCCGGCCAGAAAGCTGCGCAGGTTGCCGGTGGTGATATCCATCAGCCGCTGCAATGCTTCCTTGGTGGTCCATGCGATATGCGGGGTGAGCACCGCGCCCGGCAGACTGCGCAACCGGCTTTGGGGCGGCAGTGGCTCGGTGGCAAAGGCATCGGCGCCGTAAAAGGCAAGCTTGCCGCTTTCCAGCGCATCAGCCACGGCTTCTTCGTCCACCAGTGCGCCCCGGGCAGTGTTCAGCAAAATAGCGCCTGGCTTCATTTTTGCAAGGGCTTCCCGGCTGACCAACCCGCGGGTTTCCGGGGTGGCCGGGCAGTGCAGGCTGAGCACATCGCTGCGGGCAAGCAGGGTGTCAAAGTCCACGAATTCCACCCCATCGGCGGCGTACTCCGGGCGCACCGTGCGGGTGCACACCAGCACCTCCATGCCAAAGGCCTTTGCAATGCGGGCGGTTTGGCGGCCGATGCTGCCGTAGCCGTAGATGCCGAAGGTCTTGCCGTACAGCTCCATCTGGGGCAGCAGGCCGTAGCCTGCCGGGATGTCCAGCTGCCACAGGCCGTCCTTGACGGCGCGGTCATACCGCTCGGCACACTGGACGATGGCCAGCAGCAGGCTGAAGGTCATCTGCGCCACGCTGTAGGTCGAGTAGCCGGGCACATTCGCTACGGCCACGCCATGGCGGCGGCAGGCGTCCAGATCCAGATTGTCGGTGCCGGTGGCGATGATGCCCACGAACTTCAGGTTCGGGCACTGGGCCAGGATGGCTTCATCCATCCGGCATTTGTTGAGGAAGACGACCTCGGCATCCCCGATGCGGGTCGCGATCTCCTCGTAGGCCGTGCGGACGTAGCTGGTGGTATCCGGGATGAGGGCCTTGACCCCCGACCAGTCGAGGTCGCCCTCGTGCATGACATAGCGTTCCAGAATGACGGCTTTCATCGCTTCTCCTCCAATTCCACGTCCTCGCGGAGCACCTGCCCGATGGGCTGGGCGATGCACAGGTCTGCACTTTCGTCCGCCGGGGTGGGCTGCATGTTGATGACGACGAGATGTCGGCCCCGGAAATACCGCAGCAGCCCCGCCGCCGGGTAGACCACAAGGCTGGTGCCGCCCACGATGAGGGTATCGGCCCGGCGGATGGCCTGCACGGCCCCGGAGACGACCTCGTCGTCCAGCCCTTCTTCGTAAAGGACCACGTCCGGCTTGACGATGCCGCCGCAGTCCGGGCAGCGGGGCACACCGGTGCTGTTGGCGATGAAGTCGATGTCGTAGAACTTGCCGCATCCGGTGCAGTAGTTGCGCAGGGTGCTGCCGTGCAGCTCATAGACGGTCTTGGACCCTGCCGCCTGGTGCAGGCCGTCGATGTTCTGGGTGACGACCGCTTTCAGCCTGCCCTCGCGTTCGAGTTTGGCCAGCCGCAGATGGGCTGCATTGGGCCTTGCCCCTTTCACGATGAGCTTATCGCGGTAAAAACGGTAAAATTCCTCTGGATTTTGTTCCCAGAAGGTGTGGCTCAGGATGGTTTCGGGCGGGTAATCGTATTTCTGATGATACAGCCCGTCCACGCTCCGAAAGTCCGGGATGCCGCTCTCCGTGGAGACGCCCGCACCGCCGAAGAAGACGATGCTGTCGCTCTCCTGGATGATCTTTTCCAGCGCAGGAACCATAACAAAAAACGCCCCTTTCCAGCAGATTTGGTTACACGTCCAGTATAACACAAATCCGGCGGAAAGGAAGCGTTTCTTTTGGTTCTCTGGTTCAGCGGCCGTTCTCGGCAAACAGGGTGCCGAGGGCTGCAAAGAGGTCGTGCGGGAGCATCCCGGCTTCGCCGCGCACGGCGGCAGCGCGGTCGGCAGCGGCCCCGTGGAGGTAGACCGCGCAGACGGCGGCCTCAAAGGCAGGCAGCCCGCAGGCCAGCAGAGCGCTGGTCATACCGGCCAGCACATCGCCGCTGCCCCCGCGTGACAGGCCGGGGTTGCCGGTGGGGTTCACCGCGCACCGGCCATCCGGGGCCGCGATGACCGTCTGCGCCCCCTTGAGCACGACCACGGCGTTCCATGCTCTGGCAAACCGCAGGGCGGTGCCCTCCCGGTCAGCGTGGATGGCCGCAGCGGACAGCCCGGTCAGCCGGGCCATCTCGCCGGGGTGGGGTGTTAAAATCAATTCCCCCATCGGATGAAGCGTTTTTCCAGCTTGCAGCAGGTCGGCGGCGGCGTTCAGGCCGTCGGCGTCCAGCACGGCACTGCCCGCAAAACCGGGCAGGAGCGTTTGCACCAGCGTCCGGGTCTCGGCAGCGCGGGCCGCGCTCTGGGCCGTGTAGCCCAGACCCGGCCCCAGCAGAAGGACGGTCGCCTTCTGGCGCTGGATGCGGGGGATGCTCTCCGGCGCGATGCCCCCTTCGGCCCCGGCCTCGCAGGGGCAGAGGCAGCACTCCGGCAGGCGGGCAGACACCGCCGCCAGCACCGGTTCCACGCTGGCCAGCGTGACGATGCCTGCACCGGTGCGCAGAGCGCCCTCCACCGCCAGCGCTGCCGCGCCACGGTAGCTGGCGCTGCCTGCCACGGCCAGCACGGCCCCGAAGGTGCCCTTGTTGCTGTCCCGCGGGCGGGGGCGAAGACACGTCCAAACATACGCGGCGTCTGTTTTCATAAGGTTTACACCTCTCCCTGCAAATAGTTCCGGATCTCCTTCTCGACCTCCTGCACTTCCTGATGGAACATGCGGGCCGAGACGCGAAGGGCACCGTGGCCCAGAATAATGATCTGTTCCATGCCGTCGGAGGTGGCCACGCGGACCCGCCGCCCCTTGCCGATCTCGTGAGTGACATGCTCGATGAACATATCCGCCGTCTCGGCCTCCTTGGTGTAGACGACGTGGATGTTGTGGTATTGCTCGATGACGCCGGGGCTGCCCGGCACACGGTAGGCATCGAACACGAGGATGAGCACACACTTTTTGAATCCCTGATAGTTGCACAGGATGTCCATCAGCTTCTTGCGGGCGGCATCAAGGCTCTGTTTGGAGAGCTCGTTCAGCTCATCCCACGCAAAGATGATGTTGTAGCCATCCACCAGCAGGTATTCGGGCGCGATCTCCCACTGCTCGGCGTCAAAATCCGGGCGCTCGGTCTTCCGGGTCGGGCGGAATGCAGCCAGCGGGTCCCGCTTGATGGGGCCGTAGGTCTGCTCAAAGATCTTCAGCAGCTCGGCGTCCTCTTCCAGCGTGGCGCGGTAGGCGGCCATCCGGCGGGGCCGGGCAGCGGCCTCTTCCGCCGGGCGGGCGGTCTTGCCCCAGCCGCTGTCCACGTGCATGTGGCTGCGCACCTGTTCCCAGGGCACCACGAACCCGGCCCCATGGGAGCAGAAGACCGAATCCGCCGGGTTGTCAAGGTCGTGTTCCGGCTCGTAGCCAATGGCCGCCAGCACCTCGTCGGTGTTGTGGCAGGGGCGGTAGCCATCCAGCGTCAGACTCAGGTGCCCCCGGCCCCGCGTGTAGCCCACCACATCCATCGGGTAGCTGCGCATCGTGGAGGCCGGGGCTGTGCCGGTCAGGGTGGCCGTCTGGCCATCCGGAGCCGTCTGGGGCGGGTCGAAGCTGCCGCCCATCTGCTGGATGTCGTTCATCGCACGGCCCACATTCTCGGCCGGAAGTTCCAGCCGGAAGGCGTACCACGGCTCCAGCAGCTGTACTTTGTGGATCTGCGCGGCCATCATCAGGCCCTGCCGCACCGCGCGGTAGGTCGCCTGCCGGAAGTCGCCGCCCTCGGTATGCTTCAGGTGGGCGCGGCCCGCGATGAGGGTGATCTTCACATCGGTCAGCGGGGCACCGGCCAGCACACCAAGGTGCTGTTTTTCTTCGAGATGGGTCAGCACCAGACGCTGCCAGTTCTTATCCAGCACCTCTTCGCGGCAGTCGGCCGCAAACTGCATCCCGCTGCCGCGGGGCAGAGGTTCCAGCTTGAGGTGAACTTCGGCATAGTGGCGGAGCGGCTCATAGTGGCCCACGCCCTCGATGGCCTCGGTGATCGTCTCCTTATATAAAATGCCGCCGGGGCCGAAGCACACCTCCAGCCCATAGCGCTCTGCCAGCAGGCTCCGGAGCACCTCCAGCTGGATCTCGCCCATGAGCTGGACGTGGATCTCGCCCAGCGTCTCGTTCCAGACGACGTGGAGCTGGGGTTCCTCTTCTTCCAGCCGGTGGAGCTTGCCGAGGGCTGCGTGGACGTCGGCCCCCTCCGGCAGAAGCACCTGATAGCTCAGCACCGGCTCCAGGACCGGCAGGTCGCCGTCCCGCTCTGCGCCCAGACCCTCGCCGGGGCGGGCTTTGGTCAGGCCGGTGACGGCGCAGACCTGCCCCGGCCCGATGCGCTCGGCCAGCGTATACCTGGCACCGGAGTAAAGGCGGAGCTGGTTGGTCTTTTCGGCCCAGGGCTCCCCGTCCACTTCGCCGGTGAGCTGGGCCTTGACCTTCAGTTCGCCGCCGGTCACGCGCAGCCAGGTCAGCCGGGCCCCCTGCTCATCCTGCGAGATCTTGAACACCCGTGCGCCGAAAGCTTCCAGCGCGGGAGCCGGGCGGGTGAAGCGGTCCAGCCCGGCCAGAAGTTCGTCCACACCCTCCAGCCTGAGCGCTGCGCCGAACCAGCATGGGAAGACATGCCGCCGGGCGATGGCCGGGAGAATGTCGGCATCGGTCAGCTCCCCTTTGTCGAGGACGGTTTCCATCAGCCGCTCGTCGCAGAGGGCCAGCGCTTCGTCGCGGGCGGACGCATCGGCCCCGAAATCCACAAAGCCGTTCCCCAGCCGATGGTTGAGCTGTTCCAGCAGCGCCTCCCGGCCGGGGCCGGGCAGGTCCATCTTATTGAGGAAAACGAAGGTCGGGATGTGATACCGCCGCAGCAGACGCCAGAGCGTTTCCGTGTGGCTCTGGACGCCGTCGGTGCCGCTGATGACCAGCACTGCATAATCGAGCACCTGCAAGGTGCGCTCGGTCTCGGTGGAAAAGTCCACATGGCCGGGGGTATCCAGCAGGGTGAAGTCGGTGTTTCCTGCCGTCAGCAGGGCCTGTTTGGAAAAGATGGTGATGCCGCGCGCCTTTTCCAGCGCGTCGGTGTCGAGAAAGGCGTCCTTGTGGTCCACGCGGCCCAGCTTCCGGATAGCACCGGCGCGGTAGAGCATGGCTTCGGAAAGGGTGGTCTTGCCGGAGTCCACATGGGCGAGGATGCCCACCACCAGCTGCTTGTGCGGTTTCTCCATGGTCTGCACCCTTCCTTATAAAAAGCTGATGCAGAGTGCCACCACCACCAGCGGCACCCCCAGCACCAGATTGGAGAGCATACTGCAATAGGTACGCTCCTCCGGCTCCAGCTCCTCAAAGGAGACGATCTTCTCGTCGGCATAGTCCATGATGGAGCGGGTGGCGTGGAACTTTTTCTGCGGCTTGATCCCCTTGAACTCTTCGAGCAGGTGGTGGATGGTCAGGCCGTCCAGCCGCATATAGTCCACCCACGCCCAGATGAGCAGCACCACACCGCACAGAAAGCCCGGTGCCTCCCACATGGAGAAGGTGCCGTCGCTGACATACCGCTCCCACAGCAGCATCAGCACAGCCACGATGGAAGTGCGGGTCACAGTTTTATATAAGATGGGATGAAGCATATAGCCTTTGTACATCGCGCGTAGTTTTTTCATGGTTTGCTCCTTATTCCGATACAGATACATTTTATTGTAGCATGTTTTTATGAAAAAAGATAGCAGAATCGTCCGTGGTGAAAAAACAGTCCACTTTTTTCTTTGGAAGCCTGCCGCTTCCCGCAGCCACCCGGCGCTTTGGATTCTTTTGCATTTCTCCGCTGTTGCTTTTCATGCAAAAGCAGTTGTCATCCTTTTGTTTCCAATTCATTGCTTTAATCCATTGACTTCTTTTCAATACAGTGCTAAAATATCCGAAGTGCGACGTTTGCCCTTCCTGTGCATTTTTTCGTAGAGGACAGGCCACACTCGTTCAGGAATAGGAAAAAACAGCGCAGGCAGACCGCCTGTGCCAGAGATCTGGGAGGATCCATCCATGAGTATCAATTTTGAGTCTCACAAGCTCGACCGCCGCAGCTTCCTCAAGGGCGCAGGCATGGTCGGCGCAGCCAGCCTGCTGGCCGCATGCGGCGGCAAGTCCGACAACGGCAGCAGCGCTGCTTCCACCAGCGGTGCCGCAGCCCCCAACACCACCGGCGCCACCCCGCTGAAGGAGTTCATCTCCTTTGAGAGCGGCAACCGCGAGCTGGAAAGCTGGAATATGCTGTACACCCAGAGGGCTGAGGACGCCAACGTCATCACCAACCTGTGGGACGGCCTGCTGAGCTTCGACTGCTACGGCAAGGTCGTGCCCGCCATCGCTTCCAGCTGGGAGCACAACGACGATTCCACCGTCTGGACCTTCCACCTGCGCGATGACGTCGATTGGGTCGATGCCAACGGCGAGGTGAAGGATCACCTGACCAGCAAGGACTTCCTGGTCGGCTTCGAGTGGGTCATGAACGCCTACAAGAATGAGGCCAACAACACCTCCATGCCCAACGATACCGTCGTGGGCGCTGCCGATTACTACGAGCAGACCAAGGCAGCCGGCGACGCTGCTGCCGACATGACCTATGAGGACATGCTGGCTGCCGGTGTCGGCATCGAGGCTCCCGATGACTACACGCTGGTCTTCACCTGCAAGGATCCCTGCCCGTACTTCGACACCGTGGCGGCTTACAACAGCTTCTACCCCGTCGCTCCCGCCCTGCTCGACGAGCTGGGCATCGAGGGCTTCCGCGGCTGCGACAACACCACCATGTGGTACAACGGCCCGTACGTCGTCGAGGAGTATATCCAGGGCAACACCAAGAGCTATATCCCCAACCCCAGCTACTACGATGCAGCCAACGTCAGCCGCTTTGAGCGCCTGACCATCACCATGATCTCCGACGGCACCATCAGCCTGCAGCTGTACGAGAACCGTGAGCTGGACGAGGTCGATCTGGGCGAGAGCAGCATCGCCACCATCCAGGCCGATCCTTCCAACGTGTTCAACCAGCAGCTGTGCGAGAAGCGCCCCAAGAAGTTCAGCTACTGCTTCATCTTCAACTACGACAAGCGCAAGGCCGACGGCACCGCCGATGAGAACTGGAACAAGGCCATCGCCAACAAGGCATTCCGCCAGTGCTTCTCCAAGGGTCTGGAGCTGTCCAAGTTCTACGCTCGCTACAACCCCATCAACCCGCTGAAGTGCGAGAACGACTTCTTTACCATGAGCGGCCTGTGCTACACCACCGACGGCACCGATTACACCAGCCTGGTCGCTCAGGAGCTGGGTCTGGACGGCGAGAAGTATGATGGCAAGACCATGAAGCGTCTGCGCGCCAACAACGGCGACATCACCGACCTGAAGAAGCAGGCCATGGATGAGCTGAGCGCCATCGGCGTCACCTTCCCGGTGCACTGCTCTTACTATATCCTGGCCGGTTCCACCACCGCTCTGGACAGCGCGACCGTCCTGAAGCAGTGCTTCACCGACAGCTTCGGCGATGACTTCATCGTGCTGGACATCGAGACCTTCGTCTCCTCCACCATGAAGGAGGTCGTGGCACCCAAGCTGCAGAGCTTCGTCCACATGGGCTGGGGCGCTGACTTCGGCGATCCCATCAACTTCCTGACCCAGATCATCGTCCACGACGACAACGCTTACTACAGCTGCAACATGACCAACATCGAGGGCATCGCCGAGAACGGTGCCGCCGATTACCAGAAGGATCTGGTGGCTGCCTACGAGCAGTTCACCGACCTGGTCAACGAGGGCCGCGTCATCGTCAACGACACCGATGCACGCTACGCTGCCTTCGCAAAGGCTGAGGCCTACTTCCTGGAGGAGAATCTGATCTTCCCCACCGTCTACGATGTGACCTGGTGCCTGACCCACGCCAACGAGTACAGCAAGATCAACGCCATGTACGGCCCCTGCAACTACAAGGCGGTCAACTGGGAGACCAGCGAAGAGGCTTACACCACCGAGCAGTATGAGGAGTTCGCCGCTGCTTTCGATGCAGCCACCCAGGCCTGATCGGTTTTTGAGCGCATTCTAAGTTAAGCACTTTTCCCCCGGCGGGAGCTGTTCGCAAAGCGGATGGCTCCCGCTCTTTTATTATATAAAGCGTTTCGCACCTGTTCGTTTGTGAAGAACAATTTCGGTTGTTTTGTGTTTCAAAAACAGTGTTAAACTTTTTGCATCCTTCGTCAGACAAAAACAAATATATTTCATCATTTTCCACAGTCTGTCTTTCTTTTTTGAAGAAGTTCCTGTCCATGCTCCATTGACAGCTTATTCTTTTAATGATATAATAATCAGCGTGTTAAGGTTTTGCGGGAGGAGCACAGGCACAGACAGAGGGGTCTGTATCTGCGCTCTTTTGTATTCCTCAGCAGTACAGGAGATGCGAAGCTCCCGCAAAGGAGTGGGAAACAAGCAGGACAACGCGCCCTGCACCATGCACCGAAGCACGGAAAAAATTTTAGGGAGGATAACACAATGAACATCAATCACGAGTCTCATGCAATCAGCCGCCGCAGCTTTCTGAAGGCTTCCGGCGTTGTTGGTGCCGCCGGCATCCTGGCAGCCTGTGGCGGCAGCTCCAGCAGCTCCACCGCTGCTTCTTCCGGCGCAACCAGCGCCCCCAACACCACCGGCGCTACTCCGCTGAAGGAGTTCATCTCCTGGGAGGGCACCAACCGTGAGCTGGAGAGCTGGAACATGCTGTACAGCCAGATGGCTTCCGACATGAATGTCGTCACCAACCTGTGGGAAGGTCTGCTGAGCTTTGACTGCTACGGCAAGGCTGTGCCTTCCGTGGCCAAGGAGTGGAGCCACAACGAGGACTCCTCCGTCTGGACCTTCAACCTGCGCGACGATGTCGACTGGGTGGACGTCAACGGCGAGGTCAAGGCTCACCTGACCAGCAAGGACTTCCTCGTGGGTCTGGAGTGGGTGCTGAACGCAGCCAAGAACCAGGCCAACAATACTTCCATGCCCAGCGAGACCCTGGTGGGTGCTGCGGACTACTACCAGAAGACCAGCGACATGGGCGACGCTGCTGCCGACCTGACCTACGAAGATATGCTGGCCGCCGGTGTGGGCATTGAGGCTACCGATGATTACACTCTGGTCTTCACCTGCAAGAATCCCTGCCCGTACTTCGATACCGTGGCTGCTTACACCAGCTTCTACCCCGTCTCTGAGGACCTGATCACCGAGCTGGGCATCGAGGGCTTCCGTGCCTGCGACTACACCAACATGTGGTACAACGGCCCGTATGTGGTGGAGGAGTTCATCAGCCAGAACACTAAGAGCTACATCCCCAACCCCAACTACTATGGTGCAGACGATGTGTCCCGCTTCGACCGCTTCACCGTTACCATGATCAGCGACGGCACCGTCACCTTCCAGCTGTATCAGAACCGTGAGCTGGACGAGATGGATGTCGGCGAGAGCACCCTGACCACCATCCAGGCCGATCCCAACAGCGAGTACAATGCTCAGCTGTGCGAGAAGCGCCCCAAGAAGTTCAGCTACCAGATGCACTTCAACTATCAGAAGAACAATGAGGACGGCACCCCCGACGACAACTGGAACAAGGCCATCGCCAACACCGCCTTCCGTCAGTGCTTCTACAAGGGCCTGGAGCTGACCAACTGGTATGCACGTACCAACAAGATCAACCCCCTGAAGTGCGAGAACGACTACTACACCATGCCGGGCGTCTGCTACAACACCAAGGGCGAGGAGTACTCCACCCTGGTCGCCAAGGAGATGGGCTTCGACAAGGAGTCTTATGACGGCAAGACCATGATCCGCCTGCGCGCCAACAATGGCGACATCGCGGACCTGAAGAAGCAGGCTATGGACGAGCTGAGCGCCATCGGCGTCACCTTCCCCGTCCACGCTGCTTACTACATCATCGCCAGCAACTCCACCGCTCTGGACAGCGCAACCGTCCTGAAGCAGTGCTTCACCGACAGCTTCGGCGATGACTTCATCGTGCTGGACATCAAGACCTTCGTCTCCTCCATCACCCAGGAAGTCCGCAATCCTCAGCTGCAGAGCTTCGTCATCAACGGCTGGGGCGCTGACTTCGGTGACCCCGTCAACTTCGTTGGTCAGGAGATCCTGCACGACGACAACGCCTACTACAGCTGGTACTTCTCCAACATCGCTAAGATCGTCGAGGCCGGCCCCGCTGACTGGCAGAAGGATCTGGTGGCCTGCTACGAGGAGTTCACCGATCTGGTCAACACCGCAAAGGCCATCGTCGATGATACCGATGCCCGCTATGCTGCCTTCGCAAAGGCTGAGGCCAGCATGCTGAACAACGTTCTGGCCTGCCCCTGCTACTTCGAGGTGGCCTGGACTCTGACCCACGCCAACGAGTACAGCAAGATCAACGCCATGTACGGTCCCTGCAACTACAAGGCTGTCAACTGGGAGACCAGCGAAGAGGCTTACACCACCGAGCAGTACGAGGAGTTCGCTGCTGCATTCGATGCTGCCACCAAGGCCTGAGTTTTCCACCGCACCCCAAAATAAAAGTTAAAGGTTCGATAACATGTTAAAATACACGGTTAAGCGGCTGCTCCAGTCGCTTGTCACAATCTTTTTAATCGCAACAGCCGTCTTTTTGATGATGCGCTGTCTGCCGACGGACTACTACTTCACTGAGGAACAGCTCATGAAGTTCACCGATCAGCAGAAGACCGCTGCTCTGGAAGCAGCCGGCCTGACCGACCCCATCCCCACCCAGCTGATCAAGTTCTACAACGATCTGCTGCATCTGGACTTCGGCACATCCCGCCGCATCCAGAACGGTGCATCGGTGGTCAAGGTCATCGGCAAAAAGTTCGGCGTCTCGATGCGCCTGGGCCTCACCGCCTCCGGCATCTCTCTGGTGCTGGGTGTGCTGATGGGCATTCTGCAGGCGGCATTCAAGGACAAAGTGTTCGACTGGATCGGCACGGCTTACACCGTGTTCGTCAACGCAGTTCCTTCTCTGGTCTCGTATTCGCTGGTCCTGGTCTTCGGCTCCAAGTACCTGGGCTTCCCCACGCTGTACTCCACCCGCAATGTGGGTGCATCCAGCGTGCTGCCCATCACCTGCCTGTCGCTGGCTTCCATTGCAGGCTATGCCCTGTGGACCCGCCGCTACATGGTCGATGAGCTCACCCGCGACTACATCAAACTGGCGCGTGTCAAGGGCCTGAGCTCCCGCGAGATCATGTTCAAGCACGTGCTGCGCAACGCCATGGTCCCCATGGTGCAGTATATCCCCCAGTCCATCCTGCTGACGGTCGGCGGCTCTCTGCTGATGGAGCGCTTCTTCTCCGTCCCCGGCATGGGCCCCCTGCTGACCGACGCCATCCAGCGTTATGACCTGAACGTCGTGCAGACGCTGGTCATCCTGTATGCCGTTCTGGGCATCGTGGGTGTTTTCCTGGGCGACGTGCTGATGATGGTGGTCGACCCGCGTATTACTCTGACCGGAAAGGAGGAAGCTCGCTGATGGCTAAGGCATCGGATTTTGAGGGCAAGAAGCAGGACGAACTGTTCTACTTCGTCGAATACTCTCCGGAAGAAGCCGAGCGCATCGGCTATTCCAACTATTCCTACTGGGGTTCCGTCATCCAGAACTTCCTCAAGCAGAAGGTCGCTGTCTTCTGCCTGATCCTGTTCCTGGCACTGAGCGTGTTCTCCTTCATCGCACTGGCCATTGGCAAGTACGATTACACCACCCTGATCTCGGATACGAGCAAGGCATTCATCAAGCCGAACAGCGAATACTGGTTCGGCACCGACAACCTCGGCCGTGACTACTGGTGCCAGGTGTGGTACGCCACCCAGGTCTCCATCCGTCTGGCTCTGGTCGTTGCCGTTGGCGAGAGCATCGTCGGCGTCATCTTCGGCCTGATCTGGGGCTACGTCCGCAGCCTGGACCGCTTCTTCACGGAGCTGTACAACCTGATCGACAATGTGCCCTATATCATCTATATGACCCTGATCGCCCTGATGGTCGGTCAGAGCTTCTGGATCATGGCCATTTCGATGATCGCCATCAACTGGCTGTCCATGGCGCGCCGTGTCCGCAACATGGTCTTCATGTTCCGTGACCGCGAGTACAACCTCGCTTCCCGCTGCCTTGGCACCCCGCTGTGGCGTGTTCTGACCAAGAACATCCTGCCGTATCTGGTCTCTGTCATCATCCTGCGCATGGCGCTTTCCATCCCCGGCACCATCAACCTGGAGTCTACGCTGTCCTACCTGGGCCTGGGCCTGGGCATCGACACCCCGTCTCTGGGCCTGCTCCTGAGCAAGGTGCGCGGCTTCTTCCTGGATTACCCGTACCTGCTGGTCTTCCCTGCATCCATCGTGTCCATCATCTCGATCTCGTTCTACATCATGGGCAACGCTTTGTCGGATGCGGCAGACCCGCGCAACCACGTTTGATAGATTGGAGAGAGAAACGTAAATGGATAGAAAACCGATTATCTCTGCCAAAGACGTGGAGATCACTTTTAGCCTGCGCGGCCGCAAACTGAACGCCATCCGCAAGTGCTCGCTGGATCTGTATGAAGGCGAGACCCTCGCCATCGTCGGCGAGTCCGGTTCCGGCAAGTCCGTGTTCACCAAGACCTTTGTAGGTATGCTGGATGCCAACGGTACCATCACCGGCGGCTCCATCCTGTACGAAGGCCGCGATATGACCAAGTTCACCGAAAAGGACTGGCTTGGCGTCCGCGGTAAGAAGATCGCCATGGTCATGCAGGACCCGATGACCAGCCTGAACCCGCTGAAGAAGATCGGCAAGCAGATCCAGGAGAGCATCGAGCATCACCAGGGCCTGAAAGGCGAAGCCGCCAAGAAGGCCGCCATTGAGATGCTGGGCAAGGTCGGCATCCCCGACCCGGAGCGCCGCTACGAGCAGTATCCGCACGAGTTTTCCGGCGGTATGCGCCAGCGTGTCGTCATCGCCATTGCAGCGGCCTGCCGTCCGCAGATCCTGATCTGCGACGAGCCGACCACCGCCCTGGATGTGACCATCCAGGCGCAGATCCTGCAGCTCATCCGCGATCTGCAGAAAGAGCTGGGCATGTCCGTCATCTACATCACCCATGACCTGGGTGTTGTGGCCAACGTGGCAGACCGCGTGGCCGTCATGTACGCCGGCCAGATCGTGGAATACGGCACCGTTCAGGAGATCTTCTACGACGCATGGCATCCCTACACCTGGGCGCTGCTGCAGGCTCTGCCGCAGCTGGGCACCAAGGGCGAGAGCCTGCCCACCGTGGACGGCACTCCCCCGAACCTGTTCAACGAGATCCATGGCGATGCTTTCGCCCCCCGCAACAAACACGCGCTGGCGATCGACTTCGTGGCAGAACCTCCGTTCTTCCAGGTGTCCGAGACCCATGCAGCAAAGACCTGGTATCTGGACCCGCGCGCGCCCAAGATCGAGCGCCCGCACTCCATCCAGAACCTTCGTGAGAAAATGGGAAAGATGGGAGGTTCCAACTTAAATGGCTGAGCGTGAAAAGCTGATTGAGCTGAAAGACCTTCAGATCACCTTTGGCTCTGGCAAAAAGAAATTTGTGGCTGTGGACCATGTCAATTTTGACATCTACAAGGGCGAGACCTTCTCGCTGGTCGGCGAGTCCGGCTCCGGCAAGACCACCATTGGCCGTGCCATCTGCCGCATCAACCCGACCTCCGGCGGCGACATCCTCTTCAAAGGCCAGAAGATCAACGGCAAGATCTCCAAAGAGCTGGACCAGGAGGTCATCCGCAAGATCCAGATGATCTTCCAGGACCCCATGGCATCCCTGAACGAGCGCGCCAAGGTCGAGTACATCGTGGCCGAAGGTCTGCTGAACCACCACCTGTACAAAGACCAGGAAGACCTGCACAACAAGGTCATGGACGCGCTGCACGAAGTCGGCCTGCTGCCGGAGTTCGCTTCCCGCTTCCCGCACGAGTTCTCCGGCGGCCAGCGTCAGCGCATCGGCATCGCCCGTGCTCTGGTCATGCAGCCGGAGTTCATCGTGGCCGATGAGCCCATCTCGGCTCTGGATGTTTCCATCCGTGCACAGGTGCTGAACCTGCTGAACGAGATGAAGAAGAGCCGCGGTC
>OMGH01001405.1_pt1 | contig 15075 bp, 14 predicted proteins | sample 1645841 | NCBI WGS metagenome assembly OMGH01 (sample SAMN00849584, study PRJEB25192) | human gut metagenome
TCGGCCATGTTGTCGCCTATGGTCTGTACTGTGCCGAAAAAGCTGGGGAGGTCACGGTTTAGCTGTTCTTCATAGTTTTTCTCTCCATTTTCGTCATATTCGGCAACATACAGTTGATTAAGGATAAAATTATTGTCCTTGAAAAGATACCCCACATATACAACATCATCGACTTCATCGGGATAGTTTATTTCCTGATATACTATAAGATCGTTCAGGTCGGCTTTTAATGTTCTTTGTGGATCTGTAAATTCACAGGCAGATCCGCCCGTTCTTGTCATAGTACAAATGCCGCCGCTGTTTGAAAAAACTTTGCCGTTTTGACCTATAACATCACACAGCTTGATCTTAGTTATTCCATCATCAACGGTAAGAACAGCAGTGACCTTTTCACCAAACTTATTGTTTATGATCTGTTCTGAGTGGAGCTTTGATCCAGGATAATAAACTATATCGTCTTTAAAGTTATCTCTTGAAAGCGGCAATGTATAGCTTTTGCCCTCATATGTGAATGTAAGCTGTTCATTCTCATATTTTTCTGTTTCCACAGTTATGTTCTCAAATTCCGAACTTGGCTTTGACACGGTGCTCTCCGGCATATTTGACACGCTGTCAACAGCAGAGAGATCCGACTGTGGTTTATTTTCCCCACAGGAAGTCAGAAAAATAACAGCAGAAAACACGATACACGAAAACGTCATAAACTTCTTTTGTTTCATGATCTACCTCACTGCATAAGCATATTTATATCAAACTCATAATCAAGATCGCCGCTTTCAGCGTCAAGATAAATAAATCGCTGAATATTGCCTGCCGATGAATATTCATCACCTACTGGCATTTCATTTTCGGGAACATCCATAACAAACTCCCAGACCAAATGGCTGTCAAATTTTATGCCTGCATCGTAGCAGCTTTGACCGTTTTTATTATCGTTAAGAGGGGTGAGTGTGTATTTAAGGTCAATGGCACTTATCTCCATTTTCTCATTAAAATCTGTAAAAGTATTTTCAATAAACCCCATTGCACTTGACAGGGAAATTATCTTATCAACAGATCTTTCTTTTTTTGGTATCAAGATACCGTTGCCGTTAGTAAGGCTGCCTATCTCGTCGCTTTTAAACATCTGCATATATATGCCCTGCGTGATATATTTCATTTTCGACATACTTTCATCAGACGTATCTGTCATTTGCACAAGATCGTCAAGCAATACGCCGTTGTATTTTTTAGACGCATGGATATCAAAAGAGTAAATGCCCTGATCGCTTTGTCTTACAATTATAGTTTTAACGGCTATCTCCAAGTCAGGTTCAAGATCGGCATAGTTCTTATCGAGCCAGTCCTGAGCAAAATCAGCTGCCTGCTTGATCGTGACTGAAGTTCCGTCCAGTTCATAGCTGTCTGAAAGATCGTCATCTCTGTCAATATGATAGATCTTGACTCTGTTTCCGCCGTTAAAGAGATCATCAAAAGCTGAGGGCTTGGCAAAACAGATAAAGCCGTTATTTCCAACGCAGCCATACATTTTCTCGTCATCGTCGCTAAAGCTGTAACTTACCATTCCGTCGCCGGTTTCATCATGAACTGTATTCTCACGGTCGAGAACATCCTTGCCAAAAATTCGGGTCATTATCTTTTCGTAATTTTCCTCATAATCCGATATCTGAGTAAAATCGACTTCGCAGTAATCTTCGGGCAATTCCACACTGATATTTTCTCTCAGATCAAATTGAGTATAGCTTTTATCAAGAGCATTGTCTATGTCATCACTGAGTTTGTTGGAAGATATGTACTGTATAGCTGTGATCTCATTTCTCTCTTTACTGTCTTTTTCGGCAGAGGATCTTACGCTGTCAGGTGTCTGTGCACAGCCTGCAAGAATGACAGCCAACGCTGCGGCAAGTAATTTTAGATTTTTCATAAGCAACTTCCTTCCTCATATGTGATAACATCAGTAAGTCAATGGTAATTTTCGCTTTTGCTCAGGTCACATTTTATTGTGTTATACGTTTCCTTTTTGATTATTAACAAAAGAAACGTTCATATCGTTACAATTTATGGTTGCATAAATTTCCTTGTTCGGAGTTTCGTCAAAGTAAAACACCCAGCATGGAACAGCTTCATATATGTCATACGAGCAGTAAGTTGCCCAGGGAGCTTTTTCACGGTCTGTTTCTTCATCTCCTGTGCTTTTCTCAATATTACCTTTTTTAATCATACAGTATTCAATAGCTATACGCTTGACGTTCAACTTCATATTTGTTGCTAAAGTATCACTTAAACATTTAGCGGCAGAAACAGGATCGGATGTACTCGTCAATTCACCGTCGATTTTATATTCTTCAAAGTAGGAGTTCGTGACAAAATTATTGACCTCGTTTCCGCAGATATATGCAAAAGCGCAGGACACGATCATATTTTCGTCAATGCTATCATAGCCTGCATATTCCAAAATATTTACGTCAGATACGGACTGAGTATAATTTGCCATATAAAAATAGCCGTCCGAACATTCATACAAGCTTATTCTAGATACTGACAGATCATTGGGATAATTGCAGAAATTTGTAAAATCATCAGCAAAATCCTGTGCTAACTTTACAGCCTCAGGCACAGATAGCTCTCCTTCACTGCCAACAAGCTTATATTTTTCTGAGCTTTCCACAGCTTCGGAGTATGGAAACGTCTTGACGAATTCGGATTCATTGTAATATTTTTGCACATCAAAAACCTTTTGATACGAAAAAAATCCGGTACATCCGATCGACAATTGCAGACCCTTTTCTTTATCCTCATAGCTCGGACCTGTTGGGTAAGTAGTATCGTCATTCGTAATATTTGCTTCATCGAAATCTTCATCATAATGTGTGAATATTTCCTTGTAATTACCCTCAAAACCTGTAGGACATATAAAATCTCCTGTTTTTATCTTCTGCGGAATATCTATATCAAGGATATCACTGAAATTCATATTGTCACATTCAAGCTTTTTAAGTTCATCTATATACTCCGATTTCTTTTTACTCATTTCATCCAGCGAAGTGAGAGCATATCCCTGAGTCGCAGTGTTTTCATTTTTTGATCCTTTCTTAACACTTTCAGGTGTCTCTGCACAAGATGACAAGAATAACAGCGACAGGCATAAAATCGTACTTGTTATTTTTAAATGTAGCTTCATTTTGTTGCTCCTTTGATTTCTTATAATACAAGGCAATACCGCACAAAGACTGCTTGACGGTGTTATGCGGTATCGCATTATATTTTTATGCTGTTATCCATACTTTATCAACTCCGATCTATATTGTAAAATTACAAATTTATATCACCTCTGCTTTGTGAATAAAATGAAAAATCACCCGTTTCACAATCTACCAAAGCATAGTATAATTTTTCCTCAGTAGGGCTATAGAGTGAAACTGTCCACATTGGAGTACTTGAATATACGCCCGTTTCAGCGTCCACCCAGTATATCTTATTCTCAAGTCCTATGTAATCCACCTCGTAACTGGAATTATCACTTAAATTGTCATCAATATATCTAAGTGCAGAATATGGTGTTATCACCTTGTCGATATTCTCTTTTTTCATATTCACAAAATACATTTTCATTATTTCTAAAACAACCTATATCGGACGAAGAAGTTATAAGCACTGTGTATCCCGCTGGATTTGAATTTATTTTGCTCAATCGACCTGTGAAAACATCATTGACAGAGGATTCCCTGCCCTCAAAGCCACTGTTAGCTGCTCTCAACGGTACTCCGTTATCCTGTTGCACCATATCTATTCTGAACGCATAAGTATCGTTTATTTTCTCAACTCTGATCTCAAAAGGCGACATTTGTGGGTAGCCAATTTTTCTCAGTCCCTCTGAAAATTCAGCACTTTTTTCTATTGCCTCACTTATGGACATTTCACAGTCTTTAAGCTTATATTTCTCATCATCAAAGGTGTTGCAACAATAATATCGTTTTACTGTAATGTTTTCATTAGTTAGAAAAAAAGCCTCAGCATCTTCGTCTTTGATCCATACTATCGAGCCACCATCATAATCAGTAAAGTAGGGATAACCTCCTTCGGCGTTAAGCTGATGATATTCACCCATATCGTCACTGCTAATACTTATTTTGCTAAGATCAACAGTACTGCCGTTTAAATAGTCTATAAATCTCTGCTCTTTATTGAACAGAAAACCGTCCGACGGCTTATATAACGTTCTGCTAACTGAACTCACATCAGATATTCTTACACTGTCACGAATAGTGAAATGAGCATACTCCAATTTGAGGGCTTCTGAATATGTATCTGTTATTTCATTTACAGGCACATATTCAGAATTAAATTCACTGCATTTTACATTATTAGTTTTGTTTGAACACGCTGAAAGTACCATGCACACCGCAACAACCAAAATACAAATCTTTTTCATCATAATTTATCCTCTAAAGTAAGAGCCGCTCGTCATTACCAGCAAGATAATCCGCAGCGGCTCAAAATACTATTCTTTAGTTAAAACTTCCTGACGCAGAAGCACTTGAAACATACTTTGAAATATTTGTGTAACCGCCAGACACTCCAAATTCAGCAACAACATCATAAGAATAACCCTTCTTATAATTAGAATTTTTCCAATTTGTTGTTCCTTTGTTCCAGATATCGAAAGAACCACAATTAATAGTATGGCTTGAAGATCTGTATCCATTTGCTAAGACACTAAACTTGCCACTTGTATTTATGGATTTGCAGGTGGATTTTAAATAGCCATTATTCTGTGCCTTTATACCATACATCCATTTCTCACAAACGTTATCTGATGACGGAGCTCCTTTAGTATAGTGCAGATCGTAGGAGTTTGCCGCACTAGCCCCAATAGCCATAGAACTCATCATCATAACAGCAGCACCCATAGCTGTGATTCTCTTAACGATATTTTTCATAATATAGGTGTGATTTTCTTCAAGTTTTGTTGCAAATAAATTCAATTTCATCATATAACACAATTATTGCAACGGATAATTGTGCATAATGAATATTCACATCTTCATTGAACTCACCACATTTCTTTTTTGCAATAGACTTTTTTATCTATGCATACATTATTTTCAAACATATAACACCAAAAGTCACTATATTCTGCATATTTCTCTCATATGCACAAGATTTTTGTATAGCTGAACAAATATTGCGTTCTAAATTATTTCATTTTACATAAGTTAATTGTTAAATATTTGTTAACATCAACATGGAAGTTGAAATAGCCAGATTATAACGCTTATTGATATACAAGTCAATGAATGATATTATTAAGATATAACGATTTTAGCACAGGCGGTGAATTATTTTTGAAATTCTACGATTATCCGATAATCAGCAAAGAAAGCAGTCTTCCCGTCTTTTTGGTGAGCGTAGGGCTGAACGAATGACAGTATCATGTTAAATGCGACAAAGGTGACAATTATGCCAAGGCTCTTTATTGTACAAAAGGCAGCGGCGTACTTATAATGAACGGAGAGAAACATATAATAAAACCGTACACTGCATTCTTTATCCCTGCCGGCTGTCCGCATGAGTATTATTCAACGGACGAATCCTGGGATACGCATTGGATAAAACCATCAGGAAAGTCCTGCCCTGATATGCTTAAAGCACTCGGCTTTGACAAGCCAAAAATTTTCCCTCTTCCAAAGGAAGAAATTACATATCTTGACCACTGTTTCAGATGTATGCACGAGGCACTCCTGTCTGACAAGGTTGACGGAAATTTCAGAGCGTCGGGCTATCTGTACAGCTTTTTCATTGAATTGAGCCGTCTTGCGGCGAAAGGAAAAGGCAGTGTACAAATCGCCCCTGCGGTGACAAAGGCGATCGCATATATTGACGAAAACTATATGAAACAGCCCGGTCTTGAATCCATAAGTAAAGCCGCAGGAGTTTCTTCGCAGCATTTGTGCAGATTATTCAGGCAGACCTTGAACTGCCGACCGATGGAATATATCGCAAAACGCAAGATACAGGCGGCTAAAATGCTTCTGGCGGAAACGCAGAAAACTGTCGATCAGATAGCTGAAGAAACAGGTTTCTGTGACAGCAGTTATTTTTGCAAGATTTTCAAAAGGTTCGAGAGTATTACTCCATCGAAGTTCAGACGTATAGAACAGGCTCTATGAAATTCGTAAATTGACCGCTGACACCGTACGAAAAACAAAAAGGCATCATGTCCGGATACATGATGCCTTTTTTGCTATTGTAGCTTTGCATAAACCTGCCGGATACGATCAGTTATTCCTGCGTCTGGCTCTGTTCAGCAGCAGGAGCGATATCATAAGTATCAAGGGAAATGCGCAGCCTGCGAGCATACCTTTCTGCATATCATCGCCTGCACGCTGGGTGATATTTCCTACAATAGCGGGACCGAGTGCTCCGCCAAGGTCACCAGCCATGGCGAGGAGTGCAAACATTGCAGTTCCGCCGGTGGGTATTTTTCCCGAACAGATGCTAATAGAACCGGGCCACATGATACCTACCGAGAATCCGCACATTATGCAGCCAAGAAGACCGATTACAGGTATTCCCGACAGGGATGCAGTGATGTAACAGATCAGACACAGCAGCGCCGAGCCTATCATGAATTTCATAAGATCGAGCTTTTCGCCGTACTTCCCGTAAAGTGTACGGCTTATGCCCATCGTCACCGCAAACATACACGGTCCTGCAATATCTCCGACTGATTTAGTCAGTCCGAGAGCGGATTCTGCAAATGCCGACGCCCACTGCGCCATTGAAAGCTCCGAGGCTCCCGCACAAACCATAAGCAGTATCGCAAGCCAGAACAGCGGTACTCTGAGCAGGTCACGGATACGCATTCCCTCGCCGTCCTCGACGGGGTGTGCAATGGGACATACTGAAAAATTGTAAACATTCACCAGTGGAATTATCGCCCAGATACAAGAGAGCCACTTCCAGTTTTCTATGCCGAAAGCAGTAAAAAACAGTGTTGAAATGAGTATGACTCCGACCGAACCCCAGCAGTAGAATGAATGCAGCAGGCTCATTGCAGCTTCTTTGTGCTCAAACGGGCAGGCTTCAACTATCGGACTTACAAGTACCTCGGTCAGACCGCTTCCCATTGCATATATGACCGTGCTTATAATTATTCCTGAAAACGGATCGGGAAGCAGTTCTGGCAGAAAAGCAAGCCCGATAAGTCCCAGCGCAGAAAACACCTGCGAACCGATAACGCATTTCCGATAGCCGATCTTGTCGGCGAAACGTGCGCACAGCACATCTATGATAAGCTGAGTAACAAAGAATACCGACGAGATAAGAGCAATTTTCCCAAACGGAATACCATAGCCATTGTGAAATGTGAGAAATAGAAGCGGAGCGAAATTAGCCGCTATTGCCTGTGTGATGAATCCAAGATAGCAGGATATAAGTGTTTTTCTGTAATTCACAGCCATATTGACAAACTCCTTTACAAATGATATAATCAGATTATATAGTAAATATCGTAACATTTCAATACACAAAATTACATTTTTATTACACAATATCGTAAATCGGGTGAGAACATGGGAAATGAAATCAAAAAGGACAGGATCACAACGGACGAAACCTTACGTGAAACTGCAAGTCACGGCAGCGAAGAATATCCGTTCAGTTACTATTATGAGGACATCTGGGATTTCGATTTTCACTGTATCGACTGGCACTGGCACCCAGAGGTCGAATTTGTTTATGTACAGCATGGCAAGGCTGATTTTCTGGTTGGTGGAAACAGGTATGTTCTAAGCTCGGGCGATGGGATCTTTATAAATTCTCAGGTGATACACAGGTTTGAAGCAGAAGACAGCGCCATCATTCCGAACATTGTTTTTTCACCTGTTCTGCTTGCGCCGCAGGGCAGTCTTATATACAGCAGATACATCAGACCGATAATTGAATCAACTACCGAATGTGTGATTTTTTCCGCTGAAGAAACAGCGCACCACAGCATTATCGAAACAATGAGGTCGGTATTTGCTGTGCAGGGTTCTGGCACGGCTTCTGAAATGGAAACGGTAGAACTGCTGCTGAAACTATGGCGCCTGTTATATGAAAGCATACAAATAACAGACTGCGGCCCCGTGTCCGGGCATTCCGCACAGACGCAGGCTAAGCTTCAGATAATGATGCAGTATATTCATGATAATTACAGCGGTCAGATAACACTGGACGATATTGCAGGAACAGTTCTTATAAGCAAAAGCAGTGTCCTCAATATTTTCAGGATATACCTGCACACATCGCCGATAAATTACGTTGTAGAATACAGACTGAAACGTGCGTCAAAGCTCCTTGTTGATACCGAAAACAGCGTTTGTGCCATAGCGCATGAAACAGGATTTGAGAACATCGGCTATTTCTGCCGCAGATTCAAAAAGCTGTACGGCGTTACACCGATAAATTACAGAAAATACTATTGCAGTGCAGAGCGTAATTCAATGAGAAATATACATTCTGACACAAATGTCCTGTCGGGCTGATGAAATAGCTAAACTTGATAAAAAGATATCAGATTTAAGAGAGTATGACAAAATCTGCAAGCAGAGGAAAGAACGCCTTAATAATACAACTCAGATTATTGATGAGATCTTGTCCGAAGGTTCCGGAACAATCTGCACCGCCAACAGTGGGCTGCCTCCGGAAGACCGAAGAAAGCTCTACTATGATCATATCTTTCTCGTTGCATAATTCTTGTTCGAATAAAATGTGTCAAGTGATATTTACAAAACCAAAGCAGCTCTATAGACTTTTTGAGATTGGATAATTTACTCTATGTAGTTGCTTGAAGTTTATTATACTTCTTTAGTCATCGGTGGGGTAGATGCGGAGGGTTTGACGGTTACTTTTACTGTACAAAATTATTTCCCACAAACCTTTGTAAATGTGGTATAATAAAAGAAATTAAGATCATAGGAGGAAAACAAAATGGCTGATATGCTTGATAAATACAGAGGCTCGCTGGTCGGTGGTGCTGTGGGTGACACTTTGGGATATGCCGTGGAATTTTGCAGTGAAAGACAAATTTTCAGCGAATATGGAGAAAATGGCATAACTGAATATGCGCTCAAAAATGGCAAAGCCCTTATTTCTGACGATACTCAAATGACGATGTTTACTGCAACTGCGTTGCTGGACGGGATAACAAGGGGCAAGCTTCGTGGGATAATGGGCGACTTTTCGACCTACATGGCATTTGAGTATCAAGGTTGGTATCTGACACAGACCGCAAATTATCCTGTTGATATTGAAGAAAATTATGCGAAATATAGCTGGGTCATGAATTTGCCTGAAATGTTCAGCCACCGTGCACCGGGAAATACTTGTTTGTCAGCCTTGGCGGCAGGGGGAAAGGGTACTATAGAAAAGCCTATAAATAACAGCAAAGGCTGTGGCGGAATAATGCGTGTCGCACCTATCGGGCTATATTTTTCAGAGGGTAAAATGGATATCGCAAGTATTGATAAGATAGGCGCTGAATGTGCCGCTATTACTCATGGGCATGAGCTTGGATATATCCCTGCGGCGGCTCTTGTTCATATGGTCAGTTTGTTGTCCCACAATAATGATATCACACTGCTTGAAGCTGTTACGAGTTCGGTAAGGACAATGCAGCAGATATTTAACAGAGCTAAATATATTGACGATTTTGTGGAATTAATCGAGCTTGCGGTCAAGCTTTCACAGTCAGGCGGCAGTGACCTCGACAATATACATAAGCTTGGCGAGGGCTGGGTGGCTGAGGAGACTTTAGCTATTGCAGTGTATTGTTCACTGAGATATCAGGATGATTTTGATAAAGCTGTATGCACAGCGGTCAATCACAACGGCGACAGCGACTCAACAGGTGCAGTTTGCGGAAATATTCTTGGCGCATATCTTGGCTATAATGCAATACCACAAAAGTTTAAGACGAATTTGGAATTTCATGATGTTCTTTTGACCCTCGCAGACGATCTTTACAACGATTGCCAGATGTCTGAATACAGCGATCATGATGACAAGGTATGGCTGGATAAGTATGTTCATAAGACGTATGGAAAGAGGGGATAGACTTTGAGCGAGCGGAATGACGAACTCACAAGACTTAGTTACACCTTGGGCGAGAACATGGAAGACAGGTTTTATGTTTATATGCTGCAAGACGATAATGGAAAGCCTTTTTATATCGGCAAAGGGCAAGGCGGACGAGTGTTTTGTCACGAAAACGACGCTGACAAGCTGTTAGAAGTTATACGCTCAGAAAACGGAGATAGAAATGTCGATTATTCCAAATTATCTGAGAAAATAAAAACTATCATTAAAAGTAGCGGCAAGGTTGAAAAGCACTCTCACGCACTTGACGGATATAAAACGAAAGCGAGAAATGTGCAGGATTTTCTTGATAATGTTGCCATAAGAGAAGTGGATTTCAAAGAATATTGTGGAAATATCCCTGTTGTTTTCATTACAATAAATAAAAGCTATCCGCTTATGTACAAGGAAAAATGTGCCGACTTGCAAAGGGAAGATTTTATATACGATTCAGCAAGGGGCTTTTGGGATATAAACATAAGGCGTACAAGGTATGCAAAATATGTTTTAGCACTTTACAGGCAGATAGTGGTAGGTGTGTATCCTGTTAATGAGGATAGCTGGAGAGTTACAACAGACTTTGATGAAAAGGAATTCCCCATATATCCCAAGAAGTATCGAGAAAACGATAAACTGTTGATACAAAAGAATAGGACTTATGACGAGTACAAACGTCTTGGCGGACAGAATGATGAAAAATGGTTTGATACACGTCGGAAGAGAATCGGTTTTGAAAAGTGCAAGCCTGAGAACAGCGAGGAATATTCGTATCTATGCAAACTAAAAGGCACATATCTCAAGGACAGATTTTTCAAAAACCAAATGTCAGTATATAATTATGACGTGGACAAGGACGGAAAGCTGAGATTTTATAGTTCTGCAAACTGGTGTTAATAGTGGCAGGCTATTTCAACTTCCATGTTGATAAATGTAAACTTTTTCAGAAAACAGGTTGTAATATATGACAATTTGGAATAAGGCTGTAGACAAATGGGGCGATTAGCAAGCTGCACAGCATATAGCTAAAAAAATATGATGATGACGGATATCTTCGCAAGAATGAATAGCATAAACAAAAAAATAAGCTGCTACAGAAAAATCTGTGGCAGCTTATCCTATTTAGAATAGTCCTAATTTTAACCTATCAATATCGGCTCCTGATATCTGTTTATACGAATCCATAAGATTTTGAATCATATTTAATGACGAGCGGGTCGAAGGACCAGTTACATAGTGTACTGTCGGAGAAAATTTATTATAAGAAAAAATGGCTTTGGTTTTATAAGCATACTACTTCTTCGTCGTCACACTCTTAACAGCCGACCATTCTCCATAATATTTAGTACCCTTTACAAGCGTATAGGAACGTACCTTAACATAGTATTTCTTATTTGCCGAAAGCTTTGAAATCGTCATTTTGTCGGTCTTGTTGTTTGTAACATCAAGCTTCTTTGCGCCTGTAAACTTTGAGTTTGTGGCGTACTGTACCTCATAACCTGTTGCAGAGCCTTTCTGCGCCCAATCAATAAAGAAAGCCTTTGACTTCGCTGTGAGCTTCTGTATCTTCTGCTTGGCAGGGTTTATCTTGAATGTCTTGCTGACAGTTCCGCCGTATTGTCCTTTGCCTGTTATCTTTACTGTGGCTGTTCCTACATTTTTGTTGCTTGAATATGAAACTGTGTAATCTGTGCCGCTTTTAAGCGTCTTGCCGTTGTATTTTACCTTTACGCTCTGCGTGATATTTTTTCCTGTGTATGTCTTTGTAGAAATACCTGAGATAGCTGACTTTGTAATGTCATACTTTGCGGCGGTAACATTTTTGCTGTCTGACCATGCTCCATAGTATACCTTTTCGCCAACGTTTGTGTAGGAACGTACACGAACATAATATTTATTTCCTGCTGTCAGACCGCTTATGGTGAGGGTGTCAGGTTTGTTTGCGGTAAGCTTTTTAACCGTGCTGTCTTTAAAATCAGCATTTGTGCTGTATTCTATCTCATATCCTGTTGCAGAGCCTTTCTGCGCCCAGTCTATGAAAAAGCCTTTGAAGCGTGTTTCAAGCTTCTGTATCTGCTGTTTGGCAGGTGCGATAACAAAGCTTTTCTTTATCTCGCCTGTATATGAGCCTGTTCCTGTTATGGTGACTTCAACAGTACCCACCTTTGTGTTTGCAGAATAAGTAACAGTATAGTCAGTACCCTCATCAAGGATGACATTGCCATTTTTGATAACTATATTTTGCGTTACAGGCTTACCTGTGTACTCCTTGTCCTTAATACCTGAAACGGCAAGCTCGTCAAATTTTACCTGATATGTGTCATATGGAATTCCATTTTCTTTTGCATACTTTTCAGCGGCGCTATCCTTAGCGCAGGTCATTGAGAAATTTTTATTAAGTGTAAGTTCTGAGCCGAAAGTATAACCAAAAGCCTCAGCACCTATTTTCTTTACACTTACAGGAACGTATATCTTTGAAAGAGCTGTGCAGTTTTCAAAGGCATAATCGCCTATTTCTTCAACACCATTGCCAAACGTCACACTTTCAAGGGCAGTGCAGCCATAAAAGCTTTCATCGTCGATATATTTTACTGTATCAGGAATGACTACGGTTTTAATTGTCTTGTTGTTCTTAAAAGCACCAGTTATGGCACCCAAAGGGTGAGAGCTTGTAGGTTTACCCGACCAACCGCTTATGCCTGTAACAGTATAGCCGTTGACCTCAGCAGGGATAACGACGTTTTCTTCCTTGCCATTGTATTCAACTATATCAGCAGTTTTATCAGCTTTTATGATATACACAAAGTTGCCGTATGTTGCATAATCCACGCTTGATGACGTTGAAATATCATCAGCATAAGCTGATATTGGCGCAGCCACGCCTGTGAATGTCATTGTTATTGCCGCTAGTCCGGCAAGATAGTTTGTTGTTTTCATATTATTAACTCCTTTTTACAATGTTTTTTCTTTGGTATATTAATTTTTTTCTAAGATAAGTTCACCTTCTTTCAATTGCCAACCACGCTCATCAACACGAAACAGTCTTGCTGAAGGCCGTAACAGTTTCATACTTTGAGCCGCTGTAAACATCAGCAACTGTCTTTACACGATAAGTACCGCTGCTTAAAGACTCTTTGGAATTTGAATAAATCGCATACCAACTGTTGAATGTTTTTGTCCAACTACTGTATTTATTCCATGAAGATCCATTTTTTCTTCTGAAGTGTTTGAGTTATAACGATTTTAGTAGTTGTACCTGAAATACCACGTACAGTGGATTTACAAGTTGCAGCCTTGTTGGAGATTGACAATGTACCTGATATTTTATCTGTGTATAAATAACAAACAGAAATGTCATCGTCAGAAGGCGTTTGCAGTTCGGTTTCGGCAAAAGCTGTAAGTGATAGGCATAACATAATAACAACCGATATAATTGTCGATATCACTTTTTTCATATATGGAAGTTCCGCCTTTCACCAAAAATAGGTGCAAGAGATTTTTTTCTCCTACACCTAATATGACAATGAAAATTGTTTGTTTGTGATATGTTTTTATTAATTTAATTTGTTTTTGTGGATTCACACAATTCCAACACAGATTGTTTGTCTAAGTTGCTGCATATTTCAAAAATATATTTACCATTGTCCCATATAAATGTATGATCATGATCTGTATTATGAACTAGATACTCTTGTCCGTTTTCATCTTTATATGATTCAAATGTTGACTGTTCATTATCATAATTACTAAGATATGCATCTTTTGTGTATTGTTCAAAAAAGATATAATCATCATCCTTGAAGTATGTTATTATAATTGAATTTCCCATTTTATCATAGTCGACTTGTTTAAATCCATTGGGAAGTGAAGATATATGATATTCCTCGTCAATCGAATGCGGATATGAATTCACAATTTCACTGTCTGCTATAATCTCCGTATGGACTGAAAAAATATTCATAAAGAAATTACAAACTGCCTCTCTCACAGCTTTTACGCTAAGCGAAGAAAATGATAGGATCAACAATGCTGTAACAAAACAAGCAACACGTCTGCCGGTCGTGCATATCAGAGTAAAATAGGGCTTTTCTCTGTGTTTTATAAGTTTGTTTATTTTTTTATTGTACTTTTCCGAAAATTCATATCGTTTGTCTACTTCAAGAGTTTCAACATAATCATCCAATCTGGCATCTACGACTTCATCGAGAGCTTTTGAAAAATATGAAAAATTATTCATGTTATAAATCACCCTTTTCAAGTAATATCTTCAATCTGTTTTTGGCATACTGCAGACGTTTTCTTGCTGTGGCAGATGTAATGCCAAGCGTTTTTGAGATTTCAGAATATTCAAGTCCACACGAAAACTTTAAATAAAGAATCTCTTGATCGTCAACTTTCAGTTTCTTTATGCAACCTTTCAAAAATTCAAATTCGTAACATGACATATTTTCATTTACAAAATAAGAATCATCATCGTAGGAAACCGTCATTAAATTTTCTTTTGCCTTTTTAGATATATTCTTTGCCATGTTCCTACTGGTTATGACAATGTAATAATCCAATTTGTGATATTCCAAATGTTTAATTTTCTGAAAACATTTAGCCAACGATAAAAAAGTGTCAGAAGTTGATTCCTCAGCAAGTTGTTCATTTTTTAATATATTCAAGGATATTGCATGAACTTTATTTTTGTATTTATTATACAGCTTTTCAAAAGCCTTTTTATCTTTTTCATCATCGATCAATGCCATACACACGCCAAGCATTTCATCACATCCTATATACTTTATAATGTATCAAGTATAACATTATTTATGTATAAATTCAAGGGGGATATTTTGTAGAAGTAAAATCTTGTTGATTGTGAAATGTTTGTTAACATCAACACGGAAGTTGAAATAGCCAAATATCATCTATCATTGACGTTGTGAATTTGAATGTAACCGTCAAACCCTCCGC
>OMGH01001434.1_pt1 | contig 14764 bp, 8 predicted proteins | sample 1645841 | NCBI WGS metagenome assembly OMGH01 (sample SAMN00849584, study PRJEB25192) | human gut metagenome
GAGCTTTGCCACACCGCAGTGCGCCGCCTTGCGGGCGGGCACGCGGAGAATGGCCAAAGCCTTGGCCGCCGCCTCGGCGTCCGGGTCGGGGCAGGTCAGCGGCAGGCGGATATTGCGGACTAGAAGCATAGATGTATTTTCCCTTGCTGTGGTGGTTGCAGGGGCGAGCATTGCTCGTCTCTGCCCGTTTTGGTCTGTAAAAAGCTTTCTTGGAAAGCGCGTTGCTGTGTCAAGTTGGCGGGCGACCAATGGTCGCCCCTACAGAGCAGTATTTATTTCGATGTGACCTCGCACTGGACGGTATAGCTGCCGGTGGCAAAGATGCGGGTTGCGGACGGGATCTGGATGCTGACGGCAATCGTCTGCTGGCCCACTGTCAGGTTCAGGCTCTGGCAGTCGATCTGCGCCACAATGCTGTCGGCGTTCAGCTTTTCGATCTCATCCGCCGGGCCGTAGAGCGTGACGCCGCTGACAAGGCTGGAGAGTATCTGCAGCTCATAGTTGCTGGGTACATTGATGGCGCGGATGTTCGATACATTCAGCTTGGTGGAGCCCATCTCGGAGGTGTCAAAGTCCAGCGTCACATTGGTCACACCGTCCAGCGAAACGATGCTGGCCGGCAGCTCGATCAGCCGCTGGTAGTCGCGGCCCGGCTCAAACTCGCGGGCAAGGTCAAAATCTGAGACGGTCAGGGATTCCAGCGTACTGATGGTGCGGGCCGGGCCTGCCACGCGCAGCGTCTGCTGGCTGAGCGAATAATGCAGGCTTTCCACATCAAAGCCGTTCGGCGTGCCGATGAAATCACCGAACTGCTGGCTTGTTATCAGCAGGCAAACCGGCGGACGGGGACAAAGAAACTGAACCGTCTTTCCAAACAGTTGCAGGCAGGGCTACAGGATGCATTCAATACATTCGATGCGTACCAGTTTGCCAAGTATAACCGTTCGGCAGAAGTTTGTCTGAAAGATGCCTTGTTTCTTGTGCACCCGAAAGCGAAAGATGAACGGCAACAGGAAATTTTCAATGGAATAGTCAATGATAATCTTCCGGTTCCCTATACTTGGGAGACAGAATTGTCAGCTTTAGGTCAGTGTACCTTTGCTACGGAAGAAGAACGGCGAAAAGCTTTCCGTGCCAAATGGGAAGAATTGATAGACAGTGGTAAACTAGGATACATGGCTTTGCTGCGCAATCTGAGGAATATACTGGAAGCGGAAGTTTCTGCAGACCATATTCTGACAGTAGGGAAGAGGCTGTCTTCCGAAAAGGCGGTTGAAAACTCCAGGCAGTTGCCTTTCCGCTTTTTGGCTGCTTACCGTGAGTTGTCGAAGACTCCTTCGCTCTATGCTACGATGTTGATGACGGCTTTGGAACGTGCCGTGCAGGTGTCTGCCCGCAATATTACCGGATTTGATGAATCTACCCGTGTGCTGATAGCCTGTGACGTATCCGGTTCCATGCAGTGTCCGGTTTCGGCAAAGAGTAAAGTATTGTACTATGACATCGGTTTGCTGCTGGGAATGTTGTTGAAGTCACGTTGCAAACAGGTGATGACGGGTATCTTTGGCGATAGATGGAAGATTATCAATCTGCCCGATACGGGTATCTTGTCCAATGTCGATGCTTTCTATAAAAGGGAAGGTGAAGTGGGATACTCTACAAACGGGTATTTGGTTATCAAAGACCTAATAGACCGAAAGGCGCAGATGGATAAGATAATGATGTTCACTGACTGTCAGTTGTGGAATAGCCATAGTGACTTGCAGATAACGGATTTGTGGAGGAAGTACAAGAAAATTTGTCCGGTAGCTAAGTTGTATCTGTTTGACTTAAGCGGATATGGCAACACTCCGCTGGATATCACTCGTGACGATGTATTTTTAATAGCGGGATGGTCGGATAAGATATTTGATATTTTGTCTGCAATCGACAAGGGAAATGATGCGTTGCAGGAGATAAAAAAGATAGTGGTATAACCGGAGTTCTCAGGATTCCGGTTTACGAAAGAAACAAGTGTCGTAGAGAAGAGTTACTTCGTTTGGGACGACCATAGGTCGCGGGTTCGACTCCCGCTGCTCTCCTTATTCTTTGAGGAAAAGCATAGCTCAGTTGGATAGAGCAGGTTATAGTCTCTTTTCGTTTGTTACCTTGTTTTTACTTTGACATAAGCAGAATGTCGTAGAGAAGAGTTACTTCGTCTCATTTTAGGGGAGGAATAGTGAAGTTGTAAAATCAGCAAGACTATCCGGTTCGACTCCGGCATTGACGTGCCCCATTTCTCTTTTCGCCTGTTACTTCTGCTTTTCTATATGCCTGTAGCTCCCTTTTTTCAATGATGTATCAAAAGTGTTACTCTTTGAAACAAAGTTTATAGACGAAGGTGAAGATAGCCCCTATCTTTGCCTTCGTCTATTTTTGACTAACACTCGTATAACTCTGAATATCCTGTTACCATGAAAACAACTCCTTGGATAAAACAATGTAAAGGTGCCACACTCGCACTGGCTGTTTCCTTTGGACTGACCTGTTGCCAGTCAACCGGAAGCACATTCACCCTTGAACAGAAAGGTGATAGCCTGACAATTGTCCACATCGTTCATCCTACCCATTATATATTACTCCCCATCGAGGAAGAAGCCGATGAAAGTCAGGTGCGGCTCGATACGGGGAATGCAACGGATACCGATATGGATATCCGTCTGGCACAGACAAAGGTCGATTATTTTGTTCCCTTTGCCTTGCCGGCTGATACAAAGGCAGCCACTTTGCGCATTCAAAGGAAATCGAAAGACGCCCTCTGCTGGGAAGAAATCAGATTATCCGATACGTTTGATACTGCCAATACGGATAAATTCCGTCCTGTCTACCATCATGCTCCCCTTTATGGCTGGATGAATGATGCAAACGGATTGGTATATAAAGATGGAGAGTATCATTTGTATTATCAGCATAACCCTTATGGCTCCAAATGGGGAAATATGCATTGGGGACATTCAGTCAGCAAGGACCTGATGCATTGGGAACATCTGGCGCCTGCCATTGCTCGTGATACATTAGGGCATATCTTTTCCGGCAGTTCTATTGTCGATCAGGAGAATGTGGCGGGCTACGGAGCAGGTTCCATCCTCGCTTACTATACTTCTGCCAGCGATAAGAACGGACAGATTCAGTGTCTGGCTTATAGCAAAGACAACGGACGGACATTTACTAAATACGAAAAGAATCCTGTCCTGCGTCCTTCCGATGGTCTGAAAGATTTCCGTGACCCGAAAGTCTTCTGGTATGCACCGGAGAGTAAATGGGTGATGATTGTCTCTGCCGATAAGGAAATGCGTTTCTATGACTCCCATAATCTGAAAGACTGGAACTACCTGAGTAGCTTTGGCGAAGGATACGGTGTGCAACCCTGTCAGTTTGAATGTCCGGATATGGTGGAACTTCCTGTAGACGGCGATATCAACCATAAGAAATGGGCATTGATTGTCAATGTAAATCCGGGATGTTACTTCGGAGGGAGCGCTACTGAATATTTTATCGGTGACTTTGACGGCACAAAATTTATTTGTGACAATCAGCCGAATGTCACAAAATGGCTGGACTGGGGGAAAGATCACTATGCTACTGTCTGTTTCTCAAATACGGGAGACCGTGTGGTGGCAGTGCCTTGGATGAGCAACTGGCAGTATTGCAATATCGTTCCGACCCGGCAGTTCCGTAGTGCCAATGCGCTGCCCCGTGAATTGGGACTCTATACACAGGATAATGATATTTATCTTTCCGCCGCACCGGTAGCGGAAACTAAGAACTTACGAAAAGAAAGCAAGGATGTTCCGTCTTTCACGGTAGATAAGAATTATCACATCGAATCTTTATTGACTGCTAATGAAGGAGCTTATGAGCTTTCTCTGAACATCAAAGCTGGAAAGGCGGAAATTATGGGATTCAGTCTTTTCAATGACAAGGGAGAGAAAGTGGATATTTACCTTAATCTTCCGGAAAAGAAACTGGTGATGGACCGTACGAAAAGCGGCATCGTAGATTTCGGGAAGAACAGCTCGCCGCACGAGATCGAGGTGCACGACCGACGGAAGACGACTTCTATCAATTATATAGATGATTTCGCATTGGCTACATGGGCACCTATCCAAAAGGAAAATGAATACAAACTGGATGTTTTTGTTGATAAGTGTTCGGTAGAAATATTTCTGGACGGCGGGAAGATAGCGATGACTAATCTGATTTTCCCTACAGAGCCATACAATCGTATGTGTTTTTACAGTAAGGGCGGTACATTCGCAGTCGATTCATTTAGTGTGTATAGATTAGGTTTATAAAAGGATGGATTTATTTTTCAATAGGTATTTATCAAGGATATAATCAATTGTTTATCACTTGTATAATCAGTATTTCATAGATTGGATTTATGAGTTAGTTTTTAAGTTAGGTTTTGTAGATTAGGTGTTTGGCAGCTGCCGTCCGTGAGGTCCGGCAGCTGTTCTGTGTTTCTTCAGTCTATTCGCAGAATAGGCTGTCATTACTTATTCATCGATCTCAATCGTATACCCTCCTCTGAAAGTTTCTTCCGGTTGCAGGTGTTGCATCCAGTCTTTGTCTTTGTATTCGCCTGTGTAATGTGCGCGGTCGCAGCGGCCGTACCACGGTTCAATGCAGACAAAAGGGGCATTCTTTACAGGCGGAGACCATAAACCGACTACGGGAGCATGAAAGTGCAGGCTTAAATAAGCTTTCTTTTCCTTGGTATAAAGAGTCACTTTATGGATTTGCTCATTCTCTATTATCAAAGCATCTTTATCGAAAGTATGTGTATCCAATGGCAATAACCCGTCTGTTAGTTCCAGAGGATATTCGGTGGAAGGGTCTGCACATCCTTTCTCTGAGATGAGGATATACTTCAATCCTTCTTCCTTGTCAAAACCGAAGAAACCACGATTCTGTGTATCTGCATTAAAATCCGGCCAATAAAATGCAGGATGCGCACCGATTTGAAAATACATTTCTTTTTCTCCGGTATTCTTAACTTCCCATATAACCTCGATCTGCTTACCCTGAATACGATAACCTATTTCCAGACAAAACGGGAAAGGATATTGCTGTAATGTCTCTTCATTACTGACAAGGCGGTATCGTACTTCGTCTTCTTTCTCGGAAACAAGAGTAAATTCCATATCACGGGCAAAGCCGTGTTGACTCAATGTATAAGCAATACCTTCATTACGATACTGGTTTTCCCACACACTTCCTACAATCGGGAAAAGTACGGGAGAGTGGCGCTTCCAAAAAGCAGGGTCGGCTTGCCACAGATACTCTTTCCCATTGGCGAAGATACTGCAAAGTTCGGCTCCATGCGGAGATACCTGAATAGTAAGTTGTTCGTTGGAGATTGTTTTCATATCATTCAGTTTTTTGTTGGTTACTTTGAGTGATTATATGCTTGTTATATGAATAATATCCCTTTTTACAAGGACTTAAATTACTATACAAAGGTAGTATTTTCTATGATTGAGAGAGAATATAATCCCGACTTTCTTATGATGGAGAATTATTCTTATAAAACCCTATAAAATAGCGTTCTATGCAACATTTCTTACAGCATTTGAAACATTTTTTTCAGTCGGTTGACTTAAATCAACCGTAATTTGCATCATCGAAAAGAGAAAATTCGTACTTTTAAATTAATAACATTAAACTAATGCCTAGTGTCATGAAGAACAAAAAACTTCTTTGCAGCGTTTGTTTCCTGTTTGCTTTCATGTCGGCCCTGTGGGGGCAAAACATTACGGTGAAGGGAAACGTAATTTCTAAAACCGACGGTGAACCAATTATCGGTGCCTCTGTCATTGAAACAACTGCTACTACCAACGGAACTATTACCGACTTCGACGGTAACTTTACATTAACAGTAAAGAAAGGTTCGGAACTAACTATCTCGTATATCGGTTTTAAAACGATTAAAGTAGGAGCGAAAGCTTTATTAAATGTCACTTTAGAGGAAGACTCTGAAATGTTGGATGAAGTAGTAGTTACCGGTTATTCAACTCAAAAGAAAGCCGACCTGACGGGCTCGGTAGCTGTTGTTTCTACTAAAACCTTGAAAACGGCTACGGATGCCGACCCTATGAAAAGTTTGCAGGGCAAAGTGCCGGGCATGACAATTACCGCTAACGGTTCACCCAGTGGCACGGGTACAGTCCGCATTCGTGGTATCGGTTCTTTCAACTCATCGCAAGATCCGTTGTATGTAGTAGACGGCGTACCTACCACCCGCGCTTTGAACTCTCTTAACACAAATGATATTGAAAGTATGCAGGTATTGAAGGATGCCGCCTCTGCTTCTATCTATGGTTCGCGTGCATCCAACGGTGTTATCATCATTACCACGAAGAAAGGCAAGAAGGCCGATAAGGTGAAGGTGGATTTCTCTGCCAATCTGACCGCACAATTCTATACGCCTCAGTCTTTGATGAAACTCTCTAACACATCGGACTATGCCACAGCTATGGCCCAGGCCGCTTTGAATGACGGAATGGACCCTGTAGCCTATGCCAGTAACTACGGATTGAACTTGAATGCTGCTACAGGTACTCCTATTACAGTATGGAATCCGATAACTGGAAATTATGTAGATTATACGGTAAACGGTTTGTATGATGGATACATCAATAAGGATAAAACGATGAGATTTTCTGATACCGACTGGTTGGACGAAATCTCCCGCACAGGATTTTCACAGAATTATGACCTGTCTCTCTCTCATGCCAATGAAAAACATTCTACCATGTTCTCGCTGGGATACAAGAAGAACAGTGGTATATTGAAATACACTGATTTCGAAAACATCTCTGCTCGTATGAACTCTTCATACAATGTAAATAAGTATATCACTGTCGGTGAAAACTTCACAGTGACATATACCAGCCAAGTTGATTGTGCTCCGATGGAAAATGCATTGAAGATGGCTCCTACTGTGCCGGTATATGAAGAAGACGGAGTGACCTTTGCCGGTCCCGTAGGTGGAATGAGCGACCGTCAGAATCCGTTGCGTGAGTTGTATGACAATCGTGATAACCATTTGGATTATTGGCGTCTGTTTGGTAACGGTTATGTGGAACTAAAACCTGTGAAAGGCTTGGTAATCCGTTCTAACTTCGGTATCGACCATTATTCTTCTTTCATTAATGCCATGACGAAAACGTTCCATTCTGACATTGTCAATAATGACATTGCTAAGACTACGCTCTCTCATAATAATGAAACAAACTGGACATGGTCTAACACGGCCAACTATAACTTCCGATTGGCAGACAAACATGACTTCACAGTGTTGCTAGGTACAGAAATGTCAAAGCAATCCGTTATTGACTTTTCAGCATATTCAGAAGAATATACGTTGGAAGATAAAGATTATATGTGGCCGAATGCAGCAACGGGTACGATGAGAAACTCCGGAGCAAAGGTAGGATATCGATTGGCTTCATTCTTCGGTAAAGTGGATTATAACTTTGATGATTTTATTCTTGCCTCTTTTACCATTCGCCGAGACGGTTCTTCCCGCTTTGGTAAAGATAATCGTTGGGGTACTTTCCCGGCCGCTACTTTAGGAGTGCGTTTATCAAAGTTGTTGCAGAAAGACTGGATGGATGATTGGAAAATCCGTGCTTCTTGGGGACAGACTGGTAATCAGGCTATCGATAATAATGCACAGTTTGGTTTGTACGTAGCCGATTATGGATTAGATCGCGTTACATCTACCGCATATGACTTGTTTTTGCAATATTCGGGAACCTTCCCATCAGGATACCGTGCCACTCAACTTGCCAATCCTAATTTGAAGTGGGAATCGGCCGAACAATTCAATATCGGTACAGATTTCACTCTTTTCAAAGGCAGCCTGTATGGTTCAATAGACGGCTATGTAAAAGATGTAGACGATATGTTGATCAATCCCGCCTATCTGGGTGCCTTAGGTGAAGGAGGTGCATCATGGGCCAATGGACCTTCATTGCGCAATTGGGGTATGGAGTTTGCTTTAGGATATCGCAAGACTTTGGCTTCCGGGCTGGGACTTGACATTAGTGGTAACTTAGACTTCTTCCGCAATAAGGTAACTTATCTTCCGGAAACATCTACAGGATCTTACGCACATACTACAACACAAAACCTAGTAGAGTCAGGTAAACCTTACGGTTCTATTGTAGGATATGTAGTAGAAGGAATTTTCCAGAATCAAGCAGAGGTTGATGCTTCCGGTCAGCCGAATGCACGTGTAGGCGGACTGAAGTATGCAGACTTAGACGGCAAGGCTGGTATTACAGCCGACGATCAAGATTGGATTTACAATCCGGTTCCCGCATTCTCTTATGGCATTAATATCGCTCTGAATTATAAAGGATTTGATTTCAGTATGTTCTGGCAAGGAGTATATGATAAGGATGTGTATAACAATCAGAAGTTCCAGACCGACTTTTGGAGTATTACTGATGCAGGCTCAAACAAAGGAAATCGTTTGCTGGGTGCATGGACCACAGCCAATACAAATTCCACCATCCCCGCTTTGACTACCAATAATACTGCCGACGAAGGTCGTGCTTCCTCTTATTTTGTTGAGAATGGCTCTTATTTGAAACTGCGTAATCTACAACTGGGATATAACTTGCCTGTATCCTTTCTTTCTAAATTCAAAATGGGTAGTGCACGTATTTATTTGTCAGGACAAAACTTGTTGACTGTCAAGAGTAAGAGTCTGACTTGCTCGGACCCAGAGAACTCCGATTGGAACTATCCGTTGGCTACTTCTGTATCATTCGGCTTACAACTAGGTTTTTAATTTTCAAAAAGAAATAATAATGAAAAAGATATATAAATTGATGGTAGCCTGCCTGATGGGCTTAACCTTAACAAACTGCAACGACTTTCTGGATTATAACCCGACAGCAGTGATAGACGAAGACAAAGCTTTCTCCGAACCTGAGAAGATGGTAAATGCCGCTTATGCAATGTTAGGCGATTGTTGGTTCTCATATCCGTTCAACTTGTTTCCTTATGGAGATATTACTTCAGATGACTGCTTGAAAGGCGGTTCGGGAACAACCGATACAGGATATCACCCTTTTGAAATATGGTCTACTCTGACCGCTACCACTCCGGGTGAAATGGATGAACTATGGTATCGACTCTATTGTGCCGTGTCTCGTTGCAACCGCGCACTGGTGTCTTTGGAGAGAAATGGAGTTGCCAAACTAGGATCGGATATCAGCGAGCAACGCATAGCAGAAGTTAAATTTCTTCGTGCACATTTCTATTATAAGCTATTGACAGTATTTCGTCAGGTGCCTTGGATTGACGAGGTGGCCTATTTAAACAACAGTATCGAGCAAATCCCTAATGACGAGTTTTCTTATGAAGGGTTGTTTGGTAAAGTAATTGCCGATTTTGAAACAGCTTACAACGTGTTGCCCGAAAAACAATCGGATGGAGGGCGTGTCAATAAGATTGCCGCTGCCGCTTATTTGGCCAAATGTTATTTGGGTTTGGCATGGGGAGATGGCTATGAAGCCACTACGGGTGTAAATCATATAAATGAAGAATATATGCGGAAGGTAGTCATCTATACAGATGAGGTTGCAAACTCTGATTATGACTATTTGGAAGATTTCGGTGATATCTTCCTGCCCGATTACAAGAACAGTAAAGAGTCTGTATTTGCCGTACAATGCTCTGACTATAAAGATGATAATACTAGTTTCGGACGTGCCAACTGGTCGAATATGCTGAACGGATGCTGGGGAATGTGGTCTTGCGGATGGGATTTTCATAAGCCGTCGCAAAATCTGGTAAATGCTTTCAAAACTAAAAATGGCCTGCCTATGTTTGATGATTATAATAATGAAATCAGCTATCCGATTAATGGAGAAGTAAATGAGCAGAAGTGGGACCCGAGATTGTTTCATACTGTTGGCATGCCTACCTATCCGTATAAATATGAAGCTGAATATACGATGACCAAAAACAACTCCCGTACACCAAACACGTATGGATATTACACCTCTTTGAAAGAAGTACCGCAACGTTCCAAAGGAGAAACATACAATGGCTCATGGCAAGCTTTCGCTATGAACGATTATGTATTCAGATTTACCGATGTGATGTTGATGCGTGCAGAAGCATTCATCGAACTGGGTGAACTAGGTAAAGCCCGCACCATCATCAATGATATTCGTCAGCGTGCAGCCAATTCCATCGATAAACACATCTCTTATGCCAAAGAACAGTGTGAGATCGCCCTATATCCGGAGTCTTATTTTCAGGATAAGGAAACTGCACGCAAATGCTTGCGATGGGAACGCCGTCTGGAAATGGCTATGGAAAACGGACGTTACTTCGACTTGCGTCGTTGGGGTATTGCTTCGACAACCTTAAACGCTTTTTTCGCAAGCGAACAAAACAATGTGTACGATGGTCAGACATACGCACAATACTATAAAGATGCGCACTACGAGGCTGATAAGAATGAATTCTTCCCCATTCCTTACAATCAATTGTATTATATCCCCGGATTATATACTCAAAACAGGAATTATTAATCGGAAGGATTATTGTAGAAGTAACATCTATTATAGCATTTGAAACATATTTGATAGGCGTTTCATTCCTGGGCGCCTATCTTTGCATCAGAACAATTATTGCTTTTAATACCATAAAACATGAATGTATTGCTTTTCTTCAAACAACTTCAGGCTACTCTGATTTGTTGTTTTCTTATGACTATCTCTGTTTCACTTAAAGCGGCAGATTCTCCTTTATCAATCAGTAATTTGGGAGAAGGACATTGCCTCGTGCGTATTAATACTGATCAGAAGTATTTGCTTTTGCCTGTCGAAGATGCTTCTCCCGATGTGCACATCAACATGATCGTTAATAACAAAGAGGTGAAAAATCTCGATGTGCGCCTTGCGCTTCATAAAGTCGATTACTTTGTCCCCGTAGACATTTCAGACTTCTCGGGCAAAACAATCATTCTGAAATTCAGATTGAATACAAATGATCCTATTCATGTAAATCTTTCTCCCGAAAATGTACTTTGTTGCAAGGAGATGCAGTTGTCCGACACCTACGACACAAGTAATCGTGAGAAGTTTCGTCCGTCTTATCATTTTTCTCCGCTTTACGGATGGATGAACGACCCCAATGGAATGGTTTACAAAGATGGAGAATATCATCTGTTCTATCAATACAACCCATACGGTTCCAAATGGGGAAATCTGAGTTGGGGACATGCTATCAGCAAAGACCTTATCAACTGGGAACATCGTCCGGTAGCCATAGCACCCGATGCGCTGGGTACTATTTTTAGCGGATCGTCTGTGGTAGATCACCATAATACGGCAGGTTTCGGTGCAGGTGCCATCATCGCTATCTATACCCAAAGCAGTGATCGTCAAGTACAAAGCATTGCTTATAGTACTGACAACGGACGCAGCTTCATCAAATACGAAAATAATCCTGTACTGGTGTCCGAAGCCAATGACTTCCGCGACCCGAAAGTTTTTTGGTATGAAGGAACACAGCGTTGGGTGATGCTGCTTGCCGTGGGACAGGAAATGCAAATCTTCTCTTCTTCCAACTTAAAAGAATGGACTTATGAAAGCAGTTTTGGGGAAGGATACGGTGCTCATGGAGGTGTCTGGGAGTGTCCCGATTTGTTTGAACTCCCCGTAGAAGGAACGAATGAAAAGAAATGGGTATTGCTTTGCAATCTGAATCCCGGAGGGCCCTTTGGAGGAAGTGCTACTCAATACTTTATCGGTAGCTTCGACGGCAAGAAATTTAGTTGTGACAATCAGCCGAATATCACAAAATGGATGGACTGGGGAAAAGACCATTATGCTACAGTTACTTGGAGCGATGCCCCCGACAACCGCCGTATCGCCATTGCATGGATGAGCAACTGGCAATATGCAAATGACGTGCCAACTTCTCAATACCGTAGTCCGAACTCCATCCCTCGTGATTTGAGTCTCTTTGCCATCGACGGTGGGATTTATCTTCAATCCGCTCCTTCTCCCGAATTACTGAAACTGCGTGGTGTTTCCAAAAAGCGCTCATTCAAGGTTAACGGAACACGTATCGTGAAAGATTTGATTCCGAACAATGAAGGTGCTTACGAAATAGAACTGTCCCTCAAGAATCAGCAGGCAGAAATCATCGGTTTCCGTCTCTACAATGACAAGGGCGAAGAAGTAGACATGCAGTACGACATGAAAGAGAAGAAATTCTCGATGGACCGTCGCAAGAGTGGCGAGGTAAGTTTCAACGAAAACTTCCCGATGCTGACTTGGACTGCGATTGAAGGGGATAAGGATGAAATGAAACTTCGCCTGTTTGTAGACAGATCAAGTGTAGAGGCTTTCGGTGACGGTGGACGCTTCGCTATGACCAATCAGGTATTCCCTTCGGAACCTTATAATCATATCAGCTTCTACAGCAAAGGCGGTGCCTATAAAGTAGATTCATTCGTGGTTTACAAACTGAAGAAATAAAAAACGACTTTCTTCTCCCTGCGCTCTTTTTAATTCATGCTAACATACCTTTATCCTTGCGTTAACATGCCTTTATGTTCTCCTTATGTATGGGAGATAGATAGCGTTTCACCTACGTGATACGATCTGTTCATTACTGTGATAAGGTCTTATCACCCTTGTGATACGGTCTGTTCACAGCCGTGATAAGCAAAGAAAATAGGAGGCTAAAAGAAAAAGGATCAATAGGAAAGGAAAATAATTACTGTGCTAATATACGAAATTATAATAGATAAAACAATGGAAAATACTAAAAACACTTCTCTCTCCAAGCTAGTCCCGGTGATGCTTTGTTTCTTCGCCATGGGATTCGTTGATCTGGTGGGCATTGCCTCCAATTATGTAAAAGCAGACCTGGGTCTGACAGACTCACAAGCAAACATATTCCCTTCATTGGTGTTCTTCTGGTTTCTGATTTTCTCCGTACCGACAGGTATGCTGATGAGCCGTATCGGTCAGAAGAAAACCGTGTTACTCAGTTTGATCGTGACTTTTGCTTCTTTACTGTTGCCTGTCTTCGGGGATAGTTACGCACTGATGCTGATTTCTTTTTCCCTGTTAGGTATTGGAAACGCACTGATGCAGACTTCACTGAACCCGCTTCTTTCCAACATCGTTCGTGGTGACCGTCTGGCAAGCAGCCTCACCTTCGGACAATTCGTGAAAGCGATCGCTTCTTTCCTAGCACCGTACATTGCCATGTGGGGGGCAACGCAGGCGATTCCTTCTTTCGATCTGGGATGGCGTGTATTATTCCCTATTTATATGGTAATAGCCATCCTTGCCATTCTGTTGCTCAACGCGACACAGATTGAAGAAGAGAAGGAAGAAGGCAAACCTTCCACTTTCGGACAGTGCCTGGCATTGCTCGGCAAACCGTTTATCCTGCTTTGCTTTATCGGAATCATGTGTCACGTAGGTATCGACGTCGGTACAAACACTACTGCACCTAAGATTCTGATGGAACGCATCGGCATGACACTGGATGATGCTGCTTTTGCAACCAGCCTCTATTTTATCTTCCGTACGGCAGGCTGTTTTCTGGGATCATTCATCCTGCGTCAGATGTCTCCGAAATCTTTCTTCGGTATCAGTGTTGTTATGATGCTGGCTGCTATGGTAGGGTTGTTCATCTTCCATGATAAGGCGGTGATTTACGCTTGTATCGCTCTGATCGGTTTTGGTAACTCGAATGTGTTCTCTGTTATTTTCTCGCAGGCATTGCTTTATCTGCCGGGAAAGAAAAACGAAGTTTCCGGTCTGATGATTATGGGACTCTTCGGAGGAACCGTTTTCCCGTTGGCTATGGGAGTTGCTTCGGATACTTCTATGGGGCAGAATGGTGCGATTGCTGTGATGACAGTCGGTGTACTTTACTTGCTGTTCTATACCTTCCGTATCAAAAAATAATTTTATATTTGGAAAACAATTAAATCTGTAGATCATGAATAATATAATTGTAGGAATGGGCGAAGCATTATGGGATGTATTGCCCGAAGGAAAGAAGATAGGCGGTGCTCCGGCTAATTTCGCTTATCATGTTTCACAGTTTGGTTTCGACAGCCGTGTAGTAAGTGCGGTGGGCAATGACGAACTGGGAGATGAAATCATGGAAGTATTCAAAGAAAAGCAACTCAAAAATCAGATTGAGCGGGTGGATTATCCTACCGGTACGGTGCAGGTGACACTGGATGACGAAGGGGTGCCTTGCTACGAAATCAAAGAAGGAGTGGCATGGGATAACATTCCTTTCACGGACGAACTGAAGCGGTTGGCTTTGAATACGCGCGCCGTTTGTTTCGGTTCGTTGGCTCAACGCAATGAAGTGAGCCGTGCTACGATTAACCGATTCCTCGATACAATGCCCGATATAGACGGACAGCTGAAGATATTCGACATCAACCTCCGTCAGGACTTCTACACGAAAGAAGTATTGCGCGAGTCTTTCAAACGCTGCAACATTCTGAAGATAAACGATGAAGAACTGGTGACAATCAGCCGTATGTTCGGTTATCCGGGCATCGACTTACAGGATAAGTGCTGGATTCTGTTGGCCAAGTACAATCTGAAAATGTTGATTCTTACTTGCGGTATCAATGGTAGTTATGTGTTTACTCCGGGAGTCGTTTCTTTTCAGGAAACGCCGAAGGTTCCGGTAGCCGATACGG
>OMGH01001445.1_pt1 | contig 14670 bp, 18 predicted proteins | sample 1645841 | NCBI WGS metagenome assembly OMGH01 (sample SAMN00849584, study PRJEB25192) | human gut metagenome
TGAAAGAAAAAGTTAAAAGTATGAACAGACAGGAATGTCGGATGAGTCACACCATAAGAGTGAGCAGTATGTTAAAGAAGATAAGAAAGATAATTATCATGCACAGCCAAGACAAGAGCATGATGCTCCATTAGCAGATGGAATACTTGAGGTTTTATCGGATGGTTATGGATTTATAAGATGTGAGAACTTTCTTCCGGGAGAGAACGATGTATATGTTTCTCCATCACAGATAAGAAAGTTTAATCTAAAGACAGGTGATATTATTCAGGGACCTAAGAGAATGAAAACATCTGGTGAGAAATTTTCAGCCCTTATGTATCTGGAAAGTGTTAATGGAAAAGATCCTTCTGTTGCACAGAAAAGACCGGCATTTGAAAGCCTTACGCCAATTTTTCCTAATGAAAGAATTCATCTTGAAAAGAATTCAAGTACAGTGGCAATGAGAATGGTTGATCTTATATCACCAATAGGTAAAGGTCAGCGAGGAATGATTGTTTCACAGCCAAAGTCTGGTAAGACAACACTTCTTAAGCAGATTGCCAATGCTGTAACTAAGAATAACCCTGAGATGCATCTTATAATTCTTCTTATTGATGAAAGACCTGAGGAAGTAACTGATATCAAGGAATCAATCGTGGGTGATAATGTTGAGGTTATATATTCAACATTTGATGAACTTCCAGAGAGACATAAGAGAGTGTCAGAGATGGTTATTGAAAGAGCCAAGAGACTTGTTGAACAGAAGACAGATGTAATAATTCTTCTTGACAGTATAACAAGACTTGCAAGAGCATATAATCTTACGGTTCAGGCAAGTGGACGTACACTTTCAGGTGGTCTTGACCCTGCAGCACTTCATATGCCTAAGAGATTCTTTGGCGCAGCAAGAAATATGCGCGAGGGTGGAAGTCTTACGATTCTTGCAACTGCTCTTGTTGAGACAGGAAGCAAGATGGATGACGTTGTATTCGAGGAATTTAAGGGAACAGGTAACATGGAACTTGTTCTTGACAGAAAGCTATCAGAAAAGAGAGTGTTCCCTGCAATTGATATAGCAAAATCAAGTACAAGAAGAGAAGATCTTCTTCTTAATAGTGAAGAGCAGGAAGCTGTTGATATAATGAGAAAAGCTCTTAATGGATTAAAGACAGATGAGGCGGCAGAGAGAATACTGGATCTTTTTGTTAAGACTAAGAATAATCAGGAACTTGTAAGAACAGTAGTTAAGAACCATTATATTTAAAATATATTTTCTTTTTATAACTCTTTTGAAAAAATGCTTGCATAACATGTCGCATCGTGATACAATATGGAAGCTGTTTATGACAGATAAAGAGGTCATTGTGTCTAATGCGCATAGATCCCATCGGGACAGAAAGGGAATCTAAGGCGGAATTCACAATTGTAATACTTAATAATTTGTAAAGAGGTGAAATCATGAGAGAAGGAATCCATCCAGATTACTATCAGGCAAAGGTTGTTTGCAACTGCGGTAACGAGTTCGTAACAGGTTCAACTAAGGAAGAAATCCACGTAGAAATCTGTTCAAAGTGCCATCCATTCTACACAGGACAGCAGAAGGCATCATCTACTCGCGGACGTATTGATAAGTTCAACAAGAAGTACGGAGTATCAAACAATTAATTTTGAAATTAAGGTTGAGGTTTTTCGGGACCTCAACTTTTTTTGAATGTATACAAAACATTTAAGAAAGGTATGGTGTAATATGAAGCCATCAGGAATTGGGGGACAGGCTGTAATTGAGGGTATTATGATGCGTAATAAGAATAAATATTCTATTGCAGTCAGAAAACCTGATAATGAAATTGAAGTTGTTGTCAAAGAAAGCAGAGATTTAACAGAAAAGCATCAGTGGCTCAATTTCCCTATAATAAGAGGAATTGTCAGTTTTGTTGATTCACTTGTTACAGGTATATCAACAATTAATTATTCAGCATCTTTTTATGATGATCCGGCAGAACAGGAGAAGACTAAGATTGATGAGGTTGGCAAGAATATTCTTAAGGATAAGTTTGAATCGGTTCTAATGGCAGTAACGGTTATTTTGTCAATATTCTTTGCAATTGGATTGTTTATGGTTCTTCCATATCTTGCAGCCAGACTGGTATCAAAATACATAATTTCCAAGACACTTCTTAATTTCATAGAAGGCGTTGTGAGATTATTAATATTTGTTATATACATTTTACTTATATCCATGATGAAAGATATTAAAAGGACTTTCATGTATCATGGTGCTGAACACAAATGTATCAACTGCATTGAGAATGGTGCAAGACTTACACCAGAGAATGTAAAGAACAGCTCAAGATATCATAAGAGATGTGGAACAAGCTTCTTATTCTTTGTAATGTTTATAAGTATTGTGTTTTTTATATTTATAAGAGTTGATAATACGGCACTGCAGATACTTATAAGAATTCTGCTTATTCCTGTAATTGCAGGAGTTTCTTATGAGGTAATAAGATGGGCAGGAAAGAATGATAATGCATTTGTAAGAGTTTTGAGTAAACCGGGAATGTGGTTTCAGAAGCTTACTACAAGAGAGCCGGATATGGATATGATTGAAGTTGCCATAAGGGCAGTTGAGGAAGTATTTGACTGGAGACAGTTTATTGCTGAATATTATTCAGAAGCCGATAATCCGGTTGAAGCACTTGTGGCATCTGAGGCAGAACTTGCAATATCAGGAAGTCTTATTCATGGGAATGAAGAGACAAGAACTATTGATATAGAGGAACAGAAGTCAGAAGATAATCAGGAAACAGAACTTACCCCTGAACAAAAGTATTTACAGATGGGCAGGGAGATGGAATTTGGTATGGACGATACAGACAGGGAGTCATTTGCTTTTGTATATGAAGCAAGTGATGAATCAGAAAGTACTGTATATGATAATTCAATTGATTATAATGCTGATGATAAAGCAGAGGAACTTACAGAGGAAGAGGTAGTTGCGGGCTTTGAGTTCGAAACTGGAAAAGAGCCGGAAGAAGAGCAGTATTCTGAGGATGTTCCTATGTTTAAACAGAAAAGGCTGGAAGACAGATAATTATGATGACAATTAGAGAAGCAGTAAAATGGGGTGCAAAGCGACTTAGAGATAATAACGTCGATAATGCAGACCATGACAGTTTTGAATTATTATCTGCCATTAATGGTATGACAAGAACTTTTTATCTTGTGAATGGTGACAGCATGTTGTCAGAAGAGAATTTTTTGCTGTATGAAGAGTATATTGATAAAAGGGCTGCGCATGTTCCGCTGCAGCATATTCTGGGAAAAGCATATTTCTATGGATATGAATTCGAAGTGAATGAAGATGTGCTTATACCAAGACCTGATACAGAAGTGCTTGTTGGTGAGGTAATCAAGGTTACAAGAAATGGTGATAATATTCTTGATATGTGTACAGGCTCAGGCTGCATTGGGATTACTCTTGCTAAGAAGTTCCCGGAAAGCAGGGTGCTTGGAGTAGATGTTTCTGAAAAGGCACTTAAAGTTGCACAGAAGAATAAGCATAATCTCGAGGCTGATAATATTGATTTTATGCTTAGTGATTTATTTGGCGAATTGGGTAATGATATTACATTTAATACAATAGTATCCAATCCACCATATATACCAACCAAGGTTATAGAAACTCTGCAGGATGAAGTTCGTTTACATGATCCTCTGCTTGCACTTGACGGAACAGAGGACGGACTTATGTTTTACAGGAAAATCACTGAGAAAGCACGAGAATATCTTAAGACAGACGGATACCTGTGTTATGAAATAGGAGCCGAACAGGCAGCAGATGTTTCTGAAATAATGAAGCAGGCTGGTTTAAGAGATATAACGGTTGTAAAAGACCTTGCTGGTCTTGACCGTGTTGTTATGGGCAGAAAGTAACTATATAGTTAGAGATAGAAAGGAAAAGTGACACGTATGTTTGACAGACTTGAAGATACAGTCAACAGATATGAAGATATAACGGCTGAACTTGGTAATCCTGATGTGGTTAATGATCAGGAAAAGTTCAGAAAGCTTATGAAAGAGCAGAGCAGTCTTGCACCACTTATAGAAACTTATACTGAGTATAAGAACTGCAAGAAGAATATTGAGGATAGTCTTGCTATTCTTGATGAAGAGACAGATGAAGAACTTAAAGAGATGGCTAAGGAAGAACTTAATGAATCTAAGGCAAGAGTAGAAGAATTAGAGCATGAATTAAAGATTCTTCTTTTACCTAAAGACCCTAATGATGATAAGGATATTGTTGTTGAAATCAGAGCGGGTGCAGGTGGAGAAGAGGCGGCACTTTTTGCAGCAGAGCTTTTCAGAATGTATGTACACTATGCGCAGGCAAGAGGCTGGAAGGTTGAAGTATTAAGTGGCGATGAAACCGGTATTGGTGGAATGAAGGAAGTAGAATTCATGGTTAAGGGACAGGGAGCTTACTCTATTATGAAGTATGAATCTGGTGTACACAGAGTACAGAGAATCCCGGTAACTGAATCTAACGGACGAATACAGACTTCTACAGCTTCCGTAGCTGTTATGCCAGAGGCAGAAGAGGTTGATATCCACATTGATGAGAAGGATATCCGTATTGATGTTATGAGAGCGTCAGGTAATGGTGGACAGTGTGTCAATACAACTGATTCTGCTGTACGACTTACTCATTATCCAACAGGAATAGTTATTTATTCACAGACAGAGAAGTCACAGATACAGAATAAGGAGAAAGCATTTGCGCTTTTAAGAGCCAAGTTATATGACATTGAGACTCAGAAAGCACATGATGCTGAGGCAGATGCAAGAAGAAGCCAGATTGGTACAGGTGACAGAGCTGAGAAGATAAGAACTTATAATTTCCCACAGGGAAGAGTAACAGACCACAGAATTGGTCTTACATTATATAAGCTTGACAAGATTATGGATGGAGACATCCAGGATATTATTGATGCATGTATCGCTGCCGACCAGGCGGCTAAGCTGAGCCAACTTCAGGAATAGGCTCAAAAAGCCTGTATTTATGGGCTTTGTAGCATTTTAATATTTTATACAGATATCTATAAAAGTGGTTTGATTTATGAAAATATTTCGAACCACTTATTTTTATCCTGAATTTAGTGGCACTAATAGCCCTATTTTTTTGAGATAGACACACTGATAGCCACTGTAAAATCAAGATGATGTTAACATTGTTAGTGTAATTCTTTCGTGATAGAATAGAGACAGTTTATAAGCGAAAGGATTACATATGATAGAGTTAATGCTTAAGTTGCTTACCTACGAACCTTACGAGAAGGTTTCAGGCAACGAAAAAGATTACATAGATAAAGTATTAAGTGAGAACATCACTAGCAGTACTGCTGTTACAAATAAAGGGTATATTATATATGATGGGCTGTTCAGAGGTTTTATGGACTTTCTGAATTATTCAAGTACAGGAATTTTCTGGAAAGGTATTCAGTGGAATTCCTTAGGCTGGCTGAGAGACTGGAAGAACAAATATCTTCCTGTTGATAATGGCATGATTGATGGTAGAGAACTATATCCTGTTCTCTTTAAGAAAATATGTTTTTTCATTCTGGTTGAGGCTTACAATGGTAATTCTGACAAAAAAGATACTGAGATGTCAGATACTGAATTTACACAAGCAGTAGGCTTGCGTGAGAACATATTCAACAAGTGGTGCATATCCCCTCGTTACAGAAAGAAAGTCAATAGAAATTCATACAGTTCAATTACATTAAATAGAAATGGCAAAAAACAACCATATCTTACGACTGCCATAAAGAGGGCATATTATGAAGCAGGTAGGCAAGAAGCAGAAGAAAATCTGATTGATTCAGATACTACAACCGAGTGGGTAGCACCTAAGCTGAACCAGCTACCAAGGTTTATTGATGTCTTTGCAGGAACTGGTACAGTCGCAGCATCTGTCGGTGCAAATAAAAGTGTTGTTAATGATATTGATGTAGGTGTAGCATGTTTTTTATATTCTATGTCGCATGATTCTAAAGAGGTTCGTCAAAGACTTGTTCAGTTACATAATAATTTTGTGAGTAAGGACTTAAGTGAAGGTCAGGAATTATATACTGCGGAGCAATGGCAAAGACACAGAGAGACTAAGGCATATGAGAAGTATCTGGGTAATCAGAAATTTGAAGAGGTAATGATTCGCCTAAGAAACAATTATGTGTATATCCATGACCAGTATGTACAGGCAACCAGAGGGGTAGTGCTTGATTTTGACAATACTACCACTAAGAATATTGAAATGTTTTACGATATTGGTGTTGCTTGGCTGTTTTTAAATTCCTTTAAGCAAAAGCTGATAAAAGCTAATCAATTTAATGCAATAGATATGGATGTTGAAGCATATATGAAGTATCTGCGAAATGTCTTGATGGTTAAATATAAGGATGATAAGAAGTATGAAAAATACCATCAGCAGGATGAGTCAGATGCAACATTTCTGGAAAAGTATAGGATTAAAAAATCTCAGGTGAAGTATGAAAAAGGTATAAAGTATATGAAGTCATTGAAAGATACCATTGTTATGAATGAAGGTTTTGATACTGTTATACATGGATATTCTGATGGCTTTATATACCTTGATTCACCTTATTTTCTTACTACAGATTATACTGTGCCTTTTCAGGATGAGGAGCATAAGGTTATGCTGGATAATCTTCGTTATGCAGATTTTAATTGGCTCTTTTCTATGCAGTATAAAGAAATTAATATAGATAAATTTAGCAAGAATGAATTTACTAAGAACAGGAAATCTTACCAAGAAGCTGGACATCCTCTGATAAAGAACTATGATTGCTATTATAATGGCTTTGTTAAGCCTTTTGTTATAAAGAGTGAAATGAACCTGCTATATTATGAGACAGATGCATCAAAGGATATTGAAGACAACAATTTGTGGGTGCTGTTCTTTTATTATAAATCTGACAACAAGGAAATGATGATATGCAATTTTGACCCAAGAAGAAATATCCCATATGCATTTGTGGGTGACAAAGAGATTGGACATCATATTGAGATAATGCCATACAATGAGTTTTTAACTCATCTGCGTAATAGAAAAGAAAGCAGTGATAATGAGCTTAGAACAGAAGCTCATAACTGGAGAAAAAATAATATAATAGAAAATTATGCATCAGGAGCTAGGGTTTAATCCCTAGCTCTTTTACTGTCTATAAGTATATATCCATATCAAGTTTTCACATCCATTTCTATCACTTATAAGTATAAAAATAAACTAATGGAGGAATTGATTATGAGGATAAAGGATTTTAGGTCAGGAGCTGAGAGGCTCAATGACATTATGTCTGTCTGTGAGGACAAGAAGTTCACAGAAGTAGAGGCATCAGAAGTGATTGATGCTTTAGCAGCTGTGAGAGCAGATGTTTTTCTTTATGTGCAGGATTGGGCATATAAAGAAGGTAAAGGGTGTGAGATTCATTTGACATTTCCAGACATTAGCTTTGATTTCCCTGCTGAGAATGGGGATTTTTCAGGTAGAGAGCTTATTTATCTTCCATTTATGAGCTGTTCTGTATGGCTCTGGGAGAAGATGTTACAGGAGCCTGAAAATCCTGTGTTTGAGATGGTGAGATATTTCTGTATGTGTGTTCACTATCTCAGATGTAAGCTTGTTATGTATGGTGTTCCATACGACAAGCCTATAACATCCAAGTTGTTGAAAGAGTACAACATCTTGGATATGTTTGATACATATCGTTATGAGCATATTTTCAGGGATGCTCTGCAGCATATAGAAGGGAGGTAGTTTGTATGCTGATAAAGAAATGGAAAATCAGAATACAAAGTGATGGTCGACCAGCCATCACTTTTCCTAGTGGTAGGCAGGATGGAGTTCTCCTGCCAGAGGCTGAGGATATTGAGCTATCAGATGAAGGCTTGATATTTTCTATCAGTCGGAGGGGTAAAATAACTCGTTATGAGTGTCGTTTTAACGAGTTAGGGTATACAGCTCCACCGACACCAATAGCACAGCTTCAGGCTATGTGTTGTGTGTCTGATATACCACAGAGACATATTCTTATATTCCTATATGAGTTTATCTGTGGAGTGCTTACAGAAGCTACACCATACATAATCAAAAAACAGCCTTTTGATATGTATGATGTAGCCAATAATTTTGAAGAGTGTAAGCAGTTAGAGGGTGTAAGCCTTCAAAAACTTAAAGAGGCTGTTTTAAATAAATATGTGGAGGTACTGCATGAATAAAGCATTACTTACCACAAAGGATGCGAGCAGTCTTATTGGCTGTTCGCAGTCAACCTTGAGGAACTATGAGGCTGTAGGACTTTTAGTTCCAGCAGTAAAGGTTGGTAATCGGAGATATTACGCAAGCAGTCAGGTCACTGATTTTATTCTTGACTGCTGTAGCGGTAGTATTGATTCAGAGCAGGGGTACTTTTTGTCGAGTTCTGACGTTAGAAAAAGGCTTGCTATAAGTAATGAAACCTTAGAGGAACTTGACAAACAAGGTGCTTTAATTCCCTGTAGGCGGTTACCGCTCAGCCATAAGAGGTTGTATTATGCGAGTGACCTTGAAAAATTTATAAGTAGGATGTAGGTGTATTCTTTCTGTGTGATGCAGGAGTATTTATCCTTTAAAGGGGGTAGTACTCCTGCTTTTTTGTGCAGTCTTTAATTATATCGTAGTTCTCTTGTTATTCTACAGTTCATTTTTAGAGTCCTCATTTCTGATTATTTTTATCATCTTATAAATTATTTGTTTTTTTTAGGAGGACTTTTATATGAGGCTAGTAGATATGTTTGAGGCAGTTGAGGGAAATGCAGAGGAGAAACTTGCAGGACAGATTTCTCTGACAGAAAACTGGTTGGTAGCAATGGGCTATACTTCTTTGAAAAGAGAAAGTAGAGGAACAAGCAATACTTTTTATTTCAAGGAAGGTGAGCCTGTAGTGTTTGTCAGTTATTACTCTAAAAATAAAGAAAGTGATAACATTGGCTTCACTACGATGGATAAGGAATTTTTTGATGATGAATTTAGGTACACTGATGGTAAAGTGGCTTTTTCATCAAGAGAGAATGGAATGAAGGTCATTGTAAGCAGAGCCAAGACAAACAAGATTCTTTGCAGATTAATGCTTGGAATTAATAGTAAGAATGTTTGTGTTGATCACAAATATCACTGCATATGGCTGAATGATAGCTTTTGCATCAGACCCTGCACATATTCGCAGAACAATAGAAATCGTAAATGTTCCAAGAGACGTGTAGGAGATGAGTTTGACTATGACCCAGCTTGCGATTTTACAGAGAAATGGTGGCTTGTTCTATGCGTTACCATGTTTCACGAGATTACATGGGAACAGGCAAAGGCATACAATATGGGAGGTGATGTAGAATGAGTTTATTAAGAACATACTCATTTAATGAGATAGATTACATAGATTCTGGCAGTTTGTGGTCTATGTTTAAAGAGATTGCTAGTGCTGATAGTAGAGGGTGCAGTTGCACCCTCGAAGTCGTTGAGGCGGTACTGTCAGGAAAATTGAAAATAGAACACTACGATTCAGATGGAAATGTAGTGTTTGACCTCCGCAAGTATGAGCGTAAGGTAGAAAAGCTCAGAAAGCTGGAGCTGGCTAGACGTCATAAGAATGAAAAGCCATTGCTTGATGATTATGATGATTTGGCTGAAGGAGGGGTAATAACAAGCTCTATTCCTGCATTGCAAACAGAAGATATTGCAAAAAATATCATCGACAATGCAGAGCTTCAGTGGGCATTGAAATCATTAGATGAGAAGCTATTGGATTTCATTGTCCTTGACAAAGTGAATATCAAGGTTGCCTTGTTACAGGCAAACAAAGGTATTCCAGAGTCAATACAGCTTGTAAAAGATATTGTGAAAAAATATCCTTATATGGGAGAAATCATTCACATTATTCTTAGCTGTGGCAAGCCTTTGGAAGAAGTGCTGGAGGTGGACTGATGAACAGAGAATTGTATAACTTATCAGATGAGAATACAAAGTTATTACTTCTGATTTATGAAATGGCAAAATCAGGAGCAATCACATTGGACTCATCCAAAATGGATCATGCTCAGATAATGTATGATTACCTAGAGTATGTGAGGCGAATGAAGGGTAAAAAAGAAAAAAGACAGCTTAACCAATTGATTCTGTTACAGGTGATTAAGCATTCAAAGTAATAATTGAGGACTTGTCAAAATATGATGAGTCCTTTTTGTGTGCCTATACGCAGCATATAAAACTTCAAGGTTATTATCTGCTGATGAATATTTCTTGTAGGTGTCCAGCATAGAAAGCATTTTCAAATCCCCAACCTTTGATTTAATGGTGTTTTTGTGTGTAGGTGTTGCATATAGGTACTTTTGAGGACGTTGTGAAATATATGATTGCCTTTGTATTTTTCTGTAGTTTTTAGGGTAAGAAATAACTCCCAAAAGATGATGGGGTATGGGTAAACGCCAGTTGCCTTTTGCTGGCGAGGTTGTTATACTAAAAATAAATACTAAGTGGATTTTGGAGGTGGTTAGCATTATGATTAATAAATTTTTCAGAAGAGCGAAACGTATGGAAGAGACAATTGATGTTAAAGGTATTGAAACTGAAGAATTTCCCAAAACACTAGGGGATTTGGCAAAAACTGACCATTTATTTTATAGATTTTCACAATCATCTCCAGGGAGGAGTGAAGAAAAAGTATTTGCTCAATATATACCAGGACAAATAACAGAAGCTAAAGATAATGAAAAATATCTATCATTTGTTACAGAGAAAACGATTGCGAGCTGTTTTATGTATGGTGATATGATAACACGATTGAATTTTAATCTTGATGATGAAGCATTTAAAAAGATAGCAAACACACCAATAAAATATATAGGAAATGCTTTGGGAGAATATGAGAGTAAATATCTTCTTGTGGAACAAAATTATTCATTAAGAGATATAACTACTATCGAAATGTTATTTGAATTAGTGCAAAATAGTAGTCAATTAAATTCTTTGTTTTATTTTACTTATGGTTCTTTGGATCAAAGATTGCATGAATTTGGTTATAAGGAATCAGAACAATTGGTAAAATATTTGAAGGAAGAATTTAATAAAAACATTCATATCACTCCTGATGATATGAGAAGCAAGTTAAGAGAGTATATAAAAAATATTGGAAGTTGATTTATATCATATGCATAGATTATGGTATAATGGTACAGCAATTCTAAGAAACATTCGATAAAGCTACAAGTTTATAATGTAAAGATACAGAGTCAGTCGAAAGGCTGGCTCTAATTTTTTTACTCTTTTTCGTAGTCAGGCAAATAACGTTATAGCTCATGCAACTTTTTAAGAATAATTTCAAGACAATCTTTACAAAAATTAAGGCAAGAGCTAACATACCACACAACCCTGAATTGTCGGGACTTTTTCTGAAAGGAGGACTGGAAAAATGTTATTAAACACTATTGCTGAAAAGCACCCTAATTCTTTTGTGCTGTTACTCCCTAAAACTAGAGATGAGCAAAATCGAGTGAGAGATTGGCAGGTTTTAAACACATCAAGGCATTATGATAAAATCCAAAAAGTAGCAAAATATTATCGTGCCGAGGGTATGAACAATGCAGTCATATGCAGCACCTGTGATGAGCTTGTTGTTCCACCAAACGAAAGTGCAAAGTTTTACAGAGTATATTACTCGATGATTACGATTGCTCAGGTGGTTCTTCATATTCCACTGGGAGGTGTTGAGTAATGGCACTAATCGACAGAGCAAGGGATGTCTATTTTGACAGAGCTAAGGAGCGTTGGAAACAGGAGGGTTTTTATGCTGATATAACAGATATTCTTGATGACTATCGGGAAGAAACAAATAAAAAAATAGCTAGGAATAGAGAGAATGTTCTCATAACGTTTTTAATTAGTCTGTATGATTATGACCATGCTTCATTGCAGTTAGATATTACAAAACTCATTGTGCTTCAGCCTAAGAGAGAGTTTCCTGCTAAGGATAAGAGAAAGCTGTTACAAATCCTTTGGTCTACTATTCAAATGTTGTATGCGGATGATTGGTCTGAAGTATTGAATGAAGTCAATCGTCTGGGAGAGTGGGCTAGGGCAAACCCAGAGGAATTTCCTGTAAAATAACCTGCTTTGGGGTATCCCATAAATTTTTCTGTGGAAAAATTTCAAAAACAACTTGCAATTCACTTCAAACAGAGTGATAGATAACACACGAAAAAAATTAAACTCACGAAATGGAGGATTTATTATGGTTAAGGTTTTAGTTAATGGAGGCTTATTTGAAATAAGCAAGGTTGAAGAGATTGTTGAGAAAAGAGTGCCTTTCAATGGGGCAAATGTGCGATTGGTACAGATTGCAAGAGATGGCAATCAAGCTGTAAGTGGATTGCACTTTTATGTAAATACAAATGACTTCAGCGTTTTTTCAGTGCATGAATTCACGGTTGGAAATCTGACTACAGCTAAGGTCAAGGAAATCATGAAGCAGTTATTGGCTGATGGTTATTATGATTTCTCTAGCTTCACTTTCCAGCCAATGCTTATGCCTGTAGAAAAGTATAAGTTTGATGAAGGTAAGAGCAGACCTTATCTTAGCGAAGGTTCACTCATACAGTTTTGTGCACCTAATGATGTGTTCAGTTGCAATACAAATACTGTCGTTCCACCAGTTAATATAGCAGCACACCCTGAGCTGGATGATTATGATGACCTTGACGATATCAAGGATATGCCTGATGAAATATTAAGAGCAACCATCTATGAGCTTGAGGATATTCCAATGAGGACTCTTGCAGATATGAACAGAGAAGAACTTGAGGCTGAATATTTGGAGGCAAAGGTAGGTGGCTACGATGAATAGGTCAAGTCTGCCAGTATCTGTAAATACAATGAAGAAATGGTATGAGTCTGATGACAAGGTGCTTCAATGCACCTTGCCTTTTCAGAGACATAGTGGTATGTGGAGTCCTATTCTTAAGTCAAATCTTGTATGGAGTATGCTTGCAGATTCCTATATTCCACCGATTGTCTTGTTAAAAGATAAGCGAGGCGAGGATTCTAAGGGCAAGGATATCTTTGGCTACCAAGTTCTTGAAGGACAGCAAAGGCTTATCACAACTTTGATTCCATTTTTAAATGATGAATGGACATTGCATGGTTCAGTTGAGCCTGTAGAAGTTGATGGCTTTACATATGATATTGCCGGTAAGAAATATTCAGAGCTTGAAGAGGAACTTCAGGATATTATCAAAAACTACAGATTTACAGTACAGGCTATTGAGAATTATACGATGGAAGAAGCTGAAAAGCTGTATTTCAACATCAATAGTGGGGTAGCACTTTCAGCAATGCAGAAAGGTAAAGCTAAGTTAGGTAATGAGCTGATGGAGTTTGTAAACACTCTGCTTTCAGGCAACTTCTTTACACAGGCTATTAATATTACAGAGAAACAGGCTCTCAAAGAAGATGATTTGCTGATGTTGATGCAGGGCATGGCATTACTTGATCAGCGACACGAGCAGAGAGAGTTTAAAAATATCTCCGCAGCATCTATGCTTTCATATGCCGAGAGCATCAGGAACAGTTACAATGAAGAAAAACAGCAGATGATTATGGAAATCGTAGATTACCTTGATTCTTCATTTGAAAACAAGAATAAATTCCTGCGTAAGAACAATGTTCCTATTGTAATCGTGATGTCAAAGATAGCTCTTGAAAACAATGTAAAGCCTGAGCTTTTCAAAGCATTTATCAATGATTTTGCCAACGCTCTGTATCCTGCCTATGAGGATGCAAGTGGTTCTGGCAATATTAAGATTGTAAATGTAAATCAGAGACTCAAGGTTATGTTCATAGCTATGTGCAACTATTTTGGATGGAACATTGACGGTGTAGGCAAGCCTTTTGAAAGTGAGGATGCATGGTCTTTGGATACAGAGGACTCTGAAAACTCTGAGGTTGACGATGATACAGCAAGTGCTGATGAGGACTCGCCAGCTATGGGTAGTTCTATGAATGAGCCTACGGAAGATGCTGTGGAGGTTGAAACTGTGAATTCAGAAAATATGGACATAGAAGGCGATGATACTGAGGAGGTTGCAGATGAAGCAGGAGAAAATACAGGCATATTTGCTGAGAGTGAATAAGCTGTCGGGTGTAGTTTATAAAGGCTACCTTGCTGAAGTTGATAACACTTTGGAGGCTGAGCAAAGGTATGTTAATTTTAATGAAGCCAATGGTCTTATTGCAGTAGTTAGTATCAACAATGAAATTGATGTAATCTGCAATGATGAAGGCAAGCTTATGAACTATCCTATCAATCGTGTCCTTGTAGATGATGATGGTAAACCTTGGGATATTTTGGTGGGAAATCTGATGGCTGTAAGACATAATGATGAAGGCGAATTCACATCAATAAGAGAGGAAGATATTCCTGTTATTGAGAGTCTTTTGATTCCGCTGATGCCAGATAGAATGATAGACTACGAGGAGGCAAAGTAATATGTCATATCCTATCAATAAGAAAGAAGTTTACTCTGCGAGATATCCTAAAGGAACTATCGTAGAGCTTACAGAGCCTATTGATGACGAGTACA
>OMGH01001451.1_pt1 | contig 14620 bp, 9 predicted proteins | sample 1645841 | NCBI WGS metagenome assembly OMGH01 (sample SAMN00849584, study PRJEB25192) | human gut metagenome
TTATTTCATTTATCGGATATCAGTCACAGGAGGTCCCCGCCGCCCCATCTCTAAACATTCTTTTGAAAGATGATTCGCAAATGTTGCAAGACGTTGTGGTTATCGGTTATGGTACGGTAAAAAAGAACGATGCCACCGGATCAGTGACTGCCATCAAAGCGGAAGAAAAGAATAAAGGTCTTACAGTCAGCCCTCAAGACATGATTGCCGGTAAAGTGGCAGGTGTCAATGTAGCCACATCGACAGGACAGCCGGGTGGAGGTTCAGCCATCCGCATCCGTGGAGGTTCCTCTCTGACCGCCAGCAACGATCCGTTAATTGTAATTGACGGAGTAGTCATGAGTTCAGGTTCCGTAGAAGGCCTCTCGAATCCCCTGAGTTCGGTCAACCCCACCGACATAGAAAGTTTCACGGTATTAAAAGATGCGTCGGCAACCGCCATCTACGGTTCCCGTGCCTCTAATGGTGTAATCATCATTACTACCAAGAAAGGCAAGACAGGTTCTGTGAAGATAAACTATTCGGGCAATGTCTCTGTCAGCACCCGGAAAAATAAAATAGATGTCATGACAGGAGACGAATACCGCGATTTCATCATCAACAACCCCAACGCAACGGAAGCCATGATTACAGCCGTCAACCTTTATCCGGGAGTAAACACCGACTGGCAGGACGAAGTGATGAGAACCGCTGTTTCCACAGAACACAATATCAGTGCCTACGGTTCTGTCAAAGACTATCTTCCCTACCGTGTTTCTTTTGGTTATACCAATCAAAACGGTATCCTGAAGACCTCGAACTTTGAACGTTACACCGGAAGCGTTTCTTTGACTCCCAAATTCTTTGACGATCATTTGAACATGAACCTGAACGCCAAAGGCATTTACATCAAAAATCAGTTCGCTGACACCGGTGCCGTTGTGGGTGCAGTGTCTTTCGACCCCACCAAGCCCGTTAAGAATGACAACAATAAATTCGGCGGATACTTCACCTGGACTACGGATAATGACCCCAACGGTACAAAGGCATCCTCTGCCGGTGTCAACCCTGTATCCCTACTTGAGATGACAGACGACCAGTCAAAAGTCAAATCCTTCATCGGGAATGCCCAATTTGACTATAAAATCCATTTTCTGCCCGACCTGCGTCTGAACCTGAATGTGGGCATGGACTATACCAAGAGTGACGGTGACAAATATGTTGATCCCACCGCCCCCGGTTCGTATGGTGAAGACCCTCTGAAATCGGGCAGCAACTACCTTTACTTTTACGAAAGAAGAAATACCTTACTTGATTTCTATGCACAATACAGCAAGGATTTCGCCAAGCAGCACTTTGATGTCATGGCAGGTTATTCCTATCAGAAATATCATTATGAAAGCAACAAAGAGACATGGTATCTTTCAAGAAACGAAGAGAACTTCGGTGAAAGAACAAGCATGAACGGAGACCAGCAACCGGCTGAATCCCAATATGTCCTATTATCATTTTACGGACGTTTGAACTATACGGCATGGGACAAGTACCTGTTGACTTTCACTTTACGCGATGACGCCTCTTCACGTTTTGCCAAGAACAACCGTTGGGGATTATTCCCTTCCGTAGCCCTAGGATGGAAAATGAACGAAGAAGCTTTCTTGAAAAAGTTCAAGGATTTAAGTGAATTGAAACTTCGTTTGGGATGGGGTATCACCGGCCAGCAAGATATCCAGCAAGGTGATTATCCTTATATGTCTTTCTGGAGATACGGTCAAGGTGGTGCCATGTATCCCATCTATGATGAGTCAGGAAATGTAAAATGGGTGAATGTAGTATCACCTTCAGCTTCCAGCCCCGATTTGAAATGGGAGCAGACCACTACTTATAATGTAGGTATAGACTATGGGTTCTTTAACAACCGTATCAACGGTTCGGCCGATTTTTACATCCGCGATACAAAAGACCTGATCAATGCCGAAGTGAATGTTCCTGCAGGTACCGACTTTGCCGAATATGTGGTGGCCAATATCGGTTCATTGAAAAATACCGGTTTTGAATTTGCCATCAATGCAAAACCCATCGTTAGTTCTACATGGAACTGGGATTTAGGCTTCAATGTCGCTTGGAACAAAACTGAAATTACCAAACTGGACTACAATGACAACAGCGACTCACCGGGCAAACGCTTTGAATCGACCGGAGGTGATGGTGGCAAGACCATTAAAATACACAGCGTAGGCTATGCTCCCGGAACTTATTATGTATTTGAACAAGTATATGACAAGAATGGTAACCCGATGGAAGGAGTCTATGTTGACCGTAACGGTGATGGTGAAGTGACTGAAAAGGACTTATACCAGTATCATAAGCCCACCGCTGACGTGATTATGGGATTCAACTCCAAAGTATCATATAAGAACTGGGACTTCGGTTTTAACGGACGCGCCAGCATAGGGAACTATAACTACAACGGTATAGCAGCCAATGCCGCTATCGGCACCAGCGCCATTTTCAGCAACAGCGCTTTGTCCAATCAACCGAAAGCCGCATTCAATACCAATTTCCAAGAAAGACAGCGCCAGTCGGATTATTACATCCAAAACGCTTCTTTTTTGAAGATAGATAATATCACATTGGGATATTCCTTTGAGAATTTCCTCCAAGGAGCTAAATACCACGGTTTGTCGGGACGTCTGTATGCCACTGTACAAAATCCCATTACCATCACTCCGTATGACGGCCTCGATCCTGAAGTAGACGGAGGTATGGACCGCCAGGTATATCCTCGTCCTATCAGTGTATTGTTCGGTGTTAATATCAACTTTTAATAAAGAAACAGTATGAAATTCAATCTTAACATAAAAAAATACGTTTTCGTAGGAGCAGCCATTCTCTGCCTGTCCACATCCTCCTGCATAAATGATCTGGATCAAAATCCAATCATAGACAAAGGCCAGTCCGAAATTATCAATGAGTCAGACTGCCAGTCTTTCCTCGCCAAAATTTATAGCGGTTTCGGCTTGTCCGGCAATGTAGGACCTTCGGGAGGTGTTCAAGACCTTCAGGGTCCGGATCAGGGTTCTTTATGTTTCCTGCGCGGACTGCTGTCCCTTGAGCTATACCCTACCGATGAAGCCCTTTGGAACTGGAAAGATGAAGGTATAGTGGAACTCTGTACCAATAATTGGGACTATACCCTGTTCTACGCTTATACATTTTATCAAAGAGCCATGCTGAACATCCGGTATTGCAAAGAATTTCTAGACAATTATCCGGAAGACTGCGGAATACCTAATATCAAACAATTCAGAGATGAAGTCCGTGCCCTGCGAGCCATGAACTATTACTATCTGATTGATGTATATAGAAACCCGGGATGGGTATGGGATGACAGCCCCACTAATGACAAGTCCTGGAAACCATCCCAATTGGGAGCTAAAGAAATATTCGACAAAGTGGTAACCGAATTGAAAGATCTTTCAGAAAACAGTTCTCTGCCGGAGAAAGGTACGATGGGCACTTACGGGCGTATGACCAAACCTGTAGTCAATACCCTTTTGGCCAAGATGTACCTCAATGCCGAAGTATATACAGGTACACCCATGTACGACCAGGCAGTCTCTTATGCCAATAAAGTCATTCATGAAGGGGGTTTCGGATTGGAAAAGAATTACAGGAATCTGTTCTGCGGCGAGAATCATCTTTCCCCGTTGCATGGCAATGAGATTATTTTCGCCATTCCTTGCGATGGTGAAAATGCCAAAAGCTATGGAAACAGCATTATGGTCACAGCGGCAGCCTACGGTGGTTTGCTTAATCCCAAATGGTTGGGTATGGACGCCTCATGGACTTGTTTAAAGCCCTGTTCACAACTAGTCAAACAATTCGATTATTCACCGGTGGCAGGATACGACCACCACGGAAGCACCTTAAAGAAGGACAGTCGTTTTATATTCTTTGATGTAAAGGAATATGTGGATGGTGAAAACGGAGACAACTGCACAGAGCAAGGAGTGAAAACCCGTAGAGATGTAGTTCCTGTACTGACCGATTGGAACAGCGGCTATCTCTGCCACAAATTCACCAATCTGGGCTGGGATCAGAATGAAGTCACCCCTTCCGCATGGCCCGACACAGACTTCCCTCTGTTCCGACTGGCTGACATCTATTTAATTTATGCGGAATGTGCCGCACGACAAGCAACCGGAGCCGATGTCTCTACCGCTGTAGGTTATATCAACTTATTGCGCGAAAGAGCCAACGGTGACAAATCGGGCAATATCTCCGGTTCCGATCTGACTCTGGATTTCATTTTAGCGGAACGCTCCCGTGAACTATATTGGGAAGGTCAGCGCCGCTCGGATCTGATACGCTTCGGCAAATTCACTAAAGAATATGCCTGGGACTACAAAGGCGGCCCTCAAGAAGGTATAGCCAATATTGACAGCAAGTTCAATATCTATCCCATCAGCGATAAAGACTTGACAGCCAATCCGAACTTGGTTCAGAATCCGGGCTATGCCACACTAAAATAACAGTTTAACCTTATAAATTTGAGAAACAATGAAAAAGATGATATACTTATTCATCCTCGTATTCAGTTTGAGCACACTTGTAGCGTGCTCGGACGATGAGGGCACTCCTGTCTTCACAGAGCCGACCGAGTTTGTGCTTAATGTTCCTAAATACGCATCGGGCATCTATGATTTAAAGAACACAGCCACCATACAACTGACCTGTTCACAGCCCGATTATGGTTTCACAGCTGCCACGCGCTATACTGTAGAAATCGCTCTGGACCAGGCTTTTGAAAAGAATGCGACTCTGGACACCAAGTATTCAACAGCCAAAATGGAAGTGGACGCACAAGAAGTTGCTGTCGCTATTTCCAATTTATTAGGAGTAAATGAAGACGAGTTTCCCAAAGCCCCCATACCTTTGTATGTTCGTCTGACGGCTTCCGCCCTGACCGACAACAAATCCGAGATAGCAGGCAGCACCATCACCTCGAACATCATAGAATTGCCACAAGTTCTCCCCTATTATGCTTTGCCCGCAGTGACTCTGCCCACCAATCTATATCTCATCGGCAGTGTGTGCGACTGGGATTGGAGCAAATGTTATTCCATGATTCCGGTTCATTCCAACGAAGGTATGTTCTGGTCCATGCAATATCTGGGAGCCGATGCAGACGGGAATAAAGCCGCATTCAAACTGAATACAGCTACATCGTGGGACAACAATCAAGTAGGAATCCAGGGAGTGACCATCAGTGAAGCATCTAAAAAACTGGTGGATGCAGGAGGCGAAGATAACATTGAGATTGGTAATCCGGGATGGTATATAGTAGTCGTGAAAGTCACTCTCGAAGGACGGAATTATAAATACGCAGTCGATTTCTACAAGCCCGAAGTGTATCTGACCGGTGATACTTCCGGTGGCTGGGACTCATTCACAGAGGCCAATATGTTTACCGTTCCCGAGGGCAAAGGAGAATTCGTATCCCCCGCCTTCGTTGCATCCGGCGAAGTACGCATGTGTATCAAGTTAGCAGACATTGACTGGTGGAAAAGCGAATTTATTATTCTGGGAGGTAAGATAGAATATCGCGGTACCGGTGAAGACCAGGAACGCGCCATGGGAAATGCAGGTCAAAAAGCCTATCTGAACTTTATTGACAATAAAGGCGCCATCAAGTAAATCATCCCTTAAATTACAAGATTATGAAAAAAATTAATTTATATATGTTATTGATATTCATTGCAGCCCTGACGGGCTGCGATGACAACGTCAACGATCATTTCGCATTGCCACAGACCAACCCGCAAGAACCTGTACAAAACGTAGAAGGGTTCACCCTGTCTTTAGGAAGTTCATGCACAGCCCCGATCCTTTTCAAGGACTTGGATGATGCAACCCTGCTGGAAGTTGCCAAACTGACCGACCATCCGGAACTGACAGAAGGAGACACCATCAATCTGGAAGTGGAAGTTTCGAAAGATGAAACCTTTACCCAAGCAGTCCCCTTGCCCTGTAGCGTTAAAAACGGAACAGCCTCCGTCACTGCAGGAGAGCTGGAAGAGGTTGTAAAAGAGATCTATGGCAAAGCTCCCTATGCACGGACAATCTATGCACGCGCGACAATCTATATCGTAAGCCACACCTCAGCAATAGCCCTTCCGGAAAAAATAACACTGGGAAAAATTGAAGCGACTCCCGAAGCTTTGTTCATCGACACCGCCTATTACTTGATAGGGGATGTAAATAAATGGAATTCCGAAGCATTGATAAAATTCGGTCATAGCGGAAAAGATGTATATGAAGATCCGGTTTTCAGCATGATTGTGGAAATGCCCAAGGATGAATGTTACTGGAAGATTATTCCACAAAGCAATGTAGATGGCGGAGATATTTGGGCACCGGGGGCACTGGGCGTAGCCACAAACGGTGACGACTCTGAGAGCGGCCTGTTAGTGACAGAAAACCCGCAAGCCGGAAAAATCCCTGCCAAAGGATGGGTGAAAATCACCTTGAACATGCTGGAATATACCTATAAGATAGAAGCATTGGGAAATATCAGCCCGTTCCTTTACGTTCCGGGCGGACACCAAGGATGGAAACCAGAGACGGCGCCTTATCTTTATTCTACGGATATGACTCATTATGACGGCTATATCTATATGGATGCGGATAACACATTTAAACTTACCTCACAGAAAGACTGGGACGGTACAAACTATGGCTATACCAGTGATACCGAACTGAGCACCGATGGAGGAGCCGGAAACCTGAGTGTCACAGAAACCGGATTTTATCGTATAGAAGCCAACCTGTCCACCTTGACTTATAAATTCAGTAAAACCGAATGGGGAATAATAGGCGACGCGACCCAAGGAGGATGGGACAATTCAACCCCCATGACACTGAATGCGGAAACCGGTGAATGGAGTATAACAACCGAACTGGCAGCCGGAAACTATAAATTCCGCGCCAATAACAAATGGGATATTAATCTGGGTGGAGACTTGAACCATCTGACTTATGGAGGAGACAATATCACTACCGAAGCTGGTACTTATGTCATTACTCTAAAATTAGGAGACGCAAGCAACTATCATGCCACTGTAGTCAAACGCTAAATAATTGATCCGAAAAGACATCAAGCACCTACCGTTTATCCGATGGTGCCTGATGTCTTTTTTCATCTTACCCCTTAAATAACAAGATTATGAAAAAATATACTTTTCTTTTTTTCCTAGGACTCGTTGCGAGTTTATTCACTGCCTGTTCCGATGACGATAACTTGACCGATTCCATCACTCCGGCTCCTGAAAGTGAGAACTTCTTTGCCAATGGAATGACATTCGCCTCACAACCCGGAGTAAGAAGCATCACTTTTACAGCCGGCAGAGCCTGGCAGGCTGCACTGGATGAACCTGGAGCAAACAACTGGTGCATCGTAACTCCGACCCGGGGAGAAGCCGGAACTGTTACTGTCAGCATCACCGTCAATGAAAACGAAAGCGATGACACCCGGAATGTCCATCTGAACCTGATAGCGGGAAGCGCACAAAAATCGTTCACCATCTCCCAAACCCCCAAACCCATTGTCATACCCGAAGGACTCAGCTATTCTTTGGAAGAGCCTGATGCCGACCGACCGCTGACCATCTACTACAGAGCCGCCAGCTCTTCTCTCCTATATAACTATCAGGGAACAGTATATGCACATACAGGCATTATCAGTGAAGGCTCTTGGTCATACGTACAAAGTGAATGGAATGAAAACACGGACAAGTGTAAAATGTCCAAACTGGATAATAATGTATGGACGCTTACCTTATCTCCGTCCATCCGTCAATGGTACAGTTCAGAAAAGACCCCAGTCAAAAAATTAGGATTCGTACTCCGCAACGAAGATGGAAGTCTGCAAACCGAAGACCTCTTTATACCTGTCACAGACAATACTTACCAAGAATTTGTTCCGGCCTCTATCAAGAAAGGAACGTTGCCTGAAAATGTAGCAGAAGGCATCAACATTATAGACAACTCTACAGTCACCCTCGTCCTTTACGATAAAGACACGGACGGGAACCATAAAGATTTCGCCCATGTGGTAGGTGATTTCAATCATTGGCAACTTAGCAACGAAGACAATTGCCAGATGTATCGCGATGATGCCAGCGGTTGCTGGTGGATCACTCTCAGAAATCTGGATGCAAACAAAGAATATGCCTTCCAATATTATGTAGGTACCAGAAATGGTGAAACCATCCGTCTGGGAGACGCCTATTGCGAAAAGATACTCGATCCTGATAATGACTCCTATATATCCTCTTCCACTTATCCGGATAACAAAAGTTATCCCGAAGGAGGAAAAGGAATCGTATCCGTTTTCAAGATACAGCAGGATAACTACCGCTGGTCAGTATCTGACTTCAAGGTACCCAATCCGGAACAACTAGTCATTTATGAGATGCTTCTCCGTGATTTCACGGCAAGTAATGACCTCAATGGAGCCATGCAAAAACTGGATTATTTGAAATCACTGGGTGTTAATGCCATTGAATTAATGCCTGTCCAGGAATTTGACGGCAACGATAGCTGGGGATATAATCCATGCTTCTTCTTTGCTCTGGACAAAGCGTATGGAACAAAGAAAATGTACAAAGACTTCATTGATGCGTGCCACAAGGCAGGAATGGCAGTTATTTTTGATGTAGTTTACAATCATGCAACCGGAAGTATGCCGTTTGCCAAATTGTACTGGAACAGCGCAAACAATAAGACAGCCCCAAACAATCCCTACTTTAACGTAGACGCACCTCACCCTTACAGCGTATTCCACGACTTCAATCATGAAAGTCCTTTGGTACGTAAATTCGTGAAACGCAATCTGCAATTCTTATTGAATGAATACCATATAGACGGATTCCGTTTCGACCTGACTAAAGGTTTTACACAAGCCGCATCAACCGAAAGTAGCGCTTCCAATTACGACAAGAGCCGCATCGAGATTCTGAAAGATTACCACGCAGCCATCAAAGAAGTGAAACCCGAGGCATACGTTATCCTGGAACATTTCTGTGATAGCAAAGAAGAAAAAGAACTGGCCGAAGACGGTATGCACTTATGGCGGAACATGAATAACGCCTATTGCCAGACCGCCATGGGTTGGAACGATGACAGCGCATTTGACGGACTGTACGAAAGTATCCCCGCATGGATAGGATTTATGGAAAGCCATGACGAAGAACGAGCCGCCTACAAGCAAACCCAATGGGGAGATGAAGCATTGAAAACAGACTTAACCACCCGTATGCGGCAACTTGAAGTGAACGCATCCTTCTTCTTCACTGTACCCGGCCCTAAAATGATCTGGCAGTTCGGAGAGATGGGATACGATGTTTCCATCGAAGAGAACGGCCGGACAGGAAAGAAACCGCTACACTGGGAATATCTGGAGAACAAAGACCGCAAGGCTTTACACGATAGTTATTCACGGCTGATAAAATTACGCAATGATAATCCCGAATTATTTACCAGCACCAGCCAATTCTCATGGGAAGTCGGTACAAGCAACTGGGGACAAGGAAGATTCATCACTTTATCTTCCACAACCAAGCACATGTTAGTTGCCGGAAACTTCAGCAAGACCGATGGAGCATATACCGTTACTTTCCCCGTTACAGGCAAATGGTATGATTATCTCACCGGTGATGAGGTTGAAGTGAAAGATGCAACTCAGAAAATGGAAATTCCGGCACACAGTTACCGTATTCTGACAACTTTCCCATGCCTCAACTAATTGTTGATCTTGGCGAGGCTGTCTGATAAGTTTTTTCACTACCATCGTGTTCCCTGTAGGGGCGGAATGCTTCTGTCTGATACCACAAAGAAGGTGTATCCGGGCAAATTCAACCCGCCCCTACAGCCAACGATCCGACGGTTACTGCAAGCACTGCTCTTACGTTCTGTCTAAAAAGAGTATCCTAAAGACACCCAGAACGTATTTCGGGCAAGGTATTCATGCCCTGCAAACAGCCATGCAAAATCCAGACGCACACCGGCATATTCCACTCCCGCTCCAGCAGTAGCATAACTGGCATCTCCTTTCTTCTTATCACCGCAATGATAACCACCACGCAACATCACCAGTTCCCTCCATGCATATTCCGCGCCGGCACTTACACTTAACGCCTGTACGTCGGCAGGTGAAAGTCTGTAACCCAAATCGGCAGTCAAAGTCAATTTATGCATTTGTAAAAAAGGCAGGTCAGCAGCACCTCCCACTTTAACCGTTGCAGGAAGAGCATCTTTAGAAGTCAGATAGTTTATTTTCGGTCCAAGATTACTCACATGAAGCCCGACCGACCAGCCGGCACCCTCCCAATCATTTATCCCGCACTTATACAATACTCCTAAATCAAACGCCACAGAACTTGCGCCACGGCTATTGCCTATCCTGCCCATATCCGAAAACAAGTATTTGAAAGTAGCGGAAACAGAAAAATTCTTTATAACCTCGTATGCATAACCAGCCTCCACGGCTATTTCTTTGGGATGTATGCCCGGAAGCACCCTGTCCCACCCCGGAACCGCCCCGCCCGCCGCTGCCGGAGCATCTGCCGGGCCGACAGGCCGTGGCCGCCCTGCACAGCCGCTGGGCAGCCGAAGAGGCAGCGCTGCGGCAGGTGGTGCCGGAGTTCTCGCTGAAAGCGGAGCTGCAGCACCCGGAGATGCGCCGTCTGATGCAGCTGCCAGGGATGCGGATGGCGGACGCCTACCGTCTGGCCCACTACGAGGACGCGCTGCGCCAGACCGCCCACGCCGTGGAGCAGGGCGTCATAGAGCGCATCCGGCAGCGGGCTTCCCGCCCGGCAGAGAACGGCACCCGCCCCGGCAGCGCCGCCGTGACCGGGGCGGATGTTTCCCGCATGACCCGCGCCCAGCGGGAAGCGCTGGAACGCAAGGCCCTCCATGGGGAAGTCATCACGTTCTGAACGCAGCTCCTCTGGCAGGGGAGCGCGAATCGAAGAAGTCCGTATGTTACACCGCAAGAAAGAAAGGAAAACCGTATGAACGACACTGCAATGAAGTTCGACCTCCAGCTGTTCGCCGACCCTTCCGCCGCGCGGAACAATACCTCCGGCACCATGACCGCCGAGATGAAGACCTTCTATGAGAAGCGCCTCATCGACCAGGCCGAGCCGCGCCTCGTCCACGACCAGTTTGCGGATTACTACCCGGTGCCCCAGAACGGCGGCAAGACCATCGAGTTCCGCAAGTACGACAGCCTGCCCAAGGCCACCACCCCGCTGACCGAGGGTGTGACCCCCAACGGCCAGACCCTGAACGTGACCACCATCACCAGCGACCTGCACCAGTACGGCGGCTGGACCCCGCTGACCGATGTGCTGCAGATGACCGCCATCGACAACAACGTCGTGCAGGCCACCCGTGTGCTGGCCAGCCAGGCGGGCCGCACCATGGACAGCATCACCCGCGATGTGCTGGCGGGCGGCACCAACGTTCTCTATGCGCCCAAGCAGAGTGCCGACGGCACCGAGACGGCCGTGACCAGCCGCGCCGGTCTGGACAAGACCTGCACCCTGACCCCGAAGCTGTTCTTCCAGGCGGCGGCCCAGCTGGGCGCGATGAACGCCGACCCCATCGGCGACAGCTATATCGCCATCATCCACCCCTATGCCGCCTACGACCTGAAGACCAGCCGGGAGTTCATCGAGGTGCATAAGTATGCCGACCCGGAGGCCATGTTCCGCGGCGAGATCGGCAAGCTGGGCAACATCCGTTTCATCGAGACCAGCGAGGCCAAGATCTGGAAGGACGCCACCTGCCCGGCCGGTCTGGCCGTGTTCGGCACGCTGGTGCTGGGTGCCCACGCCTATGGCGTCACCGAGCTGGAAGGCGGCGGTCTGGAGCACATCGTCAAGCAGCTGGGCTATGGCGACGACCCGCTGAACCAGCGCGCTTCCGTGGGCTGGAAGGGGATGCGCGCCGCCGAGCGTCTGGTGGAGCAGTACATGATCCGCATCGAGAGCGTGTCCAGCTACTCGGCCAATGCGTCGGCGAACTGACCCTCTTCTTTGGCGGGCTGGTTCTGGCCCTGGCTGAATGAGCAAACATGCGAGAAGTAAAAACAGGCGGGCCCTGCGGATGGAGGGCAGAAAGGAGTTTCTATGAGCGAGAAAAAGGCAGTGCGCATCAAGCTGTTCAAGGACAACAGCCGCTATAAGGAGGACCTGTTCGTCAGCGTCAACGGCGTGAACTACAAGATCCGCCGGGGCGTGGAGGTGGAGGTCCCGCCCGAAGTGGCGGAGGTGCTGGAACACAGCCAGATGCAGGACGAGCGGACGGCTGCCCGCATCGCGGCAGCTGAAAACGCGGCCCAGTGACCTGAGAAAACAGCGGCCCGGCCGGGAACATCGCCCCGCCGGGCTTTTTTCAAAAACGAAAGGAGTTTTGCAATGACGGTAGAACAGGCATTGGCGCGCGCACGGGAGCTGCGGCCGGGGTGCAAGATCTCGGACGAGACCTGCCGCCGCTGGCTCTGCGAAGAAGATGCGCTGCTGCGCCAGCAGCTGTTTGAAAAGAGCGGGGCCGACGAATACGCCGCCGCAGGGGCCGACCTCGCGTGGAGCGGGGAAGCGCTGCCCGACGACACGGTGCTGCTGGTGCCGGTGCCCTTTGATGCGCTGTATCCGCACGTTCTGTGCGCCCGCATCGATGCGGCTCTGGGCGAGACCGACCGTTATGCCGGGGAGCAGGCTCAGTGCAGCGGCCTGCTGAGCGAACTGGCCGTCTGGCTGCGGCAGAAGCACCCGCCCCGCTGCCGGGCGCAGTGGCGCTGGTGAGGAGGTGGACGCGATGAGCGGAACGAGCCGTGCGGCGGCAGCGACCAGCCGCACCCTGCTGCGGGCCTTTGGCGGCCTGAACGAGACGTACAGCTGCAACGAGGCCGAGGCGGGCAGCAGCAAAAATTTCAGCAGCCGGGACTTCCCGGCGCTGAGCACCCGCAAGCCGCGCCGCAAGCTGAGGGAGTTGACTGGGCTGAACGGCATGTATCACCTGAACGGGCTGCTGACCGTCTGTGGGAAGGATCTGATCTACACGCCGGATGCCGACGGCGCGAACCCGGTGACCTGCACCGAGGCAGTGACCGACGGCAAAAAGGCACTGGTGGGCATTGGTACAAAAATCCTGATCTTCCCGGACAAGGTAGCCTTTGATACAGCAGACGGAAGTGTTTCGGCACTGGGAGCTGTATGGCAGGCAGAGGGACAGAGCGTGCAGTTTGCACCCTGCGATGCCGCGGGCAAGACCTACGAGGTGAGCGGTTACGGCAAGGAGGAACCGGAGAAGCCTGCAGACGGACAGCTCTTTTTGAAGGTGGAGGACGAGGAGCACCCATGGGCCAGCACCAGCACACTGGAAGAGTACAGCACATCCTCCGGCAGCTGGACGGCAGTGCCGTTGGAATACTGCCGCATCACAGCGGCGGGCGCGCAGAGGCTATTTGCCCAGTGGGACACCGTGACCGTGCAGGGCACGGCAGCACAGCAGGCTGGCATGTGGACAAAGCTGGACGGGGATCTGGTGGTTTACGATGTGCTGGAAAACGGGCTGCGCGTGCGGGTAAGCCCGGAGGGAGATCATGTTTACGGCACGCTGGTGCAGAGCGCCGAGAGCGCCCAGTGGACCAGCTTGGACGGCAAGGAGACACGCAGCTTTGCGGTGAGCACGCCGGTGCGGATGGAACGCCGCGTGCCGGATCTGGACTACGTTACCGAGTGCGACAACCGGGTATGGGGCTGCAGCAGCAGGGAAAACGTGATCTATGCCTGCCGCTTAGGCGACCCCACCAACTGGTTTTCCTACCGGGGCATTGCGGCAGACAGCTACGCAGTGACGGTGGGCAGCGATGGTGCGTTTACCGGCGCGGCCACATGCATGGGCTATGCACTGTTCTTTAAGGAGAACACACTGCACAAGCTCTATGGCTCCAAGCCCTCGGATTTTCAGCTCACCTCCCTGCGCTGCCGGGGCGTGGCCAAGAATGCGGCCCGCAGCCTGTGCGTGCTGAACGAGACGCTGTATTATCTCTCGCCGGATGGGGTCATGGCGTGGGACGGCAGCATTCCCACCAAGGTGTCGGCGGTGTTGGACGCCAGCCGGCTGGCCAACGTGCAGAGCGCTGTGGGCGGTGCGCTGGACGGCCGGTATTATCTGCACATCTCCCGCACGGCAGGGACCCAGGGGCAGACCCGGCTGCTGGTGTATGACACCGAACGCGGGCTCTGGCACGAAGAGGATGTATGCTCCTGCGACATGGCCAGCACCGGCGGCCAGCTGTATCTGTGGGACGGGCAGGCCCTGTGGGCGGCGGATCCCAGCCGGGAGAGCGACTGGCAGAGCACCGAAGGTGTGGAACAGCAGGTGTCGTTTGAGCTGGTGACCGGTGACATCGGGCAGGACGGGGCGGAACAGCGGTATCTGTCGCGGCTGACGCTGCGGCTGGACGCGGCCTGTGCCAGCACGGTGGAGGTAGCGCTGAGCTACGACGGCGGCCCATGGGAGACAGTGGCAAGCCTGACCGCCCGGGAGGCCCGCCGCAGCTATG
>OMGH01001461.1_pt1 | contig 14488 bp, 14 predicted proteins | sample 1645841 | NCBI WGS metagenome assembly OMGH01 (sample SAMN00849584, study PRJEB25192) | human gut metagenome
TAAAAAGGAGGTTTTATCATGCGAAGAAAATTTATTGCGGCGCGGTGCTGGGTGCGCCGCTGGCCCACGATTTCTGCGTCATCTCGCTGTCGGACCGTCTCACGCCGTGGGAGGTCATCGAAAAGCGGCTGGTCTGCGCCGCTCAGGGCGATTTCGCACTGGCGCTGTACAATCCCTCGTCCAAGGGCCGCCCGGACTATCTGCGCCGGGCCGTGGACGTCCTGCTGGCGAACGGCAAAGCCCCGGACACCCTCTGCGGCTATGTGCGGAACATTGGCCGGGAAGGGCAGGAAAAGCACATCCTGCCTCTCAGCCAGCTCCGGGACACCGAGGTAGATATGTTCACCACCGTCTTTGTGGGCAGCGCCGCCACTCGCGCGCTGAGCGGGCGGATGGTCACGCCGCGGGGGTACCGCGCATGAGGGCCGTAATATTCAGCGGCACCACCGAGGGCCGCATGTTTTCGAAGCAGCTGGCCGCACTGGGGGCCGAGGTACTGGTCAGCGTGGCCACCCCGCTGGGACAGGAAGAGCAGGGGAGCACCCCCGGCGTCACCGTCCGGTGCGGGCGGCTCCTGCCCGATGAGATGGCCGCGCTCTTGGGAGATGCCGCCCTCTGCATCGACGCTACCCACCCCTATGCGGTGGAGGCGACCAAAAACATCAAAGCAGCGGCAGAGAAGGCCGGGGTAGGATACCTCCGCCTGCTGCGCCCGGCCAGTCCGCTGCCGGAAAACTGTCTCGTCTTTGAGAGCGCAAAGCAGGCAGCCGAGGCGCTGGCCGCAAAAGAGGGCAACCTTCTATTGGCCACCGGGGCCAAGGAGCTGGCGCAGTTCGCGGCCATCCCGCCCGAGCGGCTCTACCCCCGTGTCCTGCCCACGCTGGAAAGCATCGCGGCCTGCGAGGCGGCGAATATCCCCCACCGCAACATCATCGCCATGCAGGGCCCCTTCAGCTTTGCCCTCAATCAGGCCATGATGGAGCAGTTCCATATCCGCTGGCTCGTCACAAAGGACGGCGGCGCGGCCGGAGGCTTCGACGAAAAAGCCGCCGCTGCCTCTGCTGCCGGGGCGCAGCTGGTGGTCATCCGCCGCCCGCCCGAGCAGGGCGAGACGGCTTCCGAGGTGCTGAAACGCTGCAAGGAGATGATAAGATGAACGTGACACTCATCGGCATGGGCTCCGGCCAGCCGGAGAACCTGACCCTTCAGGGCCTGGCCGCACTGCGGCAGGCCGACCTCATCCTGGGCGCACGGCGTCTGCTGGCAGTTCTGCCTGCCGGCTGCACCGAGAACCGCGCCGCCGCCTACCGCCCCGACGAGGTGGCAGAGCTGCTGCAGACTTCCGGCGCAGAGAACGCCGTGCTGGTCTACAGCGGCGACACCGGCTTTTACTCCGGCGCGTCCTCCATGATGGAAAAGCTGGAGGCCCTCGGCGTCCGCGCCCGGGTGCTGCCCGGCCTTTCCAGCATCCAGCTGCTGGCGGCGGCGCTGGGCCGTCCGTGGCAGGGGTGGAACCTTGTTTCGGCCCATGGCCGCACCTGTGACCCGGTGGCCGAGTGTATGCAGGGCAGACCCACCTTCTTCCTCACCGGCGGCAGCGAAGACCCCGCCACCCTCTGCGCCCAGCTGGCGGCAGAGGGCTTCGGGGACGTGCAGGCTGTTGTGGGCCAGTGCCTCGGCACGCCGGAAGAGAAGATCTTCCGCGGCAGCGTCAAAGAGCTGGCCGCAGGCCGCTTCAACAGCCTGAGCGTCCTTCTCGTGGAGGCGGCGGAGGTACTGCCCCGCCGCGCTCCGGGCCTGCCGGACGAAGCCTTCGAGCGGGGCGATGTTCCCATGACCAAGCAGGAAGTCCGGGCCGCTGTGCTGGCGAAGCTGGCCGTCCGCCCGGAAGACATCCTGTGGGACGTGGGGGCCGGGACGGGCAGCGTCAGCCGCAAGGTGGTGCCCCAGCCGTCCAGCCGGACGGTGCGGCTGTCCAGCGGGGTGCAGGGCAAAATGTTCTTGCAACCGGTCAGCCGTGCGGCGGCAACGCTCTGCGGGTCGGCAAAAACCTCTTTTGTTTTACCGGCACGCAGCACCTGCCCCTCGTTCAGCACGATCATCTCTTTGCACAGGCGGTAGGCCTCGTCCCGGTTGTGGGTCACCAGCAGAGCGGTGCCCGCAAAGTTTGCCAGCAGGCTGCCTACCTCGCCCTCTACCTCTTCCCGCAGGTAGCTGTCCAGCGCACTGAACGGCTCGTCCAGCATCAGGATGCGGGGCCTGCCCGCCAGAATGCGGGCCAGTGCAGCGCGCTGCTGCTGCCCGCCCGAAAGCTCACTGGGCAGGCGGTGGGCCAGTTTCTCCAGCCGCATGGCGCGCAGGGCCTCCGCACAGGCCGCTTTGCGGGCGGCGGGGTCCTTCTCCTTTTTCAGCGCGCAGAGGATGTTCTGCTCCACCGTCATATTCGGGAACAACGCGTAGTTCTGGAACAGCAGGCCCACGTTCCTCTGCTGCGGGGGCAGGTCGATGCCCTGCTCGCTGTCGAACAGGACACGGCCATCCAGCACGATGTGGCCGCTGTCGGGTCTGACAATGCCCGCAATGCAGCGCAGGGTCATGCTTTTGCCGCAGCCGGATGCGCCGAGGATGGCGGCGGTGGTATTGCCCGCTGTGAACTCCGTGCGGAGGGCGAAGCCGTCGAACCGTTTGGTGATCTTGACGTCCAAACTCATGTGTGCTTCCCTCCCTGCTTCTGTTTGCGTTCCAGCAGGTTGACCGCCAGCAGCACCACCGCCGAGATGACGATGTCCACCAGCATCCACTGCATCGCCCCCCTCTCATCGTTGGTGCGCCAGAGCTGATACACCGTGGTGGCGATGGTGGCCGTTTTACCGGGGGTGTAGCCTGCGATCATGCTGGTCGCGCCGTACTCACCCAGCGCGCGGGCAAAGGCGAGCACCGTTCCAGCCAGGATGCCCTGACGGCAATAGGGCATCCGCACCCGCCAGAAGATCCAGGTGTTGGAAAGCCCCAGCGTCTGCGCAGACCAGGCCAGCGTCTCGTCGAAGCTCTCGAACGCGCCGCGGGCCGTGCGGTACATCAGCGGGAAGGCCACCACGATGGAAGCAAAGATGGCGCTGTACCAGTTCATGACCAGTTTGACGCCGAAATGCTCCAGAAAGAAGAGGCCCAGCGGCCGCTTGGCACCGAACAGCAGCAGCAGGAAATAACCCACGACCGTGGGCGGCAGGACCATGGGCAGGGTGAGCACCACGTCCAGCACACCTTTGAGCACACGGGGCAGCTTTGCGATATAATAGGCGGCAAAAATGCCGAGGAAGAACACCGCTGCGCAGCTGATGAGCGCAATGCGCAGGCTGTTCCAGAGTGGATACCAGTCCACTTGCTTTCACCTCCCTATTTCGTCTCACAGCAGGGCCCTGCTGTTTCCGGCGTCCGGGACCTCCTTCGGCCAGTCACAGCCTGCCCGGTCTGCCAAGAGCTCCCCTGTCAGGGGAGCTGGCGAGCAAATGCGAGACTGAGCGGTTTACAGTGCGGTGAAGCCGACGCTCTCGAAAGCTTCGCCTGCCGCAGAGGTCTGCAGATACTCCAGGAACTTCCGGGCAGCAACGGCGTTGGGGGCAGCCTTCAGGACGGCAGACGGGTAGATGACCTGACCGCACATCTCCTTCGTGGCCTCATCCACGACCTTCAGACCGGCGCTGAAGGCATCGGTGCAGTAGACGACACCGGCATCCACGCTGGCCTCGCTGACCTGAGTGGTGACTTCCTTGACGTTGGAGCCGTAGGTAATGACACCGGCCGCAGCCAGAGCGGCTTCGTCCAGCTCGTAGTAGGCCAGGATCTTCTGGGTGTACTGGCCCACCGGCACATCGCTGTTGCCCATGCAGAACAGGATGTCCTCAGCCTTCAGGTGCTCGGCCAGAGAATCGAAGCTGTCGATGCCCTTGTCGGCATTTTCGGGGACGCACAGGACGACCTTATTTTCCAGCAGATCCACGCGGGAATCGCTGTCCACGAAATCCAGACCCTCGGTGTTCACCTCAGCGGAAGCGGTGCTGTCCAGCTGGTTCATCTGCTTCTGACCTGCCGAAAGGAACAGGTCGCAGTCTGCGCCCTCCTGGATCTGGGTCTTCAGGGTACCGGAAGAGTCGAAGTTGAAGCGGAAGGTCACGCCGGGGTTCTCCGCCGAATAGGTCTCGGCGATGGCGTTCAGCGTCTCGGTCAGGGACGCTGCAGCGAAGACGATCAGCTCGACGGACTCGCCCGAAGCAGCCTCCGAAGAGGCGGCGGCAGAGCCTGCCACGGAAGAAACGGAGCTGCTGGAGCCGCCGCAGGCGGTCAGGGCAGCAGATGCGGACGCGATGCCGGCAGCGCACAGGAAGCCGCGGCGGGAGATCTGGGCATTCATGGTCATTTCTCCTTCTGTTGTTCCCATAGAGTTATCGTTTATAGCGTCTCCCGCAGGGCGGGGCTGTAAAGGCCGCATTACTTCCGGGCACACTCGCCGTCCAGCCCGGCGGCGATGCGGATGCCGTGTTCGAGGCTGGGCAGGATGTACTCCAGATTCTCCTGCACGGCCTTGGGGCTGCCCGGCAGATTGACGATGAGTGTCTTGCCGCGCAGGACGCTGGCTGCGCGGCTGAGCATCCCGCGCGGGGTGATGCTCAGGCTGTGGTACCGCATGGCCTCGGCGATGCCGGGGGCGCTGCGGGTGGCCACAGCATAGGTTGCCTCCGGGGTGATGTCGCGCGGGGAGAAGCCGGTGCCACCGGTGGTCAAGATCAGGTTCACCTGTCGGCCGTCGGCCAGCCGGATGAGCTGGGCCTTCAGCGCCTTGGCCTCATCGGGCAGGATCATGGTCTCCTCCACTTTGTACCCGGCGGCGGTCAGCATCTCCACGATGAGCGGGCCGCTCTTGTCCTCCCGCTCGCCGCGGGCGCCTTTGTCCGACAGGGTGATGACGGCTGCGCGCAGCGGCGGGTCTTCTTCCGGGGGCAGCAGGATCATCTCATCGCCCACATGGAGAGTGCCGCCGTGGAGCACACGGGCGAACACGCCCTCGTGGGGCATGATGCACTCGCCGGTTTGCTGTTTGATGACGCAGTCGTTGTGGCATTCCTTGCCGATCTGGGTCATCTCCAGCACGACCTCACCGACCTGAAAGCGGCTGGTGACGGGCAGATTGCGGAAATCGAACCCCTCCACAACGAGGTTTTCGCCAAAGGCACCGTAATCGACCCAGATCTTCTTGCGGAAGTTCTCGATCTTTTCGGCGCTGAGCAGGCTGACCTGACGGTGCCAGTTTCCGCCGTGGGCGTCGGTCTCAATGCCCCATTCCGGGGTCAGGGTGGCTTCGGGCACCTCGGTCTTGACGGTGCCGCGCTTCGGGCTGGTGCAAATGGCCAGGATCTTTCCCATATTATCCTCCGATCCGATACATCCCGCGTGTAGCCGGGACATCCTGTTTCAATTCAAAGTGGTGCTCCTGGGGCTTTTCCCAGATGGTGGTGCGGATGGCGCTGAGCAGCTCTTCGTCCGACGCGCCGCTGCGCAGGAGCGTTTTCAGGTCGCAGCCCGCCTCGCTGGCAAGGCAGGGCCGCAGAAAGCCCTGGCTCGTAAGTCGGACCCGGTTGCAGGAAGCGCAGAACTTGCCGTGCACGGCTGCAATGAAGCCCACGCTCCCCTGCCAGCCCGGCGCGGTGTAGTAGACTGCCGGGCCGTCGCCGATGCCTGCCGTTTCCTGACGGGAAAGCGGGGCCAGCTCCGGCCAGCGCTTCCGGAAGCGGGCCAGCAGGTCCGGCCCGGAGATGCAGGGCATCGCGGCCCCATAGCCGATGGGCATCATCTCGATGAAGCGCACCTGCAAAAACTTTGTCTCCGCCAGAGCAGCCAGCGCTTCCAGCTCTCCCTCGTTGACGCCCACCTGCGGCACGCAGTTCAGCTTGACGGGCAGGCCGCTTTCCAGCGCGGCCCGGATACCCGCCATCACGTCCGCAAAGGCGTCCCGCGCGGTGATGCGGGCGAACACTTCCGGTGAAAGGGTGTCCAGACTGATGTTCACGCTGTCCAGCCCGGCGGCAAGCAGTGCGGGCAGCTGCTGCGCCAGCAACACTCCATTGGTGGTCATGGTGACACGGCGGATGCCGGGGATGGCTTTCAGCTGCGCCACCAGATGGTCCACGCCTTTGCGCACCAGCGGCTCGCCACCGGTGACGCGGACCGTATCCACCCCGCACTGCGCAAACAGTGCGGCAAGGCGGAGAAATTCTTCGTACGTCAGGATATCTTCCCGTTCCAGTTTCTCCACACCGTCCGGCATACAGTAGCGGCAGCGCAGGTTGCACAGGTCGGTGACTGAGAGGCGCAGATAGTGGATCGTGCGGCCTTTTGCATCAAACATAGCCGCCCTCCGCCCGGATGTACAGGCCGCTCTTGCCGCCGCTCTTCTTTTCCAGATGGATCTCGCCCAGCTCCATCCCCTTATCCACGGCCTTGCACATATCGTAGATGGTCAGCAGCGCGGTGGAAACACCGGTCAGGGCCTCCATCTCCACGCCGGTGACGCCGCTGGTCTTGACGGTGCAGCGGGCCTCCACAGCCCGGCGCTCCGGCAGCAGTTCGAACTCGATCTGCACCTTGGTCAGCGGCAGCGGATGGCACAGCGGAATCAGCTCGCTGGTGCGCTTGGTGGCCATGATGCCAGCCACGCGGGCCACGCCCAGTACGTCGCCTTTTTTCACCGTGCCGTTCTGCACGGCGGCAAAGGCGTCTTCGTTCATGGTAATGATGCCGTGGGCCGTGGCCTCGCGGGAGGTGACAGGCTTTCCGCTCACGTCCACCATCACCGCATTGCCCTCGGCATCGAAATGGGTCAGTTTATTTTCTGTTGTATTCATAAAATTCACGTTATCCTTCGTGTCGCCTTTCACAACGGAGCTGGCTCAGCAGTGCCCGAACCCGCAGTTGGGCCAGGTGCAAGTGCCGCAGCCCAGGCAGAGGCCGCCCTCCCCCAGGCGGGCGATATCCTCGGCGGTGATGGGGTCATCGGCCAGCAGACGGGGCAGCAGCAGATCGAAAATGGTCCGCTTGGCGTACATCACGCAGCCCGGCAGGCCGCAGACAGGCACACCATCCAGATAGCTGACCAGGAACATGGCACCGGGCAGCACCGGCGCACCGTAGCTGATGATGTCAGCCCCGGTGTTTCGGATGGCCAGCGGGGTGCGGTCGTCGGGGTCCACGCTCATGCCGCCGGTGGTGAAGATCAGCTCGCAGCCCGCCGCCTTTGCTTCCAGAATGGCCGCTGTAATGCCCGCCGGGTCGTCGTCGCAGACCTTGTGGAAGACCATCTTGCAGCCGTATTCCGCCAGCTTGCGTTCCAGGATGGGGGTGAATTTATCCTCGATGCGGCCCTTGAAGACCTCGCTGCCCGTGGTGATGACCGCAAACTTCTTCTGGTGGAAGGGCAGGACGTTCAGGATGGGCTTGTCCCCCGCTGCTTTCTGCATGGCGTCCATCTTTTCCTGCTCGATGACCAGCGGGATGATGCGGGTACCGGCCAGTTTGGCTCCTTTTTTCACCGGCATGTCGCCGTGGATGGTGGCGATCATCATCTGCGGGGTGCGGTTGACCGCCAGCAGGGCGGCACGGTCGATCTTGAGCAGGCCGTCGCAGTCGGCGATCAGCTCGATCTTGCCCTCCTTCGGCTCGGTGCCGTGGATGTTCCTGCCCGCAGCGGCCCGATAGAGCAGCGCAGCGGCTTCGTCCTCATGGAGGATGCCGGGCGTCTTTTCCCAGACGTACAGGTTCTCCTTGCCGATGCTCAGCAGCACCGGGATATCCTCCGGCTGGACGATGTGGCCCTTGCGGAAGCGGGGGCCTTTGAACTCGCCCGGAAGGATCTGGGTGATATCGTGGCAGAGCACCTGCCCTGCGGCGTCTTCGGTACGGATCAGTTTCATAATCGCTTTCCTCTCTTCCTCACAGCGCGGGCATCTGGGCTGCGATCCAGTCGGCCAGTGCCTCCGGCTCATCCAGTGCAAAATCCGCGCCCGGCACATCGCCCACGACGGCCAGCGGCTCAAGGGAAGCCGGCTCATTGGAGATGGCGCTGCGCACGACTTCGATCTTGGGCCAGCCGCTCTCCTTGAAGCCTTCCATCAGCACCAGATCATAGCCATGGCGCTCGAACAGAGCCAGCAGATCCTGCTCGGTGAGGCGGAACGCTTCCGTGAGCAGATAGCGCTGCCCGGAAAAGACGGCCACGCCCTCGGCTCCGGCTTCGCGCAGGCGGAAGCTGTCGGTGCCGGGGACATCGGGGGTGAAATCGTGGCCGTCGTGCTTGATGACGCCCACCTTCAGCCCCCGCGCCCGCAGCAGCGGGATGAGCTTTTCCAAAAGAGTGGTCTTGCCGCTGTTGTGCACCCCGCTGACGGCAAGCACCGCCGGGTGTTTCAGGCTCAGCTCTGCGGCCAGAGCCTCTTTGCGTTCAGTATACAAAGGAAAGCACCTCCACTTCCTCGCCCGGCTCCACCGGGCCGCTGCCAGCAGGCAGCTCCACCAAAGAATTGCAGCCGATCATAGCCGACAGGCTGCCGGACGAATGGGCCTCGGTGTTGCCCTCGCCGGGGATGGCAACGGTGCCGCCCGATGCTCTGGCCCGCAGGTAGCGGTTCCCCTTGCTGGGCTTGGAAAAGCCGGTGGTCAGGGTGCGGCGGGTGCGGGGTAGGATGCAGGCTTCTTCCTGCCGCCCGGCGGCCCGCAGCAGGGCCGGGACGGCGTATTGTTCCAGAGTGGCTGCGGCGGCAAAGGGGTTGCCCGACAGGCAGAACACGAGTTTTCCCTCGACCTCTGCGGCCAGCATCGGGCTGCCGGGCTTCTGGGCGACCCCCGCAAAAATGCTTCGGGTACCCAGCATTTCCAGCACTACGGGCAGATAATCCTTCTGCCCGACCGACACGCCGCCGCTGGTGATGACGGCATCGCACCCGGTGAGCAGTTCTTCCAGCTCGGCGGCGATACGGGCCGGGTCGTCCGAGCAGTGGCGGCGGCGGACGGCAAATCCCAGCTGGCGCAGGCGGGCCGCATTCTGGATGCCGTTGGCGTCGTAGATCTTGCCGGGCACCCAAGACTCTCCGGGGGCCAGAAGCTCGCTGCCGGTGGCCAGCACACCGATGGTGAGCGGCTTGTACACCGGCACTTCGGCATAACCCTGCCCGGCCAGCACACCGAGGTGGGCAGGCGTGAGCACCGTGCCCGCTTCGGCGACCAGCGCTCCGGCGGCGATGTCCTCGCCCCGGAAGACCACGTTCGCGTTGTGGGAAAGTTCGGCGTAGATGTGCACGGTCTCTTCCCCGCCGTCGGTCTGCTCCTGCATCAGGACGCAGTCGGCCCCGGCGGGCAGCGGCGCACCGGTCATGATGCGGGCCGCGCAGCCGACAGGCAGCTCTGCCGTGGGGGCATCCCCGGCATAGAGCTTCATCACCACCGGCAGGGCTTTGGGGGTCATCTCCCCGGCCCCGGCGGTGTCGGCGCTGTGAAGCGCATAGCCGTCCAGCGGGCTCCGGTCAAAGGGGGGCTGGTCCATCCGGGCGCAGAGCGGCGCAGCGGCGATCCGTCCGCAGGCCTCGTCCAGCCCGACATTCTCGACCGCAGGCCGGGGCAGTGCCGCCGCGGCATCCAGCACACGGCGCAGCGCCTCGGCAGGCGCACAAAAAGGCTGTTTCATCGAAAAATATCCTCCATTTTATCCCGCAGAGAGCCGCCGTCCGCTATGGCCCGGACAGCATGCCCCCTTGTGAGTTCCATCGTTTTCAAACGGCAGGTAAAAAATGCGGGGACGTCTTGACCGAAAATCAAAACGCCCCCGCAGAAAACACGACGCACACCCCGCGCGGCTGTTTGCAGACAGCTGTGCCGGGCGGGACTCGCCCGCGCGGGCTGTTGCAGCAGCCGTGCGCAGGGCAGGCCCCGGTGTCGGGTCGATGGGAGGAGTTCTTTTTTTCAAATTGCAGCGTTTCTTCTGCGGGAAGGCGGCCGGGTTTCCCCTGCCACCCTTGAATGCCGGTCTGCGGTGCAGGCCCTTAGCATTGCGGCGCGGCGTCAGTGCCCTGCGGGTTTAGACGCCTTTGCTCAAAGAAGCTCTTATACCCTATTCTGTTTTGATCTGGAATGTTTAATCGCAGAACTCATCCACGTCGCTGATGGCTTTGGCGTAGCGGCGGGTGAGATACTGGGTGGAAAAGAGGAACCGCTCGTTCTGGTTGTTGGTCAGCTCCTCGATGTCCGCAAACTCCGGCCTTCCCTGCATGGTCTTCCAGGTCTGCTCGATCTCGTCCGGCGCAAGGCCGTAGGGGGAGCGCTGGAAGTAGCGCAGCGGGGTGGCGCTGGGGTAGATGCGGGCATTGAACCGCACCATCTCCGCGAACATCACACACAGGTCCCGGTCCTCGATGAGCTGCGCGATCATCGCGTAGTTATCGCTCATGTTGGCGCTGGAATAGTAGTAGGTGTCCTTGGCACCGGTGCGGGAGACGATGTCCTCACACTGGGGGTCCTGCGGCATCTGGGCCAGCAGCTCGTCGGCGTTTTCCACCTCCGAGGCCAGCTGGGCATGTGCCGTGACCAGAGCCGCCGCCGAGCGGGAGCGGATGAACCCTGCCAGCTGCTGTGCCGGGGTCAGCTCCGGCAGTTCCGGAGCCGTTTTGGTGGGCTGGTCTGCGTAGGGGTCGTTCTCCGCATCGGGGGCAGCGGCCAGAAAGTCCAGCAGCTCCGGTTTGGCGTCGGCCGCGTCGGTGCCTTCCGGCACAGCGGGGGCCTCAGCGGCTTCGGGCGCGGCCTTGGCAGCCTGCTGCTTTGCAGCCAGCTCGCTGGTCTCGCGCTCCACCACAGCCATCACGTCCTCGCCCGCCTTGGCGGCGCTGCCATCGAACGTGCTGCCCGTCTCTTTCAGGCGGCGGGCGGTCTCGCTGGCGGCGTCGATGCTGAACACCTCCGCCTTGGGCTTTTTCTTTGCGGCCATCTCCGCCTTCTGCAGATCCAGCACGACCTGTTCGGGGTCGGCTGCGCCATCCACAGTGGTGGTATAGCCGGGTTTGCGTCTGCCAAACAACATGGCAAATTTCCTCGTTTCTGTGGAATTTTACTCAGCGGCCTCGGTGGTCTGGGCATAGATGCCGCGCTTTTCGAGGTCGTCGGCCATATCGGCCAGGTCGAACTTCTCCAGCGTCTCGCGGGTGGGCACACCGGTGGTCAGATCCCAGCCAAAGATATTGTAGAACAGATCCTTGGCCTTTTCCATATCCGCGCGGTCCAGCTTGGTGGTGCCGGCCTCGAATGCCTTGAAATCCGGCTCCTTGTCGAAGACCCAGTCGCAGATCGCATCGTGCTCCTGGCGCAGGTTTGCACTGCCGCAGTTGTTCTGGAAGCTGATGGCGGTCATGGCGCGGAGCATCTGGGTGATGCGCTCGCCGGCCTCCTGCAGGCCTGCCTGGGTGTAGGTCTCGCCGGTCACAGCGGTCATGAAATCCGCCTGCAGGTCGAGGTCGCCGTGGTAGTTGCGCTCCTTGGAGGGAGACTGGGTCATGGGCCACATCCAGTTGCAGAGGGTGGCAGAGTCGTGGAAGTTCTTGTCGTTGACGCAGTAAGCCGCCAGCTTTGCCTTGTTCTCGTTGATGGGAGTGTAGCACTTGGCCTTGTCGTAGCAGCCCTCGCCGAAGAAGTCTTCCATGACCTTCTTGGTCACTTCATACGGAGCGCCGGAACCGGTCTCGCAGACGATCTCGTGGATCATGCAGTCACGGTTGTAAACGAGGTTGTACAGCATACCCACCTGCCATGCCTCAGCAGGGCCGTGGTGGTTGGGGAAGCCGTTGTAGATCAGGTTGGAGTTGGTTGCACCATCGTCGCGGTCCAGCCAGCTCTTGGGCAGGCCGAACTTTTCCATCATAGCCAGCGTACCCTTGGCGATGACCGACAGGTCGCCCTCGCCGTAGGCCATGCGGCGGATGAGCTCGACCTCCCAGCGGGGGTCACCGGCCTTCTCCCAGGACCAGGGCAGCGAATCGTACTCTTCCTCGCTGATGTACTTGGTGGCCTCCTCGCGGGGCATCCGCAGGATCCACAGCAGATCGCGGTTCAGGTTGCCGTAGTTGTCCCACAGGCCCATATCGTCCACAGCGTGAGCCCAGGCCAGATTGATGACCATGGTGCCGTCGCCCTCGTACTTGAAGTCATGGACGCCGTCCGGGTACACGCGGGTGCCGTACAGCACGGGCATGCAGGTGTTGGAGTTGTGGGTAGGCAGGTCGTAATCGGCCAGCGGGTCCACATCGTACTCGGTGTAGCAGCGGATGGGGCAGGAGGAGCAGCCGCCGTTCTTCACGGTGTACTCCGCAGCCGGTGCGCCGAAGTCGAAGTAGCCCTTGAAGCAGCGCAGGGCCACCTTGTTGATGTCGTTGTAGGGCTGCTCGCCGGTATCCACGGGGCCGCCGGGAGCCTTTTTCCACATACGGCCCGGTGCGCCGGACCAGCGGTTCTTGCCGGAGGTGGCGCTGTACTCGGCCCAGCTCTGGGGCTGTGCGGGGACGTTGTGATTGTTGTTGCCGCCGATGAGGTTGCCCATCATGTAGTTGGACAGCTCCAGTACCTTCTTGGGGTCGGCGACCTTGACGCTGCCGGTGCCGCGGATGGCCAGGCCCTTCAGCTTCTTGTTGCCCATGGCAGCGCCCAGACCGGCGCCGCCGGAGTTGCCAAAGCTGGTGTTCAGGGTGGAGTAGTCCACCAGATTCTCACCGGCAGGGCCGATGGAAGCGGTCTCGAACTCACGACCGTTCTGCTCCACCATCCACTTGTTGGCCGCGAACGTACCCTTGCCCCAGATGTCAGAAGCATCCTCGAGGGAGACCTCGTCGTCCTCGATGCGCAGGTAGACGGGCTTTTCGGAGATGCCGGTGATGACGATGCCGTCCCAGCCCGCATACTTCAGCATGGGGCCGATGTGGCCGCCCATGTGGGCGTCGATGATGGAGTTGCCCTTGGACCAGGTGGAGCGGAAGGTGACGTTCATGCGGCCGGAGCAGGGTACGCCGGCACCGGTCAGGGGGCCGACGCCGAAGATGACCTGTGCCTTCTCGTCGTAGGGGTCGAGGTCCATGGGAGCTTCCTCATACATGATGCGGTAGGCCATACCCATACCGCCGATATACTTATGGTACTTTGCGTCATCCTGCGTGGTGATCTCGCCGGTGGTCAGGTCAACGCGCAGGATCTTACCTGCCCAGCCATAATATTCAGCCATTGTTGTTCCTCCTTACAGGTCCATGTAGGCAGCCTGTGCTGCGCTGGTGACGGCATCCCAGTCCACGATGGACAGAGCGCCGGACGGGCAGCCTGCCACGCAGGCACCGCAGGCGATGCACTTGGACGACTTGCCGGTCTCGGGGTTGACGGTGGGCATATGCCAGGGGCAGGCCTCGTGGCAGGCGCCGCAGCCGATGCACTTGTCGGTGTCCACCACACGGATGCCCTGGGCATTGGTGGTGATGGCCTTCTGGGGGCAGGCGTTGCCGCAGGCGGGGTCCTCGCACTGGCGGCAGGTATCCGGGAAGTAGACCCAGCAGTTGTCGGTGCCGGACAGCAGGCCGTTGCCGGCACCGTCCAGATTCAGACGGCGCTGGATCTTCACGCGGCTGATGTAAGAGGAGCACACGCCGTCGTTGGTCAGCGTGCAGTTGATCTCGCAGCGCTGGCAGCCGGTACACAGGTCGGCGTTGACCACCAGCAGGCCCTGGGGCAGCGCCCAGGTAGCCACTGCGCCGCTGTCCACATACTTCTGCAGCATCTGCTTCAGGGTGAGCACCTTGGGCACCTTATGCTGAGAGCAGCCGAACAGGGACAGCATGGAAGCGGACAGGGTGAGCCCTGCAAGGCTCTTGCCCGAGATCTTCATGAATTGACGGCGGGTCATGTCAGCCGTCAGGAAATCAGTTTTTGCCATAGGTTCCATTCCTCCGTTGAGGTCACTCTGCGCAGAGTACCCCGGTCACATAGAAATACGAGTTGTTGACGATGGTCGTCACAGCCGAAGAGGTGATGGTCGCGCCGGAAAGGGCGTCCACCTCGGTCAGGTCTGCGCTGACGGCACCGGACGCATTGCCGGTAGTGGTCAGACTGGCCTGCTCCAGACGCGCCTTGGACTGCTCCTCTGCCGAGAGATCCGCAAAGGGGATCGCCATCGGCTCGCCGTCCAGTGCGCTCTTGCTGAGCATGGCTGCGTACAGCTTGCGCCGTGCCACGGCCTCTGCGCTGGAATCCAGCGGCGGAGCCAGCTCATCGCCCAGTGCCTCGCCCTTCAAAGCCGAGAGGGTAAGCCCTGCAGCATACATCTTGCGGGTAGCCTCGGCCTCAGGAGAGGTATCGAAGGCGCGCCACTGTGCGGGGTCAAAATCCCCGGCAGCAGCGGGCTGCTCCTCCGCTGCACCGGCAG
>OMGH01001468.1_pt1 | contig 14403 bp, 13 predicted proteins | sample 1645841 | NCBI WGS metagenome assembly OMGH01 (sample SAMN00849584, study PRJEB25192) | human gut metagenome
AAGCCGATTTTTTCAAGTCAATAGTGATAATAGAAAGCTGCGGCAGGAGCAAGCCCCTGCCCTACGAAACGCCTATTAGAATTTTATAAGAGGCGCGGTTTAGCCGCTTTATCGACAGTCTGAGAGCCATCGGCAATGCCGGTGGCTCTCTTTATACAGTCTATTCTTATTTTGCTGCGGTCTCGCAGTACAGGCAGCGGTAGGTGCCCTTGTCCGGGTCAACCAGGGTGAACACATCATCCACCTGCTCGTGGTTGCTGATACACGCCGGATTGGGGCAATGCACCATATTCACCAGCTTTTCCGGCAGACGCAGCGCCTGCTTTTCCGCCGCTTTTCCGCCGCGGATCACATTCACGGTGGTATGGGGCGCCAGGTACGCCACCGCGTCCAAGTTCAAGTCAAACTTGTCCGTGGCGATCTTAAGCACATCTTTTTTGCCCATTTTAGAGGACTTGGCGTTTTGGATCAGGGCCACCTGGGCATCGGTCTTGTCCAGCCCCAACAGCTTATAAATACGCATACCCATACCCGCGGGGATATGGTCCAGTACATAGCCGTTTTGGATCGAATCAATGGTCATTCCAGTGCACCTCCCCACTTCAGCAGCGTCATAATCAGCGCCATACGAATGTATTTGCCGTTCTTGGCCTGTTCAAAATACTTGGCTCGCGGATCGTCGTCCACATCCACGGTGATCTCATGGACCCGAGGCAGCGGGTGCATAATGGTCAGATCGCTTTTGGCGCTTTCCAGCTTTTCCGGGTCCAGTACAAAGGCGTCCTTATGGCGTAGGTACTCATCTTCCGAAAAGAAGCGCTCTCTCTGGATACGGGTCATATAAAGCACATCCAGCCGGGGCATCACATCTTCCATGTGCTCCACCTCTGTGTACTTCATACCGGAGGCGTCCAGCACATCCGTTTTGATATAATCCGGCACTGCCAACTCCTTGGGAGAAATCAGCACAAACTCCACATCCGTATAGCGGCACATAGCCTTAATGAGGGAATGCACCGTGCGGCCAAATTTTAAATCCCCGCAAAGGCCGATGGTCAGGTGGTCCAAACGACCCTTTTCCCGATAAATGGTGAGCAGGTCCGTTAAGGTCTGCGTGGGGTGGCTGTGGCCGCCGTCACCGGCGTTAATGATGGGCACATCGCTCTTAAAGCTGGCAACCCGGGGCGCACCCTCCAGCGGGTGACGCATAGCGATAATATCCGCATAGCAGGACACGATCTTCACCGTGTCCCCTACCGTCTCGCCCTTGGAGGCAGAGGAAGAATTGGCCTCTGCAAAGCCCAGCACATTGCCGCCCAGCTCCATCATCGCCGCTTCAAAAGACAGGCGGGTGCGAGTTGACGGCTCAAAAAACAGGGTTGCCAATTTTTTGCCGTCGCACACATGAGCGTATTTCTTAGGGTTGGCGATAATGTCCGTAGCCAAGTGGATCAAATCGTCAATCTCTTCTACCGTAAAGTCCGTTGTATCTAAACAATGGCGCATAAAGACCACTCCTTCTGCTTACAGTTCCATCCAAGCCGGGTCCTGGGGGTTCTTCTGGAACGCGGTCAGCTTGGCAATATCCTTGTCTGCGATATAACCCTCGGCGGCAGCCACCTTGGACAGGGTGTCAAAGTCAGACAGGCTGTAATTCACCACATCGGCAGCAGCCAGGCGCTCCACGCCCTTTTGCAGACCGTAGGTGAAGATGGAGGCAATACCCAGCACCTCAGCACCGGCCTGGCGCAGCACATCTACCACTTCCAGCACAGAGCCGCCGGTGGAGATCAAATCTTCAATCACCACGACCTTCGTGCCCGGCTCCATTTTGCCCTCAATTTGGTTTTGGCGGCCGTGATCCTTATGACCGGAGCGCACATAGCCCATGGGCAGGTCCAAAATGGTGGCGGTAATGGCTGCGTGGGCAATACCCGCCGTGGAGGTGCCCATCAGCATCTCCGCTTCCGGGAACTTCTCTTTTACAATTTCAGCCAGTCCGGCCTCCACATCTTTCCGTACCGCAGGAGCGGACAAAGTCAGCCGGTTGTCGCAGTAAATGGGGCTGTGGATACCGGAAGCCCAGGTAAAGGGATCGTCCGGCTTTAAGAACACAGCACGAATGGACAGCAAATCTTTTGCAATCTGTTCCTTAGTAATGGTCATAATAACACTCCTTAATCTATAAATTCACGGCAGCAGCGTCTGTACGCAGCCACCGGGTCATCGGCAGCGGTAATGGGGCGGCCCACCACAATGTAGTCGGAACCGATCTCCTTTGCCTTGGCAGGGGTGGTCACCCGCACCTGGTCGCCCAGGTCGCCGTCTGCAAAGCGTACGCCGGGGGTCACGGTCATAAAGGCCTTGCCGCAGGCGTCCTTCACCATGCCCGCCTCCAGCGGCGAGCACACCACGCCGTCCAGACCGGCGGTCTTGGCGTTCTTAGCGTACTGCACAATGGTGTCGTTGATAGTAGCGTTGATGAGCAGTTCTTTTTGCATGCGCTCCTCACTGGTGGAGGTCAGCTGGGTCACGGCGATCAGCAGCGGACGCGTGCCGTCCGGCCGGGTCAGACCCTCCAGTGCGGCCTTCATCATCTCTACTGTACCGGCAGCGTGCACATTGGTCATATCCACATCCAGTCGGCTCAGCACTGCCATGGACTTCTTTACCGTATTGGGAATATCGTGCAGCTTTAGATCCAAAAAGATCTTATGTCCACGCTTTTTCAGCTCCCGCACAATGGACGGACCCTCTGCGTAATACAGCTCCATACCGATCTTCACAAAGGGCTTTTCCTCCGTGAATTTGTCCAGAAACGCAAAGGTTGCCTCTGCGCTTGCAAAATCGCAAGCCACGATCACATCTTTACCCATTTTTTACCACTCCTATCACATCACTTAATTTATCAATCCCCAGGTCTGCGCACACAGTCGGCAGATCCTCAATGATTTTTTTGCAAGCGTAGGGGTCTACCAAATTGGCAGCGCCTACCTGTACAGCCGTGGCACCGGCCATCATCATCTCCACCACATCCCGGGCACTGGTAACGCCGCCGCAGCCCATCACGGGAATGTTGCAGGCACTGGCCACCTGGTACACCATACGCACCGCCACCGGAAACACCGCCGGGCCGCTAAAACCGCCCATGGTGTTGGCAATCACCGGTCGACGCCGGTTAAGATCAATGCGCATACCCAGCAGGGTGTTGATCAGACAAATACCATCCGCACCGGCCTCTTCGCAAGCCTTGGCAATGGCTACAATATCCGTTACATTAGGCGACAGCTTAATGAATATCGGCTTGGTGGTCACTGCCTTTACCGCCCGGGTCACTTCTGCGGCACAGGACGGATCCGTGCCAAAGCTCATACCGCCGCCGTGCACATTGGGGCAGGATACATTCACTTCCAAAATCCCCACCTGCTCCTCTTTGTCCAGCAGCTGGCAGGTATAGGCATAGTCCTCCACGGAGAAGCCGCTCACGTTGGCGATCACCGGCTTGTGAAAGATTTTTTTCAGCTCCGGCAGTTCATGCTGGGTCACATGGTGCACCCCGGGATTTTGCAGACCAACGGCATTGATCATGCCGGCGGTGCATTCTGCAATGCGGGGGGTGGGATTGCCAAAACGAGCATCCCTTGTGGTGCCCTTAAAGGAGAAAGAGCCTAACATGTTAATATCATAAAATTCGCTGAATTCCTTGCCGAAGCCGAAGGTGCCGGAGGCAGGAACCACAGGGTTGTCCAACTCCAGCCCGCACAAATTCACACGCAGGTCTACCATATGATCTCCTCCTTTACCAGCACCGGTCCGTCCTTGCAAATGCGCTTGTTGCCGTACTTGGTCTTGCAGGAGCAGCCCATACAAGCGCCAAAGCCGCAGCCCATGCGCTCCTCAAAGGAGAACTGACCGGAGGTGGCAGAGCGGTCATATACCGCCCGCAGCATCGGCAGCGGACCGCAGGTATAAAAGTAGTCATAATCCGCCGGAAAAGCGTCCGTCACGAACCCCTTGGTGCCTACACTGCCGTCCACGGTGGTGATCCGCACTTCCGCACCCAGTGCAGCGAATTCCTCGGCGTAGAACACTTCGTCCGCCGTGTTAAAGCCCAGTATCACCGTCACCTGCTGCCCGGCAGCCCGCAAGCACTTGCACAGATTGTAAAGGGGCGGCACGCCCACACCACCGCCGATGAGCAGCGCGTGGTGCACAGGCTCGATGGTATAGCCGTTGCCCAGGCCAGTGAGCACATCCAGCGTCTCCCCCGGCTGCATCTTTGCCATTTGGGCCGTCCCCTGCCCCACAACTTTATAGATGATAGTCACCGTCCGGCTGTCATAGTCGCAGACGGAGATGGGGCGGCGCAGGAACTTGCCCTCCAGAGCAATGTTGATAAACTGGCCCGGCGCTGTAATGTACCGGGTGTCCCCTGCCAGCACCATACGGTACACGGTGGCGGTCAGAGGTCGATTTTCTTCTATTGTAAAAATACCTTGTTTATACATACGCTTACTCCGCGTCAATGGTAGACACGCCCAGAGTGATCTCCTCCAGCACATCCAGCAGCACCTTTACCGTGTCCAGCGAGGTGAACATGGTCACATTGTTTTCCACCGCAGCCCGGCGAATTTCAGAGCCGTCCGAATGACTGTCGCCGTGGTTAATATCAATGGTGTTAATCACATAGGCAATGTGTCCCTGGCGCAGTGCCATCAAAATTTCGTCACTGTCATCCTCAGTGAGCTTTTGCCGCACCCGGGTGCGAATGCCGTGGTCTTTCAGGTACTTGGCGGTGCCCTCAGTGGCTTCGATATTAAAGCCCAGGTCGTAGAACCGACGGATCAACGGCAGCGCAGTAGGCTTGTCCTGATCCGCAATGGTCACCAGCACCGTGCCGTAGTTAGACACATGCAGCCCGCTGGATTGTAACGCTTTATACAGAGCGCGGGTCAGGCTCTTGTCGTAACCGATAGCCTCGCCGGTGGACTTCATCTCCGGGGACAGGTAAGTGTCCATCCCTTTCAGCTTGCTAAAGGAGAACGCAGGCGCCTTCACATACCAGCGCTTTTTCTCCGTGGGATACACCTCCGTAATGCCCTGCTCTTTTAAGCTGTGGCCCAGGATCACCTGGGTGGCAATGTGCGCCATAGGCACGGAAGTGGCCTTAGACAGGAACGGCACCGTGCGGGAAGAACGGGGATTCACCTCGATCACATACACATCGTCGTTGCTGTCTGCAATAAACTGGATATTGTAAAGGCCCACGATGCCGATGGCCGTACCCAGTTTAACGGTATAATCAATAATCTTGTCCTTGACCGCCTGGCTGACGGAGAAGGTGGGGTAGATGCTGATAGAGTCACCGGAATGTACGCCGGTGCGCTCCACATGCTCCATAATACCGGGAATGAACACATCTGTGCCGTCACAGATGGCGTCCACCTCCAGCTCTTTACCCATAATGTATTTATCCACCAGCACCGGCTGATCGGTGTTGATCTCCACAGCCGTTTGCAGGTAGTGGCGCAGGCTCTCCTCATTGGCAACGATCTGCATGGCACGACCACCCAATACAAAGGAGGGGCGCACCAGCACAGGATAACCAATGGAGGCGGCAACGCGCACGCCCTCTTCAATATCCGTAACTGCCAGACCCTTAGGCTGGGGAATGCCCAGCTTTTCCATTACCTTTTCAAAGCTGTCCCGGTTCTCTGCCCGGTCAATGGCAGCCACGTCGGTGCCGATGATGGGCACACCCAGCGCGTGCAGTGGAGGCGCCAGGTTAATGGCGGTCTGACCGCCAAGGGACACCACAATGCCCATGGGCTGCTCCAGCTCGATTACATTCATCACATCTTCCACCGTCAGCGGCTCAAAATACAGCTTGTCTGAGGTGGTGTAGTCGGTAGACACGGTCTCCGGGTTGTTATTAATGATAATCGCCTCATACCCGGCGTCCCGAATAGACCAAATAGCGTGAACGGTGGAGTAGTCAAATTCCACGCCTTGACCGATGCGAATGGGGCCGGAGCCGAGCACTACGATCTTCTTTTTATCTGATACAACGGACTCATTCTCCTCCTCATAGGTGGAGTAGAAGTACGGCACATAGGAGTCAAACTCAGAGGCACAGGTGTCGATCATCTTATACACCGGGAACAGCTTGATCGACTTGCGCAGGTTAAAGACTTCCGCCTCCGTCATACCCCACAGCTGGCCGATATATTTGTCGGACACGCCCATTTTTTTGGCGTCCCGTAAGGTCTGTTCATCCCGGGGATTGGCTCGCAATACCGCCTCAAAGTCCACAATGTTCTTGAACTTTTCCAAAAACCACATATCAATCTTCGTGGCATTATAAATGCGGTTCAAATCGCAGCGCAGCCGGATCAACTGGGCAATGGCGTACAGCCGATCATCGGTGCCGGTGTGGATATAGTCCAGCAGCTCCTCTTGACTGTACGTGTCAAATTTCTTCATATACAGGTGGCAAACGCCAATCTCCAGGGAGCGCACCGCCTTAAGCAGGCTCTCCTCCATGGTGCGACCTACGCTCATCACCTCGCCGGTGGCCTTCATCTGGGTGTTCAGCGTATTGTTGGCGTCGGCAAATTTGTCAAAGGGGAACCGGGCGATCTTGGTGACCACATAGTCCAGGGTAGGTTCAAAGGAAGCGGGGGTATTGGCAATAGGAATCTCGTCCAGATGCATACCCACGGCAATCTTGGCGCTGACCCGGGCAATGGGATAGCCGCTGGCCTTGGAAGCCAAGGCAGAGGAACGGCTGACGCGGGGGTTCACCTCAATAAGATAATACTGGAATGAGTGAGGATCCAGCGCGAACTGCACATTGCACCCACCCTCGATTTTCAGTTCCCGAATGATCTTCAGTGCAGAGTCACGGAGCATCTGGTACTCTTTGTTGGTGAGGGTCTGAGAGGGTGCCACCACCACAGAGTCGCCGGTATGGATACCCACCGGGTCAATATTCTCCATATTACAAATGGTAATGGCGGTATCGTTGGCGTCCCGCATCACCTCATATTCTACTTCTTTATAGCCCTTAATGCTCTTTTCCACCAGCACCTGGTGCACCGGTGACAGAGCCAAGGCATTTTTCAGCATCACACGGCACTCTTCTTCATCATCCGCAAAGCCGCCGCCGGTGCCGCCAAGGGTAAAGGCCGGGCGCAGCACAACGGGATAACCGATCTCTGCAGCAGCACGCAAACCGTCCTCCAAGGTCTCTGCGATCTCTGAGGGCAGCACTGGCTCCCCCAGTCCCTGGCAAAGTTCCTTAAACAGCTCTCGGTCCTCAGCCCGCTCAATGGACTCAAAGCTGGTGCCGAGAATTTCTACATCGCACTCTTGCAGCACGCCTTTTTTCGCCAGCTGTACCGCCAAGTTTAGGCCGGTTTGGCCGCCCAAGGAAGGCAAGATAGCGTCTGGGCGCTCATGACGAATAATACGCGCCACATATTCCAAATTCAGCGGCTCCATATAGACTTTATCAGCAATATCCGTATCGGTCATAATGGTAGCCGGGTTGGAGTTGATGAGCACGACTTCATAGCCCTCCTCACGCAGGGCAAGGCAGGCCTGGGTGCCGGCGTAGTCAAACTCCGCCGCCTGGCCAATGACGATAGGGCCGGAGCCGATCACCAATACTTTATGAATATCTGTACGCTTAGGCATGGTTCTGCGCCTCCTCCATCAAATCAATAAACCGGTCAAACAAATAGGCACTGTCCTGAGGACCGGGTGCGCTCTCCGGGTGGTACTGCACGGAGAACAGCCGGTTCTCCGGGGAGGCCACACCTTCAGCAGTGCGATCCAGCAGGTTCACATGGGTCAGCTCCAGCTCCGTGCCGGCCAGGGAGGCCACATCCACCGCATAAGAATGGTTCTGCGAGGTGATCTCGATCTTGCCGTTCTCCAAATGCTTCACCGGGTGGTTACCGCCCCGGTGGCCGAACTTCATCTTAAAGGTCTTCGCTCCCAGCGCCAGGCTGATCATCTGGTGCCCAAGACAAATGCCGAAGATAGGCAGCTTGCCCTTAAGCTGCTGCACAACTTCGATCACCGGGGTCACATCCTCCGGGTTACCGGGACCGTTAGACAGGAACAGTCCGTCCGGGTGCATACGCAGAATCTCCTCTGCGGTGGTATCGTAAGGCACGACCGTCACATTGCAGCCTTTTTCGTTCAGCTTGCGGATAATATTCAGCTTTACCCCGCAGTCGATGGCTACCACATCGTACTTATGGTTAGGGGTACGGGAATACCAGCGCTTTTTGCAGCTGACCCGAGACACCATATCTGTGGGAATGGTGTAATTCTTCACCTGCCACAGGGCACTGTCATAGGGCATATCCGCCGGGAAGATGCCCACTTTTTGGCTGCCTTCGTCTCGAATGATGCGGGTGAGCATACGGGTGTCGATCCCACTGATACCGGGAATTCCATATTCCTCCAGCACCTCAGACAGGGTCTTGGTATAGCGAAAATTGGAGGGCTGATCGTTGTATTCCCGCACGATCAGGCCGCCCATGGTGGGAATCTTGGTCTCATAATCCTCATCGGTCATACCGTAGTTGCCGATGAGCGGGTAAGTCATCACAACCATTTGATCTGTATAACTGGGGTCGGAAACGATCTCCTGATACCCCACCATAGAGGTGTTAAACACGATCTCGTTAATGGCGCTCTTATCTGCGCCAAAGCCGTAGCCGAAGAACTGCTTGCCGTTCTCCAGCACCAACTGCTTATCGTAAGGCTTCATATACTACTTCTCCTCTCCATACCGTCAATCTGTTTTTGCCCTGCACCAGCCAACCGGCAAAAGGCGTTGCCCTGCCCATAGTCACAAACTTGTCCGGGTCTACCGTCCAGTTGCAGTCCGTGTCCAGCAGGCACAGATCCGCCGGTGCGCCGGGAACAATCTCGCCAACCGGCAGGTCAAATATTTCTCTTGGCCGCACGGCCATCATTTGAATCAGCTTTTCAAAGGTCATCACACCGGTGCGCACCAGCTTGGTGTACAGCACCGGGAATGCCGTTTCCAGACCCACAATACCCATGGCGGAACCGGACAGACCCTTCTCTTTTTCCGCAGCACTATGGGGCGCATGGTCGGTGGCGATCACATCCACCGTGCCGTCTGCTACGCCCTCTAACAGGGCTTCCATATCGCTGCGGCTGCGCAAGGGCGGGTTCATCTTGAACCGACCGTCCTCCTGTAAATCCTCATCACACAGGACAAGGTAGTGGGGGCCGGTCTCGCAGGTGACGGGCACGCCGCTTTTCTTCGCTTCTCGAATCACTTCCACGCTCTCCTTGGTGGAAATGTGGCACACATGGTAACGACAACCGGTATCCGACGCCAGGCGGCAGTCCCGCTCGATCATCTTCCACTCAGAGGCGGAAGAAATGCCCCGGTGACCGTGCGCCTTGCAGTAAGCGCCGTCATGAATGTAGCCGCCATTCAGCAGATCGTTGACTTCGCAGTGGGCGGAGATCACTTTGTTCAGCGCCTTGCATCGCACCATCGCTTCTCGCATTAAGCCCTCGTCCTGCACACCGCAACCATCGTCGGAAAAGCCCACCACCTTTGGTGACAGCGCTTCAAAATCCACCAATTCGCCACTACCTTTACGCCCCTTGGTAATAGAGGCAAATGGCAAAACCTGGATTTTGGCGTCCCGGTCAATGATCGCCTGTTCCTCTGCCAAATGAGCCGGGGTATCCGGCGCCGGGGTCAGATTGGGCATGGCGCAAACGGTCGTATAGCCCGCCGCAGCCGCCGCCCCGGACCCGGTGGCAATGGTCTCCTTATAAGAAAAACCGGGCTCACGGAGATGCACATGCACATCAACGAAACCCGGTATAAGGAAATACTGACCCCTTGCATCAAAAAGGGCATTGACCCCATCAGAGGAAATGGAGGTGCCGAGGGACTTTATTTTGCCTCCCTGTAAGAGGACATCTGCCGTATGAAACCCGCCGCCGTTCCAGCAGCGCGCGTTCTGAATAAGCAATGTCATATTCTGTACTCTCCATCAAAATTGCTGTTCGTTCTAAACAGATATTATACTGGACACAAGACCTAAAGTCAAGACATAATTTGATTACAAAACGGTGAATTCTGCCACCGCAAAAGCAATGCGCGAGCCCCCTCCGGGGAGATGGCTTGTCGGCATTTATTTTGCAGACGATTGCGCCTGTTCCTCTTTCATTTCTTCCAGCAATTTTTCATGCACCGCGTCCTGCTTTTTGCGCACAACAGAGGCGGGAATAAAGCAGAACACCATAACCGCAGCGGCACCCAAGAACAGCTCCATGGGATACACAATATCCGCGCTATCGGTAATGCCTTTATTATACTGATTGATAATAAACTGCGCAATCAGCGGTCCGATAATCATGGGCACCAACACATACAGCACCATACGACAGCCCTGGAACAGACCCTCTCGGCCCTTTGGAATGCAGTCCCGATAAGAAGCGGTAAACAACCCCGCCATCACCAGAGTTACGCCAATTACCAAAATACCGCCGACAATTAAAATCGCCAGTTCCGCCTTTAGGTTTTTGCCTACGAAAAACTTAGCACTCCAAATAACTACGCAGCCGACGATCCCGGCAATAATGGTGGGATAGAAAAAGTGCTTTTTGCCCACTTTATCCATAGCGGTACTCACCAAAACGGAGCCCACGGCCGCCGCCAGGCCAATAATGGCCACCGGGACAATATAATCCTTGATTTGCAGCGTGCCCTCAATAATGTTAAACAGATAGTTCACATAGATCTGGTATGCAATAGCCGCCACCATATTGCCGGACAGACAAACATACAGCAGCTTGTTTTCTTTGATCACTTTCGGGTTTAAGCTATACACAAAGTCGCCCAGAAAGTTACCGTCCGTCTTTTTTTGCAGACCCGGCTTGTCTTTCATCAAGAACACGCCGATCAGGCCGCCGACAGTGGGAATAATACCCAGGAGCATAAAGAACTTTTTCCAGTCGTCGGTGGTGGCAGAGGCATTGGTCAGCCCGTCAAAGCCTACAAACACAACGGCAATGGCCAGCAGCGGCAGCACTGCCAAAATGGTGTCTACCTTGCTGCGGTTGGCGGTATTCGTCATATCTGTGATCCAGGTGTTAAAGGACGCATCGTTACTGATGGAACCGATCACAGACATCACGCAGTCCATGACAACCACCAAGATCACCATGGCCTTGACTTTATCCGGCGCCGGCTGCATAGGGATCAGGGCAAAGGCCATAATGGTAAAGCCCCAGATCACATACCCCCAGGTGATAAACACCTTGCGCTTGCCGGTACGGTCGCAGATGGCGCCGCCCAGCAGCGTAGACAGCGTAGCAAACAGTGCGGAGAACGCCACCATCAGCGTAGTGGCATAAGGCGCGCGAGTGATCTCATTTTGCATAAATCGGCTGAAATACATATTCTCTACCACCCAGGCAATCTGGCCGATCAGGCCAAACAGCAGAATGGAGGTCCAGGTGCGCCCTGACAAAGCGCCTGGATTCTTTGCTTTCATAGTCATTCCCCCTAAAACAAAATAGAGTTACCCTATTCTTTTGGCTTATTTTACCACATTCTATTGATATTGTGAAGAGAATATAGTAAAATAGAACAAAATTATTTTACAATTTCCAATGATTTGCCCATTACACAACCCGTCATAGCAATTAAGGAGGACCCACGATGATAGACCGCAAAACTTACCTGACCCTGCCCGGTGACTACAAGACCTTAAAGAGCGATTTTTTGGGAACCTTGGAGGCAAGCGGAAAAGATATACTGGTGCTCACCGACTGCGTCACATTAAAAGTGGGCAAGACTCGCTTTATCATTTCTCCCCTATTTGCGCACATTGACCCGAAGCGTATCGTCTCAAAGGCGTTTACCAAGGAGGAGTTCACAGCGTTAATGACCGAGTACCACGAGGGCTGTACCCCGGAGGATATTGAATCGCTGCGTTTTGTGCCCCACATTGTGGAGTTCATTGAGGAGGACGGTAGAGAGATTCTTTCCAGTTCTTACTCCCAATATCAGTTCTTTAAGCAGTACCCGGTTACGGACACCGCCTATGCTTGCACCGGCTTTCGGGTGACTCGCGTTTGAGCCTATAAATCTTATATAAAAAGGGGGCGGTTTGTGTACCGTCCCTTTTTTCACAGAAAGTGACTTGCTTCTTTTGACAAGATATGCTATCCTAAGTAATCGAATGGATTTATCTCATAGGAGCAACAAGCAATGAAGCGAATTCCTCAACAGCATGATATGAAACGGCAGGAACTGATGGAAAAATGCTTTGCCTGCTATGCGGAAAACGGATTAACCGGAACCGGCACCCAGGCGCTGGCAGAAGCCTGCGGCTGCACCAAAGCCAACCTGTATGTTTATTTTAAAAATTTGGACGAGCTGATTATCGACTCCACCGCCTACTGTATGTCCAAGGTGGAGGACGACTTTTTGGCCAAGGCACCCACAGATCCAAAAGATGTGATGCGGTTTCTTGAGGAAGTTCCCTACTGGACCGCCAAAAAACACGGCAAAAAATACCGCCTGATGTACCAGGTTTACACCTTACCCAAGTACATTGAACACGGCAAGAAGTTCTTTCAGGGGGTCAACGAGCGTTACACCCAGTACGCAAAAGAGCTGGAGCCGAAGATCGGCATTCCCTATACGGTCATCACGCCGCTGATCTTTATTTTTGTGCGCGCCTGTGTGCACTATGCTATGTTTGAGGATGAGTATTATCTGAAAAGTCAGATTGAAGTGCTCAAGCAAAGTGTACTGCTATTTCTTGAAAAGTATAATAACCAGTATCTGAAACCCAAAGACGAATTGAATTAAGAATATACAAAAGCCGCCGACACTTGTCAGCGGCTTTTGCCTATTTATTTGCCGGCTTTTCCGGCTTTTCTTTCTTCTGCTTTGGTTCTTTCTTCGCCTTTTCTTTCGGTTTTGGCTCTTTTCTCTCTTCCTTTTCTTTTTTCTCTTTATCGGCCGGTTCTTTCTTCTCTCGCGAGGTGCGGCGCAGACCGGATTTGGTGCGGCTTGCCTCCTCCGGGGCAATCACCGCGTCCAGACGCTTAATGTAGCTCTCAATCTTCTCTTTATAGAGCAGGCGGGACAAATCGCTCACAGCCAACTTCAATGTATGCTCCAGCAGGTGACGCTGATCCTCGGTAATGCCGGTCACGGAGTACAGCGTGCGCAGCATATCCCCGGCGTCAAAGTTCCGCAGTGCCTCATAATCGGTAATGCCGGCACTTTCAAAAAAGGTAAACAGGGTCTCAAACACCGTCTCCATATTTTCCGGCCCCACATCGTCCATCACCATCTTGATGTACTTTTCAATAAACAGCGACGCCTCGTCCCGACTGGGCACATAGCAAAAGCGATCGTCCTCCACCACCCAGGAGGCAGCCTGGTGCTGCTTTAAGCCCTCGTTCTCGCTTTGCACAATCTTGGTATCTGCATTGTGCTCCAACAGACAGCCGATAACCGATCGCTCCGGTACATAAGAGAACAGCCGGTCCCGCATTTCCAGATAGTCATAGCGGTGCACCATGGGCTCCGGGAACCCGGGCGCGTCATATTCATACACACCGCGAATGCGCTTTTTCAGTGAATTGGAGCAGGACACGGCGGCAAAAACAGCCAAATTGCCGCCTTTGGAGTGACCGCACACCCGCACATCGCCCTCGGTCAGAGAAGCCGTCTCCTGAAAATAATACAGCGCCTCAATCTGGGCCGGCACCGGGAACATATAGCTGAGCATAGCCGATTCTTTCACCCCGGTAATGCTGGTATCCGTACCTCGGAACGCCACCAACAGGCTGCCGTCGTTCAGGTGAAAGCCAACGGCGGAAAACTGCTTGTCGATCTTGATGTTTACATTATTCACATAAGCGGACAACCGGGTATTGCCGTAGCGGCGGGTGTCTGCACACAGCTGCAAAAGATAAATCGCCTTTTGCACAATGCCGATCTCATTGTCGATCTCCTCTGCCGGATGCAGGACAAAATACTGCCGCGCCGCATCGTCCAGCAGGGTCTGGAACTGGGCATCTGCGCCCCCAACGATCCCCGCATAGTCCACATACGCCAGCTGGGAAAAAATCAGCCCGTCCACCTCATTAAAGGGCATTTCGTTAAAATCCCGGTCGCCATACCGGGCAATATAGGCTTCATAATGCGCCATACCAACACCACCAAATACAATTTGTTTCATTTTAACACATACAAAAGCGGCGGTCAAGCACACGCCAGACCGCCGCAACGATTTTACCCATCTACATATACAGACTTTACATCGGAGTACGCACCGTAGACGGTTTTGCCCTTGCTGTTCTTTTTAA